>ENA-ORTW01003638-ORTW01003638.1-human-gut-metagenome-genome-assembly--contig:-NODE-3638-length-12818-cov-6.736817_pt1 | contig 12818 bp, 28 predicted proteins | sample MGYA00242072_ERZ509193 | MGnify/ENA primary metagenome ERZ509193 (study PRJEB26280, sample SAMEA2338813) | human gut metagenome | biome: human gut; feature: human-associated habitat; material: faeces... | reverse complement strand
GCGGCGTTCGCCACGCCGGCACGCGTCGGCCGTCGAGGCGGCGCGTGCGTTGGAGGCGTTCCTGTACCGCAACCCTATGAAAGGACTGATCATGGCCGACACTATTGCCGCGATCCGTGACATGGAGCGGTTCCGCGCGGGCGTCATCGGGGATTGGGGGTTCGACTCCCATGGCGTGTTCGCCGAGGCCCTGCGGTTCATGAGCGCCGTCGACGCATCCCGGCGCGAGCGCATGGAACAGGCGTTGCACGAGCTTGACCGCAGCGTGATCGCGTTCGAGACCACGCTGCTGCCCGATGGGGCGGATGCCGATCAGGTGGGTACGCCGTATCCCGGTTGGAAGTGCCCCGTGCAGCTGAACCATATCGGGGATGACGAGAGCGCCGCCAGGGATCTGCGGAGTCTCAAGCGTGTCATCGACGACGAGAGACACGGGCAGTGGGGCTTCTGGCGCGCCGCCATCCAACGGCTCGACTCCACGGTCACGTCGAACCCTGCGGTGCAGGAGGCATACGCGGCCATGACCGCGGCGGCGGGCCGTGCGGTCTCTCTCGCCGACGGGTGGGCGGATGCGCTCGCGGACGCATGATGTTCGTGAACGCCACACAACAAGAGGAGAACATCATGAACATCGCACAACAGCTCATCAAGGCCGGATTCGCCCCGAGCCTCATCGCCGACTTCACAGACGCAGGCATCGACCTCGAACACGCCTACATGCTCGACGACGTGACTCAAGCCGCCGAGAACGCAGCACTCGAAGCGCTCGACCACCACGATACCAACGACAACCTCAACACGTTCTCCATCCCCGTCGGCAGGCAGGACAGGTTCGCCAAATCCGTCGCCAACGGCATCACGAACACGCTCGACAACGAGGACGAAGAGTTATGACGGATTTCGACACCCAGTTCCTCGACCACTTCACCTACGCCGCCCGCGAGGACGACGGCTACGGCCCCGACCATCCACGTCTCGGCGACAAGGGGCAGCTCGCCCGGCTATCCGGCCTCGGTTCTGTTCTTGACGTCAAGGACTTCGAGGTGGCCTACGACCGGTTCGGCCTGCCGGGCATGCGCACCTCACAGACCATCGGCGGGCGCGAGTGCACCGGCATGCTGGGCATGCAGGATGTCTTCGCCGACGAACGGCTGCACGTGACGCTCACCGAACGCAAGCCAGGCGACGCCTTCCGTGAACGCGGCCGACAGTACCGCTACGCCCTCGAAGGGGTCGGCTACCGGCTTGACCCGCCATTCGAGGAGCATGTGACCCGCGTATATGCCCTCGCCGGCAGCAATACGAAAAACCCGGTGCTGGGTTTGTTCGACTTCAGCACCGACATGCCTGTGACCGGCCCCGGCACGAGCGTCAAGGAACTGCTGAAATATATCGGATACCAGATCGAACAGGCGGACAAGAACGACCATAACCATGAGTGACATCAAGAGCATCATCAAGCATGAGCTTGAGGACGGCGGCTATATATGGATGGAGGATTCGACATCCCGGTTCAAGGTCGTGGGCGAGAACGGCACCTTGGAGCTCGCGCCCATCACGCTCGCCGGCTTCCCCTATATCGCGTTCGGTATGAACGCGCAAGGCCGTCCGAGCGTCAACGGGACCATCTCGCTCTGGTATGCCGATGAGACGAAGGCGCGCGCCCTGGTGAGCGGTGTGCTCGCCAACATCATCAGATGAGCGGCGTGCAGGTCGAACGTCGTTGCGGCATGGTCACGGGCGCGACATGCCGCAACGTGGGACTCTCATGGCTGCCCGCCGGCGGCCGGCATGGCACCCGCACGTGGGTGCTGTCCACGCAGAACGGCGACACGACCCGCCGCATCCGGCTGAGTCCCAACGAAATCGGCGCCCTGACAGACATACTGCGGATGCTTGCGGACGGTGAGCGCGCGACGGACGCACAGGCCGGACAGACAAACGAAAGGAACACGCGAATGACCATCGACGAACTCATCGAACAACTGCGGAAATTCAAGCACGACGGCATCAGCGGGGAAACCCCGGTAATCGTGGACTGCTACGACATTCCAGACGGCTACCGCAGCATCGCCGGGCTTGAAGCCGCATCACGCAATCTCGACGACATGCCCGAAGACCTGCTCGAAAACAGCAAGTCACAGTTCTTCCCCTGCGTCACCTTGTAAGAGAGCATATCGTGATCACCAATGAGTTTATCAACCGGAGTCCAAAACAAGAGGATGAACCCATGAAACCGCTTGACGAATTTCTGGAACACCGACTGCTCGACCGGTTCCATTACGACGACCGGCAGGATGACGGGTATGGCCCGGATTCACCTCGCGTCGGCGACAAGGGCTGGATCACGTGGGAGTATCCGACTGGCGACGAGGGCGTGTCCCGCCCGTTCGAGATCGTACGCGACGACGAGCACGTCCGCTCCGAGGGGACGGGACTGCCCGTGCTCATGGTCGGCATGATGGACGACGGACGTCGGGAGTGCGCGATCCGCGACGGTGAAGACGTCATATATATGAGCCTGTTGGAGGCTGATCTTGACGGCGGCGCGTCGCTGACGCTCATGGAACGCGCATACGGTCACGCCCGATGGCACGGAGACATCCATCTCGAAGGCTGTCCCATCGACTTGTACGCGCCGGACGGGAAACCGGTAGGCGCCGTGGGCGCCCGCCAGACCGAACCCGGCGAATGGCGGATATACGACATGTACGATGGCAGACCACTTGACGGTGCACTGGGCGAAACCATCACGGACGCACTGCGCCGGTTCGGATACGAGTTGGAGGAATCATGACGAGTCCGGGTGTGCGCAGACTGTATTTCGACGACGACAAGGGCGACTTGCACGTGTTCGACGGGAAGGATGCATTCTGGCGGTGGTATGGCGCTCCAAACCAGTACCGCGACCCGCTGCAGACGCCTCGGGTTTGGTCGAAGGAGGCGCGCACGCGCATCGCCAAAGCCGTCGGACTGCCGGCCGTCACGGCCATCGACAACCTGTTGGACGCCTACCGTTCCGTATATCCGAATCGCGTGCATCCGGTCGAGGATGATGGCGAACGCATCCAACCGGAACGGGATTGGCTGGAGTTCCGCGAGCACAACACGTGGGAGGGTGAGACATGGTACATGTATGTGCGTCTCGAATCCGAATCCGACCGCCGGCTGGCGGAACGGCTGTGCGCCGAATGGGGCGACAACTACGGAGAATGGAAGCTGGACACGTGGCAGCAGCATCGCGTTGACTCATGGTGCAACATCCCCTACGGCAGCTACATGCCCTGCAACCAGCAGACCGTCATGGATGATCCGCTGCGCGAACGGATCAGCGGCCTGCTTGACATGCTCGAACACCCGTTGCCCGACCGGCTCGAACAACGGCACCGCATCCAGGACACGGTGTACAAAATGCAGCTTTTCTAAGGAGTGGAATCATGAGCAACGAACATCACAGCCTCTCTGGCAGGTGGACGGCCGCGAGGGGCATGTCGAATTCGACCGCACCAGACGGCCGACCATCCGGGGGAGCCGTCCGGGGACGCATGCCATTGGACGTGAAGACGATATTCAAAACCGGGGATGGCCGGGAATCCGAATCGCTGGACGAGGCCCGACTTCATGGGGCATCCGGGCATGAAGCCGCGCGAACGGATCGCGTTCTGCGCGTACGGCAGGGATCGCACGCATTTCGTCGAACCGTGCCGTGAACACCCCGGACCCGCCGACAGCGACACGAAAGTCGCCAACGTCACGACGATAAAGGAGAACTGAACGATGCGTATAAGCGAACTCATCAAACGACTCGAAAACGTCAGATCCGAGCATGGCGACCTGTATGTGCTGATCGGACAACCCGACTCTACGGGCGAGGGCGAGGGCGAGGGCGAGGGCGAGGGCGAGGGTGATGACGATCTGGTTGACATGACCGGCGAATGCATGAACGTGGAAACGATCCACAGCGTGTTCCAGCACCGCGTTCGGTGGGGGGCAGGTCCTGGAGGAAGGCCGTCTGGTGCATGGATGCCGCCCGTTCGTGGTGCACCTTGACGATGGCGGCATACGGCGCGAGGAAGGCGTGATCCGCCCTATGCTCGTCATCACCGGGCCGGATGGCTGCGGCTGGCAGAGCACGATTTCCGAACGCTACGACCTGAACATCTACCAAGGCGACGGATCGGAGAAAACCCATGGCTGACATCACGAGACCGACGGCGGAACGGCATTCCTGCGACATCAAAGGCTGCGCAAGTCTCTCCACGAACCCTTTGTACTGGGGGTCAGCTTCCCGATAGTGGCGGACGACAACTATGACGACGGCTCCTATTTCGGCGGCACGCGCACCCGGATCATCAACCGAGACATCGATTTGTGCGACTATTACGCCGGCCTTCTGCTCGCCCTGCACGGCGAGCACACGAGCAACTACGCGAATCGATGGCTTGACGACGAGTCCGAACTCGAAGCCCACGGCACCAAACACAAACAGACAAAAGGACAGTAAACCATGGAACCGCGATTCTCAATCAAGCCGAAGGGCGGCATGCAGGTGAGTATCCATGGAGCACGACCGAGAACAGGACGAACGCATACGACGGGTGGTCGAACGGATGGGAAAGGAGAACGAATGGGAAAGGCCGACGAATTGAAGCTCGCCACACCCCGGATAGAATCAATCGGCGACCGGCGCTTCCTGTGGGCCGACAATGTTCTGTTGACCAACATCTCGACGATGCTGCCATTCGAGTGGTCGAATCTGAAAAGACTGTTCGACCGCCGATCCACATTCGAGATTCGATCCGGCCCATTCGAATACGAGCGCATCCGCATCGGATTCGACGACGATCTTATCCGCTGGACGGTTTCCTGCGGCTGGTGGCATCCGAAGACGACGACCATCTACACCGATTACGGGACGACCATGCGGGTCCTGTTCGAACACGGATACGACCTGTGGCGAAAGGACAACGGCATCATGGATGAAACCGACAAGGCCATACGTTCGCTGAACGAATCGAACATTCCCTCCATGCGCTCCACGGACCCTGATCATCTCGTCTTCGAGGTCGGAGAGAACGTGTTCCGTGCGCTTCTGCCCGCCGATCCGATGCAGGCGGCAGGGCTGCTGATTGGAGCGGTTCGCAGCCGTGAAGGAATCATCGCCGACTATCGGAAGGCCATCCAAGGTCTTGGCCGGTTCGAGTCCCTGCCCGCCGATGACGTGGCCTGGGATGACCTGTTCTCGAACGGCGGACCGGTCGAAATCGGGGCCGTCATATTCCAAACCCAAGGCGAGGATGAACATCCCGCCAGCCTGGACCTGCTGGTCATGTCGGACGGCACATGGCATCCCGACGGCTTCGACCAGACGAGGAGGGGCACGGCCAATGACGTGCGCGACTATCTGAACTCATGGGACCCCAAGGAGGAGTTATGACCCGCAACATCGTCATCAGCCGCGAACAGGCCGAAACGATACTCGACCAGGAAAACTGCGACCGCCTGTTCGCCGCGGGGACCGACGTCCGGCAGGTGGAAAGCGTCTGTTTCCGGCTGGGCTGCCTGCATCAGGCCGAGTCCATGCTCGCCGCGTCACGCAAGAGCTTCGACGCGGGATCGGGGTACAGCGGGAATCTCTCACGCGAGGATATCATGCGCCTGTACGACGAGCTGCGTCAGAAACTCAGGAAAGCGCAACAGCAGGCCTTGGACGAGCTTGACGGACTGGAAGGAGCGTCCTGATGGTCGACTACTCGAAATGGATCGCCGATAGCCAAGAATCTGTCGCGACAACCCTAGTCATGTGGGTTGCGCTGTTTATTGCTTTCTTTGCGATGTATTTCGGCTGGATACTGAAGACAAGTTTTCGAGGTCCAACGTATTGTCTTCGCTGATACCAACGAATGCGTTGACGTTACTCGTCGTGGGCGCCGCGATTCTGGCATTCAGTGGCGCAGTGATGTTGTACGCAGGTTCCGATTACGTGACGTTCACGGCGCAGACTGAGCGCACGTATAACATCACGCACCTGCGTTGCGGCGACGCTGAGTGCGCGAACCGGCTGCCCGATGACGGTCAGAAGGCAAGCTGGGTTCGTGCCGGACGGTTCGAGGAAGGGCGTTTCCTCATCGATGGCGATAAGGTCGGTTTGGTCGGTTCTGACGGCAAACTGTTGAAGGCGATGAAACAGTGACCACACAGGATGAGACGCTGGCATTAGCTCGAGCCTGGTACCAAGGCGACAACACCACATTCCGCAGCATCCTCAAGCAGATCGCCGCGCACGCGAAAGCCGGTTCCAAACGTGGCGACTCCGCGTACATCCGCGCACTCACCGTCATGAGCGAAAGCACGGACACGCAGCTCGCTGAGGCGAACACGGCGATCAGGCAATACGTGGATACGCGACCGGCAGACACGACCCACCGGCTGATTCTACCCGGTGAAATCCGTGAACAGATTGACCGGTTCATCCGCGAACGGCATGAGATAGGCCGTCTGGCCGCGCACGGACTCGCACCCGCGTCGAAAATCCTGTTGACCGGTGCCCCAGGCACCGGAAAAACGAGCCTTGCCCGCGAGATCGCCGGCCGTCTCGGCCTGCCGTTCGCCGTCATCCGACTGGACAGGCTCATCGCCTCCCGGCTCGGCGAATCCCTGAAAAACATGGGTCAACTGTTCGACGGATTGCAACACACGCCCATGGTCACGCTCCTGGACGAGGCGGATGCGTTGCTCGCCCAGCGCGGCGTCGGCCAAGATGTCGCCGAAATGCGACGGGTCACGAACCTGATCCTGCAGCGTCTCGACCAGTGGGATGTGCGCGGCGTCCTCGTGTGCGCCACGAACCTGACGGCCATGCTCGACCCGGCCGCCCTGCGCCGTTTCGACCTGCGGCTCGACATGCCGGTTGCGGACGAACAGACGGCAATCGCGATTATTCAGAGTCGTCTCGTCGAACTCGCCATGAGCGTGGATGACATCGCTGCCATGGCGGCCTGTGCGGCGGGACTGGCGCCCGCCTTGATCGTGCAGGCGGTGGACACTGCGGCGCGACGGACACTGCTCGAATCGGACATCACGATGATTGACGGGGGATTGTTGACCGGGCTGATGGAGCAGGCGCGAGTGGATACGGGGGAGGAGCGGCGCGCGTCGGACGCATGACGGGTCTTGAACGCCACATGACGAAGGAGAGGCATCATGACCAAGCCGGATGAATACCAGCGCATCACAATCGGATACAAGGAAGACACCAAGAGGCTCGGCACCGGAGCCGCGACCGAACAATGGTGCAAGACGCTGTTCGATGCGTGGATGTACAGCCTCGACAGCGAAACCGACAGAACCAGCGACGAGACCAAGCGCCGTCTCACCGCACTCATGCGCGGCAACCTTAACGTCCGTGACGCGCTGGTCGCCAGCATCATCGACCCCACGCTCGACGTGGACGCCATGCTAGCAATCGCGGTTCGCCCGGACGACAAAAGCGCCAAGAACTACCTGTCCACCCTGCTCAGCACGACGCTCGACGACGCGACCAACGGCAAGGCCCCGTGGTGCGACGGACGGTTCGACGCGGCCATCGACATGCTTTCCGCCATGGCCGAAACGGCCTCGAAACGGTTCGCCGCTCAGCCGCTCGCCGTCATCGCGTACGTGTCTTGGCTGGCCGGAGCCAGAAACGCCGCAATCCTCGCATTGCGGGCATTGATCTATGACGAGGATTGCACGCTCGCCTCCATCGTGTTCTGGGGTGTGCAGAGGAACCTCATCCCCGTCCGCCAGAAGACGGAGGCGTGAACCATGAGCCTCCGCGCTCGACCCCGAAACCAAGCGCTTGCACCCGTTCGGCGAGAACAACCGTCTGCCGCACACCAGCATCTCCGTACACCACGCAAACTCGAAAACCCTCGTAGGAGCTGAAATATGAGCACCCGAAGCATTATCGCAACTACCAACCCCGACCACACGATCAGCGCGATCTACTGCCACTCGGACGGCTACCCTTCCAGGGTCGGCAAGCTGCTGCTCGACCACTACACGAATCCCGACGACATCACCCGGCTCATGGGATTGGGCGACCTGTCATAGCTCGGCGACAAGCCGGAAGACCCCGGCGACCTGTGGGAACGCGAAAAACTGTTCTATGCCCTCGACCGTGAGGACCGGTGCAAGGCGTTCGACGAGTATTGGGATGACGTGTCCCAATACTGCAAGTCATACGCCACCAACTCATGCGAGCATTCGGAGCGCATGTTCCCCAAGCCTTTGCCGCAGGCCGAGTTCGACCAAGCAGTCGACGACTCCATCATGATCGACTACGTGTACCTATGGGACGGGACCCAATGGCAGTACAAGCATAGGGGTGACGGGTTCGCCCCGCTGACCCCGAAAACCGTCGAGGTCGAGGACTGACCGCTCATGGGCGATGTCATCGTTTCGCGTCGTGATCGACGACGACGGGCCGTAAGCCAGCGGATCCTCGTTTCGACCGACCTGGACAGGCTGAGACGATGCGGGCATCGGGTGAATGGCATCATCCTGTCCTGCGGGTCGGTGTGGGCGTGCCCCGTCTGTTCGGCCCGTATTCGCCATGCATGGCTGCGGGACATCATGTCGACGGTCGAAGTGGCCGGCCAGACGGTGATGCTGACATGTTCGCTGCCCGCCGACGAGACCGACTTGTTGGCCCCGCTGCTTGACATGCTGCTGCGGTCGTGGTCGAAGGTGATCAACGGACAGCCTTGGAAGCGGGCGGAACGACGATGGCATATCGGCGGTTTCATGCGTGTGGTCGAAGCGACGCGCAGCGTTCGGGCATGGCACGTGCAGATTCGCGTGCTGATGACGCTTTCCGCCCGCCTGGATGAGAGCGAGCGTCGTGCTTCTCTGCATGGATGGACTCCAGGTGGCGAAAAGCCACTGGGACGTTCGGACGTTTCGCCTTGCGGTTCGACCCGGTTCGGGCCTCAATCGCATCGTTCGTCCTGCAGGAGGATGGGGCGGCCGGCGGGCGCGTGACCCCGTTTCGCCTGTTGGACGATGACGGTCTCGGCTTGCCCGCCAGCGAACGGGAGCGTCTATGGGTCGAATATTGCACGGCGACCACAAGGCGGCGCTGTTTCACCTGGTCACATGGGGCGGACGCATGACATGCGTATACCAAGGCTGAAAGGATGACCATGATTGACGCGAACGGTATCGACAATGCATGTTTCGACCAACGACAGGGCGTGACCGGATATGACGTCGCGGACGTGGACGCGCTGCTCAGGCTGGCCGCGTTCACGCTCGTGTACCCCGCGGACCCGCATGCCTTGACCGCCGATGAGGTTCGCCGATGGCGGTTGCATGAGGCACCGGGCGGCTATGACATGAGCCAGGTCGATGACCTGCTCGATCAGATCATCGTGACGCTGGACGGAAAGGACTGAGATGACCGTGAATCCGCGAACCATTTGCGTGGATGTGGATAACACGCTGGGAGACTACACGGGCGCGTTGCGCCGGTTCGTGTACGACCATTTCGACAAAGCGTACCCATGCCCCGACTCCAGGGAGTATGATTTCAGCCGGTGTCCCCGATGGCCGTTCACCGGCAAGCCGGACACGTTCCGCAAAATCCACTCCAAGGCTGTGGACAACGGCCTCTACGAGCTGGAGGAAGCGTACCCGCACGCGGCTGAGGCGTTGCAACGGCTTCATGACGCCGGTTGACGCATCGTCATCGCCACCGCCCGCAAGGACGACGGGGGAGCCTTGCCCGTATGGCTCGCAGACAACCGCATCCCCTATGACGGCATCTACTACAGGCCGGACAAGCTGGACGTGCGCGCCTCGGTGCTCGTGGACGACCGGCCTGACGCCATACAGGCAGGCGTCGCCGCGGGATTGCGCGTGTTCAAGCCGGCGCACGAGTACTGCCAGTGGGGTGGCGGCACCGTGTTCCGCGACTGGGCGGACGTCCCGCGCCTGTTGGGGGTGTTGTGATGGCTGACCGCACCGACATGGAGATCTAGTGGCTGCTCGACCTCGAACCGCTCCTACGACCCGAGTTCAATGTCGCCGACTGGGAGACCAGGGACGGCGGCACCATGGTCATGCTCTACCGGTTCAACGACATCGGGAATCCGGGAACACTGTACCGGGGGTCACGCGCCACGCTCGTCTGGTCACGGGCCGAGAACCGCGTCACGGGCGCCCTGTGGCGTGGACGAACGTATCCGACGGCGGCAAGCCTGGCGGACGCATGGCTTGCATACGCGGACAGTGAGAAGGCGGTAAACGAATGAGCAGTAAAGGCAGGATTGAAACCATCGCCGTCGCCGTCACGGCAATGTTCTTCACCGCCTTCATCGGCTATATCGGCTGGGCTGAAGCGACGCGTTGAACTGAAAATGAGGACGCATGGAATCGCCTGAAAACGATTCCATCAGGAAAGGAACACCAGTGAAGTATCTGACCGTAAGCGCAAACTGCACCAAGAAGACCAGCGATCTCCTCTCCGTCGAATGGGACGAGGGGAAGCTGGGCGAGCCGACGGTCGAGGCCTTCCCTCAAGGCCCTGAGGGAAGGCGCGGTCTTCTATGACGTCGTCGACACCGACGAAAGCGTCACCTCCTCCATTAACGGCGTCGAAGTGCTCGAAGTGGAGGACGAGTGATCCCGTTGACCTACGACGAGGCTGTGCCACTGCCGGTTGCTGCCTCGTGTTCGAGACCGGCAGCCGCCTGTATGGTTGCGCGGAACCCGGTTCCGACCGGAACCTGCGGGGCAGTGAAACGCTCCACGGCTTCCCAGTAGGGACGGCGGACTGGAAAGGCTCAGCCTCCGCATCGACGGCACGACGTACACATTGTACGACCGGAACGGAAAGGAACTGAAAGATGATGATTGATCTGACGGACTGGGCGGCGGGTCATAGGGGAGGCATCGACGGCATTCTGGCATTTTCGGTATTGGCCATAGGAAGCATGTGTGCGGTCGCCGTGGCAGTGCGGTTGTGCTCTCGCCTCTGGCGTCTCGTACGACACCGTTCGGGGGAGGTCCTCAAGCCCCTGCTTGAGGACGAGATCTTCGTCTTCGAGCTGTGGGGCGCAATATTCTGCTGCATGGTCGCCACGTTGACGCCGAATGGCCTCGCCCTGTTCACCACCCCGCAGACCACGTTCACCGGACAGGTCGTAAAACAGGCCGGATTGACGGCGCTGTCATGCCCGACATTGGCCGATTCCGACCGTATGCCCCATCAGGACAGGTACGAGTGCGAATACGTGGACGACAAGGGGCGTGCGCACGACATGAGCCTGCTCGTCGCATCCGGCGACAAGGTATGGCTCTACGACCATCAGGGCAAACCGTTGAAGGTGGGGGAATGACCGGTTTCATCGCCATCGGTACGCTGGCCGAAATCAGCAAGGCCGAAAGGTCTATCGGAGACGACATTCCGAACCAGTACCGGGAGGGATGGATGGACGCGTTCGGATGGGCGGCCACTTACTGCCGCCTGATGGCGGAACGGGAGTGAACCCATGCTTGACTTCTCGAAATGGGTGGCTATGTGGGACGCCTACGACGCTCAGGGTTTTTCAGGCGGAGCTGTTCCCGGCAGTGCCGCCAGCATATGCTGGTACATCGGTTTTTGGTTGATATTCTTCGGTTTCTTATCGTTAATCATACTCATAATCGTCTACCCAACATCATACGTCCCTGCCGCAAAAGGCATCAGTATTTTCTTCACGGCGGTGCTCTCCATGGGCTTGGTGTTGGCGTTCGCATCCCTCGTCCTGCCTTCTCATACGCCACGGTCATCCCGGCCACCCGCGCTGTCCACGCAAATCATGACGACTTGGAATCTGGACGATTTGGGCGAATGCAGGAACGGCGGTCAAAAACTGCCCGAATCAAGGCTTGAGGACGGCGACTGGAAGTGCGTCGCCTACACCGACAGTCAACGCACCGAGCTGACCGTCCACATCAAGGGCGACAAGGTCGGCCTGTACAAGGCCGACGGCAAGGCGTTGGCGGCGAACGGAAAGAACGAATAGATGACTGACTTCACGAAATGGGTCGAAGCATGGGACGCGTATAGGAAAGCGGGACTACCTGTCCAAGGGAGCATCGCGGACTGCCTCTGTCTCCTCGGCCTCATCGGCATAGCCGTAAGCATTCTCTTTGCATTGTCCCACATTGCCTACCTCAAGTTCGGCACCCACACGGTCATCTTCATTGTGTCACTCATACTGGGCGTCGCCTTCCTTGCCGCATCGTTCCATATGCCAGACCATTACGGGACGGCACCCGAACCGGACGAATTAGGCACGCGGATTGTAAGAATCTGGGGATTGGAGTCCATCGACTGCGACGGGAATCTGCCCCAACAGCGCCTCCCCTCATCCGACATCGAATGCACCGTCTACCGGAACGACAGGCGCGCCCACGTCACCATCCACGCGGACGACAGCAACAGGCTCGGCCTGTACGACACGGATGGCAAAGCGTTGAAACCGGTGGGGAAGGACTAGAACATTGGACGATATGGACAACACGCAGATAGACAAGCGCGTCACTGAGTATCTAGCTTGGTTGGACAACCAGTTCAGAAACGCACTGGACGCTTCGGATTCCGATGCACCGTCCGAGTACCAAGAAGGACTCACGGACGCCTTCGACCGAGCCGAAGCAGCCTTCCGCCGCATCTTCGACGTCAAGGAGAAATGATGTTCAAGAGACAGGAAACGGACTTGAGAAGACTACTGGCGATGCTACTGATTCCCGCATGCCTGCTGTGCGCCGGATGCGGCGGGGCGGCCGTC
>ENA-ORTW01003636-ORTW01003636.1-human-gut-metagenome-genome-assembly--contig:-NODE-3636-length-12824-cov-3.757146_pt1 | contig 12824 bp, 2 predicted proteins | sample MGYA00242072_ERZ509193 | MGnify/ENA primary metagenome ERZ509193 (study PRJEB26280, sample SAMEA2338813) | human gut metagenome | biome: human gut; feature: human-associated habitat; material: faeces... | reverse complement strand
AGCACCGGCTTCCAGGATGCGGCGACGATACGACGGGCGAGCGATGTGGTGGCCGCAGCGGATGCGGTGGTGTGTGAAGTCTGCATATCAATGACCCCTATGTTGCGTGATATCGCCGTGAACGGCGGGCGGTATGCGATGGATGAGGGGAGGTTCCGGCGGGTCGTGCGGTATCCCCGACAGTCCGAACCGTCCATATGGTGGACGGTCCCAAATGAATCCGACCCTGTGCGGGCGAATCGTGCGGCGATGGACCGATGCCGGTCCGGTCACCTTCCGTTCGCCCGCAGATGAGCCTTCCCCCGAACTTACGGTTGCCATCGTAGAGGTGTTCGATTTCGTGCGGTTTCGTACCAATTTACAAAATTGTCGATTTCGATTTGTCATAAGTTGACGAACACAACCGTAACGTCAACTTCTTGAGCCGGCGCGCAAGGATGTGCAATCGGCGGATTTGCAACGTTTTTGATAGCAGGCGCCAACGGTTACGTTGCCGGAACCTACGCGCGCGTTTGTTCGTAGCCTACAAAAGGGCGTGAAAGCTTTTGTGTGAACGCGGCTTGCCCTCTCCTCTATATAGAGAGCACAATTTGACACTATGGCTTCTATCGTCAAAAAACTGCTGATTGCGAACCGAGGCGAGATTGCGCTTCGCGTGGTGCGCACGGCCAAGGAGATGGGTATCTCCACCGTGGCCGTCTACTCCGAACAGGATCGCAATAGCCGCTATGTGGACATGGCCGACGAGGCATACCTGCTCTCCGGCGACACCTACAAGGACACGTACCTCAACGAAGATCTGCTGATTGACATCCTGCACAAGACCGGTGCGGATGCCGTGCACCCCGGCTACGGATTCCTTTCCGAAGTGCCGAGCTTCGCGCAGAAGGTCGAGGATGCCGGTGCCATCTGGGTGGGCCCGCACCACACCGCGCTGGTGGATTTGGGCGACAAGATTACCGCCCGCCGCGTGGCCCTACGCGCCAAAGTGCCGCCAGTGCCCGGCCTGTCCGAACCGGTGACCGACGTGCGCACGCTGCTCGACTTCGCACACACCCACGGCTACCCGATCATGATGAAGCGCACTGATGGCGGTGGCGGCCACGGCATCACCGTGGTGCATGACGACGAGGAGCTGCGCCGCTTCTACATGAACCACGACGCGCTGCAAGGCGGCGATCTGAAGGAATACTTCATCGAGAAGTTCGTGGACAAGGCACGCCACGTCGAGACCCAGTCCGGGCGCGACTCGCACGGCAACTTCACCGTGTACTCCACCCGTGACTGCTCGCTGCAGCGCCGCAACCAGAAACTCGTGGAAGAGGCACCCGCGCCCTTCCTGTCCGAGGAAATCATCAGCACGCTCGAGGAATACTCCCGCCGCCTGTTCACCACGGTCGGCTACGTGGGCCTGGGCACCTGCGAATTCATGGTGACCCCGAACGGCAAGGTGTACTTCCTGGAAGTCAACCCGCGCTTGCAGGTGGAGCACACCGTCTCCGAAGAGGTCAGCGGCCTCGACCTGGTGCGCGAACAGCTCAATATCGCCGCCGGTGGCGAGCTCACCCGCGCCCCCGAACTGCGCGGCCACAGCTTCGAACTGCGCATCACCAGCGAAGACCCGGCCACCAACCTGACCCCCGGCTCCGGCACCTTGGAGAAGATCCAGTGGCCGGCCGGCCCCGGCGTGCGCATCGATACCGGTGTGGAACAGGGCGACACCATCTCCCCGAAGTTCGATTCGATGATGGGCAAGCTCGTGGTCACCGCCTCCGACCGTGCGACAGCCGTGGCACGTGTGCGCCGCGCGTTGGAAGAGCTCAAGGTGGAAGGCGTGCCGACCCCGGCAAGCCTGTTCGAGCTGATCTTCAACGACGACGAGTTCACCGCCGAGCATGGCGTGGCCTACGACGTGAGCACGAAATGGCTGGAACGCAAGTACCTGAACAAGGAAGCATCCTCCACCAAGGGCGGCCAGCCGGCATCCATGGCCGGCGCTTCGGGTGCGAAGGAAGCCGAGCAGAAGGAATCCAGCGAAACCTTCGTCATCGAAGTCAACAACCATCGTGTGTCGCTGACCGTGCCGAACGACATCGTCGCCAACCTGACGGGCGGTGCCAAAGCGCGTGACGCGAAACGTGCCATCCAGCCGCTGCGTGGGCAGGGACTGCATCATGCGCAGAAAAAACAGCAAAGCAATGACGGCCAATCCGGTGTGATCGCAAGCCCGATGCAGGCCGTCGTGACGCGTATCAATGTGGCCGAAGGCCAGCAGGTGGCCAAGGGCGACCTGCTCGTCGTGCTCGAATCCATGAAGATGGAAAACTACGTGTATGCGCCGGTCAAGGGCGCTGTCACCAAGATTTTCGTGGGACCCGCGGCGGGCGTGGAAGCCGGCGAAACGTTGATGACCATCGACGTGACCGGAGCGAACGGTACGAAAGCCGGCGAAAACGGCGCAACTGGCGCTGCTGTTGACGGAACCGCAACCGACGGAACTATGGAAGGGGGTAAGTGATGACTGATATCATCGCAAGCCCGGCCGTCAAAGAAGCCGTGAAGATCGTAATGGAACAGCAGGAGCGACTCGGCAAAAACGCGGCCGAAGCCGTCTCCGCGGCCACAACCGTCTCCGCGGCCGACCTGCCGGGCGCATCCCAGCCAATCCGCGCATCCGTGCTTCGTGCGGCGCAACTCGCGCACGAAGCGGAAGATCATGCCCGCAATCGCCAGCATGTCAAAGGCAAACTGACGGCGCGCGAACGTCTTGACCTGCTGCTTGACACCGGTTCCTTCGAGGAAATCGGACGATTCTGCGGCGGCGACATCAACGGCGGACGCGCGGGAGCGGCGGTCATCACCGGTTTCGGCGAAGTGTTCGGACGCAAAGTGGCCGTATACGCACAGGACTTTTCCGTGCGCGGCGGCACGCTGGGAGTCGCGGAAGGCCGCAAGATCTGCCGATTGATGGACAAAGCGCTCGACTTGAAAGTGCCGATCATCGCGCTTATCGATTCGGGCGGTGCCCGCATTCAAGAGGGCGTGGCCGCGCTGACGCAATACGGGCATCTGTTCCGTAAAACCTGCGACGCCAGCGGTTTCGTGCCGCAGCTCTCGCTGATTCTCGGCCCATGCGCGGGTGGAGCCGTGTACTGCCCGGCACTGACCGATCTGATCATCATGACCCGTGAAAACTCCAACATGTTCGTCACCGGTCCTGACGTGGTCAAAGCGGCCACAGGCGAAGTGATCAGCATGGACGACCTCGGCGGCGGATACGTGCACAACGCCACCTCCGGTGTGGCGCACTACCTGGGCGAAGACGAAGCCGACGCGATCGACTACGCACGAACCGTGCTCGCCTACCTGCCGTCCAACTCCGACCTGCAGCCGCCCACCTACGCGTACGCCGCAACCCGCGCCGACCGTGACGTGGCCAAGCGACTTGCCACCATCGTGCCGGACAACGACCGCCAGCCGTACGACGTGCTCGACGTGATCCGCTGCATCGTGGACTACGGCGAATTCGTGCAGGTGCACGAGCTGTTCGCAAGCTCCGCAGTGGTGGGATTCGCCTGCGTGAACGGGCATCCGGTCGGCATTGTGGCAAACCAGCCGAACGTCAACGCGGGCATCCTTGACGTGGATTCCTCCGAAAAAGTGGCACGATTCGTGCGTCTGTGCGATGCGTTCAACCTGCCGGTCGTCACCTTGGTGGACACCCCCGGATACAAGCCTGGCGCCGAACAGGAACATGCGGGCATCATCCGCCGCGGCGCGAAAGTGATCTACGCCTACGCCAACGCGCAAGTGCCGCTGGTCACCGTGATCCTACGCAAAGCCTTCGGCGGAGCCTATATCGTGATGGGATCCAAAGCCATCGGAGCCGACCTCAACTACGCGTGGCCATCCAGCCAAATCGCAGTGCTCGGTGCGGCCGGAGCGGTGAACATCATCCACCGCAAAGACCTGCAGAAAGCCAAAGACGCAGGCAAAGACGTCGAAGCGCTCCGAGCCAAATACGTGGCCGACTACGAACGCACCACCGTCAACGCGAATCTATCGCTGGAAATGGGCGAAATCGACGCCATGATCGACCCCGAGCAAACCCGCGAAACCATCATCGAATCGCTCAAACTGCTCTCCAGCAAGAAACGCGTGCGCAAAACCACCAAACACCACGGCAACCAGCCATTGTGACGGGCGCAAAGTGCGCGGATGAATCGTAAGCAAACGTAAACGCAAGAACACATCGCAAGATTTTTGAAACAAGTAAGGAACATCATGAACACCTTTTTTCTTGACCGACTGAACAGCGAGCCGCACGCACTCGCCTTCGCAGGCCAATCCACCCCATGGCCGGTGACGCTCGCCGACCAGAGCGCCAATCCGGTGCTCGACGAAGCCCTGCATACCCACGCCGACGCAGCCCAGGCACTGCTGTACCCGGTGTCAGCCGACCTGCTCGCCACCACCGGGCGCCCGGTCGACCTGTTTGGATTCGAGCCAAATCCGGCGCGACTTGGCGCTGCCGCAGCGGCTTCCGCCAGCGTTCCGGGCATTGCTCTCGCCCAGTTGGGTGCGCTGCTCGATGCTGCTTCCCTCGGCTACAATCCCGCCGTTGCCAAGCCGGTTGCCGTGCTCGGTCACTCCCAAGGCGTGCTCGCCGTGCACATGGTGCAGGCGATCGTCGAAGCGGGTTCCATTGAGGCGGCTTCCGCGCAAATCGATGAAATTCTTGCGATTGCCACGCTGATCGGCGTTGCCGGCACCCGTCAGGCGCGTCAGCTTGGCCTTGCCGCACGTCACGGCGAAGCCACGCCGATGCTGTCTGTCAAGGACATCACCCGCGCCCAGGTGGATGCGCTGATCAAGCGTGTTTCCGGTGCCCGAGGCCCGATCGCCGTGGCAGTCACCAATTCCGCCACGCATTATGTGCTCTCCGGCTACCCGGAGGATCTGGCCGCGTTCGGCGTGGAAGTGGCCAAGGAGCACAAGCACCAGGCCAAGCTGCGCGAAGAGAAGGTACGTGGCGGTCGCGTGTTCGAACCGGTGCTCGAATACCTTGACGTGACCCTGCCGTTCCACAGCCCGCTTATGGCCGAGGCTGTTTCACAGGCTGTTTCATGGGCGGAATCCTGCGGAATCAACGCCGACCACGCTCGCGAGCTCGCCGCCGAAGTGCTGCTCAACCATGTGGATTGGGCCGCCCGCGTGCGTGCGCTCATGAAATCCACCGATCCGAGCGCCCTGTGGGTGTTGGACTTTGGCCCGGGAACCACTGTCGGCAAGCTGTTCTCCACCGTTGCCCAAGGCACTGGCGTCGGCGTGGTGGAAGCCTCCACCGTGGCCGATCGTGGCGCGCTTTCCACGCTGGAAACCCTGCCGGAGCGCACCCAGAACTGGACCCGCTTCGCACCAAGCATCATCCACACCTCCGCCGGAGACAAGGTGCGTACCGCATTCACCGAACTGACCGGCAAAGCGCCGGTGCTGCTCGCCGGCATGACCCCGACCACCGTGGAACCGGAAATCGTGGCGGCGGCCGCCAACGCCGGCTACTGGGCGGAACTCGCAGGCGGCGGTCAGGTGACCGCCAGCGTGTTCGACCGTCATGTCGCCAAGCTGGAAGAAGAGCTTGAAGAAGGCCGTACCGTTGAATTCAACGCGATGTTCATGGACCGCTACCTGTGGAACCTGCAGTTCGGATCCCAGCGCATCGTACCGAAGAAGCGTGCCAGCGGCACCCCGATCGACGGCGTGGTCGTGTCCGCGGGCATTCCGGAACTTGACGAGGCCGTGGAACTCATCCACACTCTCAACGCCGACGGATTCCCGTACGTGAGCTTCAAGCCGGGCACCGTCGACCAGATCCGCCAGGTGGTGCGCATCGCCAAGGCCGTCGCTCCGGTCAAGGTGCTCATCGAAGTCGAAGGTGGTTCCGCAGGTGGACACCATTCGTGGGAATCATTGGACGATCTGCTGCTGAGCACCTATGCCGAAGTGCGTGAACAGGCCAATCTGGTGCTCGTGGTCGGCGGCGGCATCGGCACGCCGGAACGTGGCGCCGACTACATCACCGGCGAATGGTCCGCCGAATACGGTCGCCCGCTCATGCCGGTGGACGGCGTGCTTGTCGGCACCGCCGTGATGACCGCCAAAGAGGCGCACACCAGCCCTGAAGTCAAGCAGATGCTCGTCAACACCCCAGGCATTCCCGCCAAGGGAGCAGACGTCGATCCGTTCGCTCCGCTGGGCGAACAGTGGGTGCCGAGCGGCCAAGCCAAGGGTGGAGTCACCTCCGGCCTGAGCCACCTGCATGCCGATATTTACGAGCTGGAAAACTCTTCCGCGCGTTGCGGACGCCTGCTGGTGCGCGTGATGAAGCATCCGGAAGAGCTGGAAAGCCGCCGTGAGGAAATCATCGATGCGTTGAACGCCACCGCGAAGCCGTATTTCGGTGACCTGAAGGCCATGACCTATCTCGCATGGGCGCAGCGTTTCGCCGATCTCGCTTTCCCGTGGGTAGATGAAACCTATGCCGATCGCTTCCTGCACTTGCTACAGCGTATCGAAGCCCGCGTCACCACGAAGGAAAGCGGCGAATTCGCATCGCTGTTCGCATCCCGTGCCGATGTGGAATCCGATCCGCATGCGGCCATCGCCAAGCTTGCCGAAGCCTATCCGCAAGCTGATGAACTGACCGTCACCCCGATGGATGAAGCTTGGTTCCCGGTGCTCGTGCGTGAATACCCGAAGCCAATGCCGTTCGTGCCCGTCATCGACAACGACCTGCTGCGTTGGTGGGGTCAGGATCAGCTGTGGCAGTCCGAAGACTCCCGTTACTCCGCCGATTCCGTGCGTATTATTCCTGGTCCGATCTCCGTTGCGGGCATCACCACCGTTGACGAACCGGTCGCCGACATTCTTGGCCGTTTCGAAGAGGCCATGGTCAAGCGTGTTTCCGCCGAATCGCCAAGCGCAGACAAAACCGCGTTTGCCCAGCTCGGCGCGGCATCTTCCGCAGAAGAATTCATTCGCAAATCCCCGAACATCTCGTGGGTGGGCCATCTCATGGCAAACCCGGCGTACGGTACCAGCAACGGTGACGCCAACTACGAAATCCGCAAGATTTCCAGCGAAGGAAGCATCGAAAAGTACGATCTCGACATTCATCTCGATACCTACTGGGACAACGATCCTGACGGTGGCGCATCCAAGCACGCCGTACGCGACATCGTCATTCCGCTGAACGTGGACGGCAACGAATCCGGGCTCTTCCCGGTGGTCGACCGCGACCGCCTGCCGGAACACGTGTACCGCATGCTTGCCGACACCGCGGGCATCGGCAATACCGCCATCACCGGCGACAAGCTCACCGCCATGCCCGTTATTGAGCAGGTGGCAGACAAAGCCGCCCATCCGTTCGGACAGGCGCATACCAGCTACACGCTGTCCGCCAACCTCGGCTTCGACCATGAAGCGGCCACCGGCGGCGCGCTGCCGAGCAATCTGGTGCCGTCGCGCATCGCACCGGACGCACTCGTCGGACCGGCATGGCCCGCCATCTACGCGGCCCTCGGATCCGTATACGTCAACGGCTTCCCGGTGATCGAAGGCCTGCTCAACGCAGTGCATCTCGACCATCTCATCGAACTGGAAGTCAGCGAAGACGAGCTGCTCAAGCACACTGGCGAACAGATCGCACTGACCAGCTGGGCCGAAAACTACTTCGAATCGGCATCCGGCCGTGTGGTGACCATCCACGTCACCCACAGCGCACAAGACGGCACCGTGCTTGCCAACGAAACCGAGCGTTTCGCCATCCGTGGCCGCGCATATTCCGACGCACTGCCGCCGGAAGCGCCGGACTACGGCGGAATCGAAGCGGAAATCGAAAGCACTCCGCGCCGACTGCTGCGCCGCGTCAAGGTGACCGCTCCGCACGAGATGACCGCCTTCGCCCGTACTTCCGGCGATTTCAACCCGATCCACACCTCGCATCGTGGCGCTGCCGTTTCCGGTCTTGCGGCACCGCTCGTGCACGGCATGTGGCTCTCCGCAACCGCGCAATACGCGGTGCAGGCGCTTGACGGCAAGGGTGCGCACTACGAAATCGCAGGCTGGACCTACAACATGTACGGCATGGTGCAGCTCGACGACGAAGTGGAAATCTCCGTCGAGCGTGTCGGACGCGTGGCACACTCCGGCATGGTGCTCGAAGTGACCAGCCGCATCGACGGCAATATCGTGTCTCGTGGCACCGCCATCGTACGTGCGCCGAAGTCCGCCTTCGTCTACCCGGGCCAGGGCATACAGCAGCAGGGCATGGTGCTCGACGAGCGTGCCAAGTCCCCGGCCGCACGAGACGTGTGGGAGCGTGCCGACAAGGTGACCTGCGAGAAGCTTGGATTCTCGATCCTCGCCGTCGTGCGTGACAATCCGAAGGAACTGACCGCCAACGGCGTGACCTACCGCCATCCGGAAGGACTGCTCAACCTGACCCAGTTCACGCAGGTGGCGCTCGCCACCGTGGCATTCGCCCAGACCGCACGTCTGCGCGAAGCCGGCGCCGACATTTGGCCGGCCTATTTCGCGGGCCACTCGCTGGGCGAATACAACGCCCTGAGCTCCTTCGCCGGCGTGATTCCGCTGGAAACCGTGATCGAACTCGTGTTCCATCGCGGCTCCACCATGCACCACCTCATTCCGCGTGATGCGAAGGGTCGCTCCAACTACCGCATGGGTGCGCTGCGTCCGAACCAGTTCGGTGTGGGCGACGACGGCGTACGCGAATACGTCGAATCCGTGTCGAAGGCTTCCGGCGAGTTCCTGCAGATCGTGAACTACAACCTGGCTGGCCAGCAGTATGCCGTGGCAGGCACCATCGCCGGTCTGAAGGCGCTGAAGGCCGATTCCGACCGCCGCGTAGCCGAATATGGCGGCAAGCCGGCATTCATGCTGGTGCCGGGCATCGACGTGCCGTTCCATTCCACGCTGCTGCGCAAGGGTGTGCCGGAGTTCCGCGACAAGCTTGACGCGCTCCTGCCGCAGACCATCGATTACCGTGGTCGCTTGGTCGGACGCTACATTCCGAACCTGGTTGCGGCTCCGTTCGAAATGACGAAGGAATTCGCGGCCAAGATTCTCGAAGTCGTGCCGTCCGAGCGCATTCAGGCCGCTTTGGATGATCCGCAGATTTGGGATTCCTATGCTGCTGATGATCAGAAGCTCGGTCGATTGCTGCTTACGGAACTGCTGTCTTGGCAGTTCGCCTCCCCGGTGCGTTGGATTGAGACGCAGGCTCTGCTGTTCGGTTCCGCCGAGCAGGGCGGTCTTGGTGTGGAAGAGTATGTTGAGGTTGGTCTCGGCAATGCTCCGACACTCGCCAATCTTGGTGCCAAGACGTTGCGTCTGCCACAGTTTGCCGGTCGCGATGTGACGGTGTACAACGTTGGTCGCGATGAGGGCCGCGTATATATGACCGATTCCGATTCGTTGGTTCCGGAAGAAGATGCCGACGATTCTGCAGTTGCGGCTGCGGCTTCTTCTGCGGCTGCTGCTCCGGCTGTTGCCTCAGCTCCTGCGGCGGCTCCTGCAGCCGTTGCGGAAGTTCCGGTTGCCGCAGCTTCCGCTGGCGCTCCGTCTGGTGCCGCCGTTGCGGATATTCCATTCAAGGCATCCGATGCGATCGCCACATTGCTGGCTTACTCGGCCAAGGTTCGCCCCGATCAGATCGGCGAAAGCGATACCACCGATACGCTGACTAATGGCGTGTCTTCCCGCCGTAACCAGTTGCTTATGGACATCAGCTCCGAACTGGGCGTGGCTTCCGTGGACGGTGCCGCCGAAGCGACGGTCAAGGCGCTGAGCGCTTTGGTCAACAAGGTCGCTCCGAACTACAAGGCGTTCGGTCCGGTGCTGTCTGACATCGTGCGCGACCGTGTGCGTGGCATGTTCGGTGCCGCCGGTGTGAAGCTCGGCCAGATCACCAAGCGTGTGACCGATACATGGCAGCTTGGTGAAGGGTGGACTTCCCATGTGGTGGCTGCGCTCGTGCTCGAAACCCGTGAGGGGGCCAGCTCTCGTGGCGGTGATCTTGCCTCGTTGAGCACGGATGCCGCTTCCAATGCGGCCGCTGCCAACGCGCTGATCGATGCGGCCGTGCAGAAGGTTGCCGCCGACAAGGGCATCGCCGTTGCCATGCCGAGCGCTGGTGGCGCAGCTGGCGGGGCTGTGGTTGATTCCGCCGCTTTGGACGCGTTCGCGGCCAAGGTGACCGGTGCCGATGGCGTGCTCGCCTCCACGGCGAAGTTCGTGCTGAACCAGCTGGGCGTTGCCGCTCCGGTTGCCGAAGAAACTGCTGATGAGAACGCGGCTGTTGTGGCTGCGGTCGAAGCCGAACTCGGTGCTGACTGGCCGAAGCAGGTCGAACCTCGTTTTGACGAGCGCAAGGCCATTCTGTTCGACGATCGTTGGGCATCCGCACGTGAGGATCTGGCACGCGCCTACTACAACAACGATGAATCCGCATTGAACGGTAGCTTCATCGGTCTCGGCAAGACCATTGCCGACGAAGCCGCCTGGTATGCAGGCAAGAGCGACAACGCGGATCTGAAGGCCGCATTCAATCGTGTCGCTGCCGAAGCAGGAGAAAACGCTTCCGAATCGGCGGAAACCAGCCGTTTCGCTGGAGATATCGCCGTGGTGACGGGCGTGGCTCCGAACTCCATCGCAGCCCAGGTGGTCAACGGCCTGCTTGCAGGCGGTGCGACCGTGGTGGCCACCTCGCACAGCTTCAAGCCAAGCGTGAAGGCATGGGCCAAGCAGACCTACCGTGAGCATGCGGCCGGTGACGCCAAGTTGTGGCTGGTTCCTGCGAACCTGTCAAGCTACCGTGACGTGGACGCGTTGGTCACTTGGGTCGGCAATGTGCAGAAGAAGACTTCCGGTGCGACCACCACGATTCTCAAACCTGCTTACGAGCCGAGCCTGTTCTTCCCGTTCGCGGCTCCGCCGGTGCATGGCAGCCTCGCCGATTCCGGCGAACTGTTCGAATCCCAGGCTCGCCTCATGCTGTGGGGTGTTGAGCGTGCGATTGCCGGACTTGCGAAGATCGGTGCCGACACCGATGTGCAGCATAAGTTGCATGTGGTGTTGCCGGGATCGCCGAACCGCGGTATTTTCGGCGGCGACGGTGCCTACGGCGAAGTGAAGAGCGCGTTTGATGCGATTGTGAACCGTGCTCGCGCCGAAAAGGTGTGGTCGAGCCGTGTGACCTTCGCCCATCCGAAGATCGGCTGGGTGCGCGGCACGGGCTTGATGGGCGGCAATGATCCGCTGGTCGAAGTGGTGGAGCGTCACGGTCTGAAGACCTATTCCACCGCCGAAATCGCGGTCGAACTGCTGAACCTTTCCACCCGCGAATCCCGTATCGAAGCAGCCAAGGCCCCGCTCGACGTGGATCTGACCGGCGGACTCGGCAACGAGCCGATCGACATCAAGGCACTGCGTGCGGAAGCCATGGAAGACGCGGCCCAAGCGGAAGCGGCGAATGCCAAGAACGCAATCGCAAGCAACGAATCCGATACCGCGGCCAAGACGCTCATCAAGGCGCTGCCAAGCCCGCGTGCTCCGCGTCAGGCCAAGGTCGATCTTGCCGATTGGCAGAACGTCAGCGCACGTCCGGAAGACGAAATCGTCATCGTGTCCGTGGGTGAACTTGGCCCATGGGGCTCCGGCCGCACCCGTTTCGAAGCCGAACTCGGCATCCATTCCGACGGCCAGGTGGATCTGTCTGCCGGCGCGGTGCTCGAACTGGCATGGAATATGGGCCTGCTGACGTGGAACGACAGCCCCAAGCCGGGCTGGTACGACGTTGATGGCAACCTCGTGCCTGAGGAGGATATCGCGGAACGTTACCATGACGAGGTCGTGGCCCGTTCCGGCGTGCGTCCGTTCGACGAAGGCATGGGCAACGACTACAAGGACGGCACCGACGAGGAAGAGGCCGAGGTGTTCCTTGACCACGATGTGACCTTCTCGGTTCCGACTCGTGAGATTGCCGAAGAGTACGTCAAGCTTGATGAAGCGCACACCAGCTTTGCGGCCGATGCGGAATCCGGCGAATGGAACGTGACCCGCCATGCCGGCTCCATGATTCGCGTGCCTCGTCGCGCGGCCATGACCCGTACGGTCGGCGGCCAGTTCCCGAAGGGCTTCGATCCGGTCAAGTGGGGCATTCCGGCTTCCATGGTCGGCGACGTCGACAAGATCGCCTTGTGGAACATCGTTACTACGGTCGACGCCTACCTGTCCGCAGGCTTCACGCCGACCGAAATCCTCGAGGCGGTGCATCCGTCGATGGTGGCCTCCACGCAGGGCACCGGTTTCGGTGGCATGGCGTCCATGCGCAAGCTGTACTTGGATCGCTTCCTCAACCATGAGATTCCGACCGACATTCTGCAGGAGGCTCTGCCGAATGTTGTCGCAGCCCACGTGATGCAGTCCTACATCGGCGGCTACGGCAATATGGTCCAGCCGGTTTCCGCCTGCGCCACGGCTGCCGTCTCCCTTGAAGAGGGTGCCGACAAGATCGCGCTCGGCAAGGCCGACTTCGTGGTCACCGGTGCGATCGACGACATCGGTGTGGAATCCGTGATCGGCTTCGGCAACATGAACGCCACCGCCAATTCGGAGGAAATGTACGCCAAGGGCATCGACGCGCGCTTCTTCTCCCGTGCCAACGATCGTCGTCGTGGCGGATTCGTGGAATCCCAGGGCGGCGGCACGATCCTCGTGACCCGCGGTGACATCGCCGAAAA
>ENA-ORTW01003633-ORTW01003633.1-human-gut-metagenome-genome-assembly--contig:-NODE-3633-length-12828-cov-2.991936_pt1 | contig 12828 bp, 9 predicted proteins | sample MGYA00242072_ERZ509193 | MGnify/ENA primary metagenome ERZ509193 (study PRJEB26280, sample SAMEA2338813) | human gut metagenome | biome: human gut; feature: human-associated habitat; material: faeces... | reverse complement strand
CGTCCCAAGGCCAAGCCCAGACAGATGAACGCTACCGCGAACATTGCCACCAATCCGGTTGATGACGCCCACGCGCCGTAGTCCACGCCGCTCGAGGAGGCCGTACCCAGTCCGAATACGTGGTCTATCGATGAGCAGAGCCACCATCCAGGCAGCAGTTTTCCGATGATGATCATGGGATCTGGCATCATATCCACGGGGAACGCCATACCGGAAGTGAACATGACCAGCAGAGCGAACACATTGACGAAACCGTTCGTTGCCATTTCATTGAAACCGGATGACCCCAACAGGAATCCGCAAGCGATTGCCATAAGCGTGTAGACCATCAGCGACACGAACGACAAGCCTACGTTCATGGCATTCAGGCCGGTAAAGGACACTCCGGCCAGCGCCATCAACAGGAATGTCACCGCGGTATACGCAGCACATACCAGCAGACCGAACGTCCCGCATGTCAGCATTTGCTGCGCTTCCAACGACACCAGACGCGCGGGGGACGAGTAGAGCCTGCGGCGGATTTCGTTGTCGTTGAATGTGCTGACCACGAGGAACGTGCATACCGGCATGACCAGCAACAGTGGATACAAGCCGGTTTTGAGCGTGCCCGCGAATGCCGATGAGCCCGGTGTGGTGCCGTCGTCTTCAGAGTCCGAGGACACCACGGCGATATGCGACTGTTTCATATCGGCGGTGGCAGCATCCAACGTCGTTGTCATGGCGGCGTCGAGCGTGCGCTGTGCCTGCGGCATGCCGAGATAGGCGGTACGCGTCAGCGAAAGAAACTCGTTGACTTTCAGCTGTGCGAGCGATCCGGCTCCGGAAGCATAACTGACGACGGTATCTATGGTCGGTTGCGTAGCCGTGGCGTTATCCGCATACTGCAGATAACGCTCGGCGAAACCTTGTGGCACAATCGCAATCAAATCAACATAATTCGATGCGACAGCCTGCTGCAACGATATGGAATCGTCATCAATGGTGACCATCTCACCGTCCAAAGCGAGGTAGGAACGCAACGATTGAGCCACATGCTCGGCGTCGTCATCACGGTCGATTACCGCAATACGGGCGGATTCCGGCTCATACGTCGTCGCTCCGGCAGCTGTGGAGCCACGCATGATCTGCCAGCTGATGGAAAACATCATCGTGCCGATCAGCACCAAGTAGATAATCACATACAATTTGCGCGCTTTGAGAATACGCAGTGCTGCTTTACAAGTGTTCATAGCGTTGCCTCCTCAACAGAACGGTCGCCATACCAAGACAGACCAAGCTCATCGCAGCCAATACGCCCACCGTGGCAAAGAACGGGCGGAAACTGTCGTAATACAGAATGTCGTAGAACAGATTCGTAATCTGTTGCGCCGGATTCAACATGCTCAACAGGGGCGCATGCTGCGCTATCTGATCGCTTAAATCCATGGCGAACGAGCCATACAAACCGGAAAACAGCGACAGCGTGCATGCCAAGGCCGTGCACAATCCCTGCTTGGCACTCGTGGAAACACCCTGTATTGCGCCGATCAACGTGCCGAACGCGCTTGTGGCGAATGACGCCATCAAGCACGCGCCCAAGCCGGCCCATTCACGACCGCCGAGAGAAATCTGGCAGCCGAAACGAATGTACAGCATGGCCACGGTCAGACTTAGGAACGAGCAGATCCAACTGGAAAGAAAACCTGCCAGCAGCTGTTGCAGTTTCGGCAGGGGAGCGACGGAACGGCGAATGCCAAGTGCCGACAGGTTTGCCTGGGCCAACGATACCGCGTTCACCGCGAAACTCATGGCCATCATCGCGGCCATGCCGAGCAACGCGTAATAGTAGCGTGCGGTGCCGCTTGGCTTGAAATTCGTCAGCTGCACTTCCTTCGTGAACCCACTCGACGAGCCGATGCTGCCGGTGAACGCGTCATCCAACAACGCGGACGGATTGTGCTGCGCGGCATTGACCACCACGGCGGTGTTGCGATTGTACAAGTCCACGATATTGCCCAACACCGTCAGGGAAATATCCAGACCACTGCTCGACGCCATCACATCCGTGGCGGATGTTTGCGTGGCTTGGGAAATGGCCAGCTGCAGTTTCCCACTACCGTCGACGGACAGTCTGCCCTGCGCCTTGGCGTCAAGCAGTGCTCGATCCGCGGCTTCCATAGATGCGGCTTCCGTGACGGTGATGAGTTTCGGCATGGCGTCACCGTCATCATCGACCTTCGCATGATCGCCATCGGCACCGGTCGCGCCAGTATCGGACGAAATGCCGTCGACCAGCATCTGCGCGCCCGGAGAGGCGCGCCAATCGTCGTTATTAACCACGACGACGTCAACCGTGTGCAATGCGTAACTTTCCGCGATATTGCCGAACATGCCATTGAACATGGTCGCCAGAATGATGGGAAAGGCAAACAGCCAGAACAGCTGCGCTTTCTCCCTGAAATGCAATTTCAGATTGACCAGCAATGTCTGCAACATAATGTCAAACCTTTCGAACCATGATTCCGTCAGTCACGCAACGCCGTGCCGGTCAGTTCAAGGAACACATCGTTCAGCGTCGGCTGCCGGGAGGAAAGATGCCCGATATTCGTGCCATTGGATTTCAGCAACGTCAACACGTCAAGAAGATTGTGATCGCCCCGACGGCAACGTACCGTCAACTCATGACCGTCATAATCGGCGCTCATCACACATGGCAGCGCACGTAACTGTTCCAATGCCTGCTGCGTTCCCGCCTCATGATGCAAGCCACCCAGATCGTCGGTTTCCACACTGATGCGTTCGCCGGTGTCGATCATCGCCTTCAACTCGTCGGCGGTGCCCAAGGCCAAATGCCTGCCATGATCCATGATGAGAATGCGGTCGCAGATCTGCTCGACCTCCTCCATGTAATGGCTCGTGTAAATCACCGTCGCGCCTTCGTGGTTAAGACGCTGAATGCCCTCCAGAATCGCATTGCGGCTTTGCGGATCGACGGCGACGGTCGGCTCATCGAAGAAAATCAGATCCGGCTTATGCGCCACACCGCATGCGATGTTCAATCGACGAAGCAAACCTCCCGACAATTTCGACGGACGGAACCTGCGGTAATCGCGCAAGCCCACAAAATCCAGCGCATCCTCAACCAGCGCATGACGGCGTGCCCTGTCAGGCACATACAGCGAGCAGAAATAATCGATATTCTCCTCAACCGTCAATTCATTGAACACAGCCACATTCTGCGGTACGATGCCGATGCGGCGTTTCAGCGCATAACTGGTCGGGCCAATCGGTTCGTCAAACACACGTACCGTGCCCTCATCGAACGTCAACAATGCGAGAATGCAGTTAATCGCCGTGGTCTTGCCGGAACCGTTCGGTCCAAGCAAACCAAAAATCTCACCTTGATGCACGTCAAGATCGAAATAGTCAAGCGCCAGCATATCCCCATACCGTTTGACCAGCTTCGACACCTTGACCGCGCTGCTGGAGCTCTCACCTGTTTGCCTTTCCATACGCTCGCTCATCGGCTCTCCTTACCTCACATGTTCCAACAGCGATAACCGCCGTTTACGATAGTGATTCCATTGTCTCCGACCAAACGGAGACGACATGGTGTCTGAGGTCATAAACCTGGCGCAACACAGCCATATGGAAGATGACAAATGTCACCTTCGTGGCAAAGATGGCCCGCAACGGCGGCAACGTACACTACGCTGGGAAGACATAACCACAAGAAGCGGCGACGATGGAGGAAGGCATGCGGCGATTATTGCTTCAAGCCATATTCCTCACGTTCGGGCTGATCGCAAACCTGTATATCGTCGGAGACGTATCGGCTGAACTGGTATGCGGCGCGTTGCTGGCCATATGCTGTGCCGCGGTGGGGGAATACGCGCGCTCGTCGGCATGGACCATCGCCATACTGTTGATGTTGGATTGCGGCGCATGCTTCACGCCATCATGGTGCGCGATGATGCCGGTCGCCGCATACAACGCGGCCATGCTGCCCGCCATATCACAGAACGTCGAACAACACCGTGCGGGACGGAACCATGCCGGCTTGCGTTCGCAATTGCCGAACATGCCGCAATACGATGCGATGCAAATCACGACGGTCATCGCACGATGGGTGTGGATCATTCCCGTAGTGGCGACCTTGGTCCGTTGCCGTAATGCAGGCGCGCATGCGGATGATATGGGAGCTGCACTCATCGCCGTACTGCTGGCATTGCATGTAGTGTTGGGATTCATGGTTGGCCTGTTGTGCGCGCGCAATGTCACGCTCACCCGGCAGAACAGGCGGCTTCAGGATTCCAAACGTGACCAGATCCGCCGGCTGCGCTCGCAATTGGCGGAAAGCGAGGAAGATCGCGCCGCGTCGGTTCGTGTGGCCACGCTCGCGGAGCGTACACGCATAGCGCGCGAGATTCATGACAATGTCGGCCATATGCTTACCCGGGCCATCATGCAGTCCGAAGCGGCCCAAGTGGTGGCTCAGGTTTCTGGTCAGGAGCCGGCGGCTCAAGGGTTCGCGCAGATTCACGACACGGTGGGCGAGGCGATGACATTGGTGCGGGGCGCGGTGCATGATCTGAAAGACGAAGGCACGGATTTCGTGGCGCAGATTGAGGCATCCGCGCATGGTTTGGACGATTCCAGTACAGTGAACGTCACCTTGAGCAACGGCATCGATGCGGCTCCGGCCGCGGTGTCACGCTGTTTCGCCACGACGATTCGCGAGGCGTTGAACAATACGATTCGCCATAGCATGGCGCGCAATGTCGATATCACCTTGCGTGATTTTCCTGCGTTATGGCAGCTGCGCATACAGGATGATGGCGCCCTGTGGAACGATGGCTCCCAAGGAAACATCAACGGTATGATGGGGGAGTCTTCCGCTCGTTTTCGTCAGTTCCATGATGCCGCGCGTACGGCGACGATGCGTGATGCTTCGGGCATTGGATTGGCGGATATCGAGGAGCGTGCGCGGGCGCTCGGCGGTACCGCGGTGTGCGGCCCGTATCATGAGGGGTGGCGGGTGTTCGTGTCCATTCCCAAAACGGACGATGATGCGGCAGCGTCCGCAACAACGAAGGAGAACGTATGATGCGAGTCGCAATCGTCGATGATGATCCAATCGTATGCTCGTCGCTGTCCACGATTCTCAAAGCGACAGGCACGGCCGATATTGCATGGACGGCCTATGATGGCGAAACCGCGGTAGGTCAGTATGAAGAAGATAATCCGGACGTGCTGCTGATCGACGTGCAAATGCCGGTTATGGACGGTCTTGCCGCGTCGCGAAAGATCATCGACGCCCATCCGAATGCGAAAATCCTGATACTTACCACATTCGCGGACGAATCGTACATCGCCGAGGCGTTGGAAATCGGCACCAAAGGCTACCTGATCAAACAGGATGTCTCATCGGTGATTCCCGCAGTGCAGTCGGTGATGGCCGGACAGGTGGTTATGGGAGCGCAGGTGTTGCGGAAACTGCATGTCAATAAAGCGAGTCAGACGCAGCGTCACGTTTCGCAAGCTGGCGATAACGGGGAAAATCGTTTTTCCGGTCGTTTCGCGAATCTCACTGAGCGCGAGCGGGACGTGATGCAACTGGTCGCCGAGGGGTACGACAATCGTGAGATCGCTGCGAAACTGTTTTTAAGCGAAGGCACGGTTCGCAATCGTATCAGCGATATTCTCGCGAAAACGAACGTTACGAATCGTACGAAACTTGCGGTCGAATGGCTCGCATGCCAATAGGAAACCGTCGATAAACGGCAAACTCATCAAAACGAACAACGTTTTCAGCGCTTGCGTAGGCGATAGGCCTTCCACACGTCGCTAAGCTTCTGACCGTTCGACGTGCGCTTCCACACGGTCAATCCCGCCGAACCGCCACCGACGGCACGGGCCGCTGCGGTTGGTGTGGAGTACTCGCTGCCGTCATCCAGTCGAAGCTTGCCTTCGGCGGTGACGGTAGCCACCCAACGTTCGCCCTTGCGCGGTCGGTCCCATACCAGCGTCTCACCGGGAATGAGCAGACCAGCGGCGAGCACCTGCGCGATGGACACGCGTTTGGATGTTGGGGAGGTGGACGTGTCCGTGACTCGCAACGACTCCTCACTGAGCGTGGATAGGTCATTGCGCTCGGCATCGTAACGGATATTCCAATAATCGGCGATCAGACGAATGGTTTCATCCTGGCGGTATTGCAAGGTTTGTGGCGTACAGTCCGCAATGTCGGCAAGCTCGGCGGTGAGCGGGAAGCGTTTGGAACTCGCCGACAGCAGCATACGGTCACGACGGTCCGTATAGGATGCCAATCCCGCGATCTGCTTGTCATTAGCCTGACTGAGCGCAAGATTGCCGATGCGGTTGACCCAATGGTCGCGCGTCGCCTCAGACCATGATGCAAACGATGAGTCGGAGGCGACCTGTTCCGGCATGATCGGCAGCGCGTTGAGGCTGCGTGGTCGGGCGATACGATGCCCGGCCCGCTGCTCGTTGGCCCGAACCAGAAGCAGTTTCTTCATGGCGGGACTGGTCTGCAGGTCGCCACGCAGATGCGCGAGCGCGTTGCGGCGGTCTTCGTCGGTGATGAGTAATCCTCGGATTTGTTGGATGGTGTGGTTTTTATCGAGGTCGCGAATGGTGCTGGCTGCGCGTGTGCGTCGGTTGAGCGGGGTTTGCCTGTTGAGACTGTCCACGCCGGTTACGCGTTCTAGGGCCGCGAGTACGTCGTGAAGTCGTTCAAGGTCGTGGAGTTGAGGTTCCTCGAGGTTTTTGTTCGACGTGCGCGAGGCTGCGGCAGTGTGTGTGCCCGGCGTGGAGAATATGCGTGTGTCGGGATTGCCGAGGTTGCGTATGGAGTTGACGAGCGCCCACATGGCTACTGGTTTCCAGTCGGTGGTTTGGTAGTCGTTGAGGGATACGAGTTGGCCAATGATATCGTCTGGCAGGTTGGCGTCGGTCGGGTGTTCGATGATGCGCCAGGCGTTGGCGTAGGGTGCGAGCAGGTCGTCGATGAAGGAGATGACGTTCTGCTTTTTGACGAATGGTTTGAGCACGTCCTTGCGGAATTCCTCAAGTAGTTGTGTGCAGATGGCTTTGTGCGAGATGATGAGATGGATGTCGCTGAAGAATTCTTCGAGCGTCTGTGCGTCGTCGCCGAGTGGATCCATGATGTCGTCCCAGCGTGAAGCGTAGGCGTTGCGTGCGGCGGGGGAGATTTCGGCGATAGTTCTTGCTTTGAACACGTCGGATGCGGTGAGGGGAACTCCGCGCATGTTCATGACGTCGAAAATACGGTGTGCGCCGGCGAGATCGTCGGTGGTTACGATGACGAGGGTGACTTCGTTGACGAGGTATGATGCGAATGCGCGGCGGTCTTGTGTGGGCATTTTCGCGAGTTCGTCGAACACTTGTCTGGTGTTGATGGCGATGTTGCGTTGCGCGTGCGATTCGATATCGTTGTCGCGCAGATCGAACAGTCCCTCCAGATCGCCTTCCTGCACGTACATGCGGAAGAAGTTGGTGTCGCGTTCGCGGAGTTTGAGACGTGGTTCGGCTTTGATGCCGCGTAGTTTGTCTCCTGGCTCGACGATGAGGTCGTTGAGGCTTTCCACGAGTTCGGGGTCGTCTTCCAGATCGCGGAGCACGGAAATGATGATGGAAAGTGAGATGAGGCGTTGCTGTCCATCGATGACTTGGTATTTGGTCTGTCCATCATGGACGAGGATCAGCGATCCAAGGAAATACGGCGTGTCCGGGTCGTGGCATGCGTCCTGCAGATCGGTGACCAGTTGCGCGATGTTTTCCGTTTGCCAAGTATATGCGCGTTGGAATGATGGGATTACGAACCGGTAATCCGAAGTGAAGATTTTGCCTAAAGGCTTTTCCGTTGCACTGATTGACATGGCGTTCCCCTCATTGCGTTGCTCTGTGTTCAAGTGTACGATGCATGATGTCATAGTCGTGGCGGCAGGTCGGCTCGTTCTACCAAACGGGCCATCTGCACGCGGCCCATGCAGAGTTTATCTGCGGCGGATGAAATATGCGCTTTGACCGTGCGTTCTGAAATGAACATTTTCTCGCTGATTTCCGCATTGGTGAAGCCCTCGGCCGCGAGAATCACCGCTTCGCGTTCGCGTTCCGGCAAGGCGTCGAGCATGGCACGGGCCTCATCGCGCCGCGACTGAGGCTGGTGTTGATGCAAATCGCCGATGAGCTGCCGTTGACTTGCCGGATTGAACTGTGGCTCCCCTTCGCACACGTCGGCCACACGGCGGATGATATCTTCCGGAGCGTCCGTTTTCGATACGAATCCTTCCGCGCCCGCTTCGATGGCGCGTTCCACCGTGTTGTTTGGACTCAGCGACGTCAGAATAAGCACATGCGGAGGATCGGGAAGCATGCGGAGCTGACGAGTGGCTTCAATGCCATCCATGCCGGGCATGGCGATATCAGCCAGCACGACATCAGGAGGATTGTGCGACGCATGTTCGATGGCGTCTGCTGCGTTGGTGCAGGCGAAGGCAACGCTGATGCGTCCGGAGGAATAATCCTCCAAAATCAGACGCATCATCTGGCAGATCATCGGATCATCATCAATCACGCCGACGGTGATCGGCTGCTCGTCATGGTTGCGTTCGGTGCTCACCCAACCCATGGTAGTCGTACATCAAGGTGGAAGACGTTATGTTGGTCAAAACCGTATTGGCATGTTCCGCCAGCCTGCTGTATGCGTTTGGCCAAACCAGGAAGACCGGCCCCCTTCCTGGTGTCTGCCATATGCGAGGGGGATTGCGGCATCGTCGGATTGCTGACGTGCACATGCACCCCTTGCGGGGGGTTCGCATCGACCTGCAACGACACCGGAGCGCCAGGCGCATGCCTGCGCACATTGGTCAATCCCTCCTGTACCACGTGATACGCAATCACGCCGATGGACTCATCTAACTGCCCCAGCTGTTGAACGTCGATCCACGTATCAATCCGCATATTCGCGGCACGGGCGTCGCCAATCAACTGCAGCAATGAGTCACGGGTCAACGACGCTTCGGCATCATTCGCAGCCAACTGCAGGCGAGCATCCTCCGGATGACGAAGCATGTCAATCACACTATGCGCCTCATCCAACGCGCCGGAGGCCTGCCTGCGAATATCCTCGGTAGTGCCGGCGATCTTTCCAGCCATACCAGCCACATTGGCATTGCCCAACTGCTCGGCCTCAGCCTTCAATTTCCTAGACTCGGCCTGCAAAGCGCTCGCATTCAATGCAAGCAACGACAGCGAATGAGCCAACGTATCATGCGCTTCCGCGGCTATCGCATCGGCAAGCTGCTGATTGTCAAGCGTGGTCCGCAACCTGCTCACCTGCTCGTTGGCCGACTGAGCCTTCGCTTCGGCCACGCGCGCAAGGGCGCGCGAGCGAATATGCAATCCGGCCAATGTGGCGATCGCCACCGCAATCAGGGCAACCACAACGGCGCTCGCGATGATCGTTCTTTCGTCGACAAGCATCACCATGGTATTGCCATACCGAACTCCGGTATATGGTTTGGAGAAGATCGCATGCCAGATCGAAGCCTCGGCAGGATGCAAAGCGTCTCGCACCTGGGACCAGATCGTCGTTGTCGCCGCGGCAAGCACTGATCGAAGCGTCACTTTGGTTCCCTGTCTCCGCGCAAGCAGAGAAGTCAACGCCATAAGCGCGATCAGCGAATCGTAGGGGAGCGCCACCACCAGTAGGCATGCGGTCCAGAACACGGCTTGCGGGTAACTGTTGCGAGCCAGAAGAATCAAACCCGAAGGGATCGCAACGAGCACGCACGCGATCATCCACAAGTAGGGGGCACTATCCTGCGCATACTGTTGGGATGCGAAAGACACCTGCGCCAGACAGGCGAAACTCGCGCACACCACCATCGGCACCGTGCACCAGATTCTGGTGCGCACTGGCACTTCGGCGGTGGAAGGGTTTGTGATCACGCTCATGACTCCCATTATCGGCATACTCATGGAAACATGCCATTGAGCTATCGGGCATGATGGCGCAAGCCGCGCGCCCCAAAGTGCAGGCAGGAATGGACTTTCGTCCAATACCGGGAACGAAGCCGATCCCGTAGGCTCGAAAGTGTTCCGACCACTTCGAGAAGAAAGAAAAAGATCATGAGTGAGTTCAACAATGCTCCGATTCCCAACGGCGGCCCGGCAGCGCCGAACGGTATGAGACCCGCGCCGATCATGTCGTCCCCGGCTCCGCAAGGCACGACGGTATGTGGCATCGTGGGAGTGGTGTTCGGCGCGCTCGGCTTGGTGCTGAGCTTCATTCCAATCATCAACAACATCGCGGCGATCTTCGGACTCGTCGGCGCGGTATTGGCGATCGTGGCCATCGTGGGCACGTTCCGAGGCAAAAAGCGTGGCAAAGCCCTGTCCATAGTCGCGGCGGTGCTGTCGGTGTTGGCCATCGTCATCACCTTGGCCATGCAATCGGCCGCCAGCAAGGCGCTTGACGACATCACGGGCACAAGCACGTCGCAATCCTCGTCGGCGGACGCCGATAAGGACGCCAAAACCGATGATTCCACCAAAACCGACACCAAGGCGAAAGGCGAGCAAGACATGGAAGGCGATCTCACCGATATGCACGTCAAAATCGTATCCGCAGTGCGTTCCGGCAACGACTACAACAATCAGCCGACCGTGCTCGTCACCTACGAGTGGACCAACACTACCGATAAGAACAACTCCTTCGCCATGCTGGCTAATCCGAAAGTGTTCCAAAACGGTCAGGAACTCGACACCGCCATGTACTTGGACAATCCGGAAGGCTACGATTCCGGCTCCTATCTGTCTGAACTGCAGCCAGGAGCAACCGGCACGGTAACCCTCGGATATGTGCTTAAAGACGATTCCGAAATCACCGTCGACGTGACGAACCTTCTCGATTTCAGCGACACCGCCAAAGTGACGTACAAGTTCGCCATCTGACATGGCATGTCCCAGTCTTTCGCGTCCGGCACACTCCCCGTGTCGAACGCGAAACCTATGCGGGCTTTGAAGAAATCATGAGATTAAGCCAATATTCATGAAATCGTCAGGAAAATGCCGTATCGTGATGCGCAATCGAGCAAAAAGGAGCGATTATGGCATTCGGTCAGCAGCCCCAGGGTAACAACGCCCAGAATAACGGCTTCAACAATCAATACCAGTACAACCAACAGTACAACCAGTACAATGCGCAGCCACAGTACGCCTATGCGCCCAACGGTACCGCCGCAGTCAACGTGCAGGCCACCTATTCCTACGAGCAGGCCGAACGCAGTTCCGTCAACAGCGCATACACGCACATGACCCTTGGTTTGATCGTCACTGCCGTGGTCGCCATCATCACCCAAATGAGCGGCGCGTACCTGGCACTCATCCAAACCACGGGCATCATCGGCATCTTCGCCCCCGCCGTCATTGAAATCGTGCTTGCCATCTACCTTGGCGCGCGCATCCATACAATGAAGGTCTCCACCGCATACGTCATGTTCTACGTGTATGCGGCGTTCATGGGCTTCACCCTCAGCACCATCTTCATGGCCTACGATCTTGGCACCATCGGCATTTCCCTCGCATTGTGCGCCGGCTTCTTCTTCGCGCTCACCATGCTGGGCATGACCACCAAGGTCAACATGCTCAAAGCCGGTCCGATTCTGCTGGTCGGCCTCATCGTGCTGATCGTCGCCGAAGTGCTGCTTATGATCTTCGCTCCCGGACAGACCATGCTGATGGTTATCTCCGCCATCGGCCTCGTGCTGTTCGCCGGCATGACCGTCTACGACGCCCAAGCTACTCGCGCGCTGTTCGCCCAGTACGCAGGCCAGGGTGAGGACATGGTCAAGAAGGTCTCCATCATCTGCGCGCTGAACCTGTATCTGGACTTCATGAACATGTTCCTGTATATTCTCCAGCTCTTCGGCGATCGCGACTGAAAAATCCCGCGACGTCCTCTGCGCTGAACCCTCAAACAAAGCCTGACCAGAATATGGTCAGGCTTTTCTGTCGGCGAAAAACGTGCCATAGGGTAGTGGGTCATGCAGAGGAAAGAGATTGGCGGCATGGCCTGCCTTGTTCTGACGGCCATGATCTGGGGCTTCGCATTCGTATCCCAAGTGCAGGGCATGGCCTCCATGAGCCCCCTGTTCTTCGGGGCCACACGATTCACATTGGGCGCGCTGTCATTAATACCGTTGCTGTGGTTCCGCCGTCGAGGCATCGCCGAACAGGAACGCCGACGCCGTGAATCGAATGAGTGTCCAACCGTCATGCTTGGCAACGGTATAACCGTGGCCATGCCGAAATGCCTGGGCAATCCCGTGGTCGTCAGCGTCATCTGCGGCATCGTATTGTTCACCGCCAGCACCGTCCAACAATACGGCATCCTCTATTCCGGTTCCGCAGGCCGTTCCGGCTTCATCACGGCGCTCTACATCGTCATGACGCCGCTGCTCGCCTTCCTTATTCTGCGCCGCCGCGTGACCATGAACGTCATCGTCAGCGTTGCCATCGCCGTGGTCGGCTTCTATCTGCTGTGCATCACCGACGGATTCGGCTCGATCACCCTTGCCGACGTGGTGCTGTTGTCCACTGCGGTTCTATTCGCAGGCCATATTCTCGTCATCGACACGTTCGGACAGAAGATGGATCCGATTCTGCTGTCCTTCGGACAAATTTCCACCACCGCGCTGCTGAGCTGGATCGGCTCCCTATGCGAAGGCTCCATCGACTGGGCCGGCGCCATGCAAAGCTGGTTTCCCATCGTGTACGCCGGCATCGGCTCGGCCGGCGTGG
>ENA-ORTW01003632-ORTW01003632.1-human-gut-metagenome-genome-assembly--contig:-NODE-3632-length-12836-cov-6.381269_pt1 | contig 12836 bp, 9 predicted proteins | sample MGYA00242072_ERZ509193 | MGnify/ENA primary metagenome ERZ509193 (study PRJEB26280, sample SAMEA2338813) | human gut metagenome | biome: human gut; feature: human-associated habitat; material: faeces... | reverse complement strand
TAGCCGGTGCTTTCTCTGGTGTATGCAAGAGTATGGGCGGTGTTACCAGCGTTGTGAACCTGGGCCTGAGCGTTCTCCCCGTTCATTTCGTTCTCCCTGGCATCTTTATCATTACCGCGTTGGTCGCCACTGCCATTGGCACATCCTCCGGTGCTTTGGTTGCCATCGCGCCTATTGCGTTGGCTATCGCGGAGGAGACCGGAGCCAGTATTCCTCTGTACTTTGCCGCTGTATACGGCGGTGCTCTCTTCGGCGATAACCTCTCCATCATCTCTGATACTACCATTGCCGCCACAGCTGCCGTTGGTGCTGAGATGAAAGATAAGTTCCGCATGAATTTCCTGATCGCACTGCCCGCCGCACTGCTCAGCATAGTGGTTTACTTTTTTCTGGGCAAGGGAGCCGCTCCTATCAGCGGCGATATGAGCTATAATCTGCTTCATCTCATTCCCTACATCTATGTTCTGATCACTGCCCTGTGCGGCATGGATGTGTTTGTGGTCCTCTTCAGCGGCACGTTCATTGCCGGCATTGTGGGCATCGTTACCGGCAGCATGACCATTGCCGGCTTCGTTCAGGCCATCGGCACCGGTATGGCCGGTATGATGTCTACCGCTATCGTTGCTATTCTCCTCCGGGGTCTCATTGGCATCATCAGTGAATACGGCGGTGTGGATTGGCTCATCACTGCCATGCGCAAGCGGGTCCACTCCCGTAAAGGCGCTGAATATTGCATTTCCGCTATGTCCGGTCTGTTGGACTTTGCTCTGATTAACAATACGATTGCCATCATGATTGCCGGCCCTCTGGCCAAGGACATTGCTGACGAGCACCATATTGCTCCCAAGCGGGTAGCCTCTCTGCTGGACATCTTCGCTTGCGCTGTTCACGGCATGGCCCCTCACGGCGGCGGTATGCTGACCCTCAGCGGTTTCTATGCCGCCTTGAACCCCCTGCTGGTGGTAAAGTATAATGTGTACTGCATATTTTTGATGATCGCAGCCATCGTTACCATCCAGTTCGGCCTTATGCGTACCAAGGAGGAGAAGGAATATATTCAGCAGCAGAAGCAAGCTTCTATAAAGTAAGTTATCATCATCTGCAGACGGGGAGCCCTGTGGTCAAGGGCTCCCTGTCTGTCTTATCCTGTCTATGACAATATAACTACCGCCGCTTTTTAACACGATACCAAAACGTGCGGAATGGTCCGAGGGTAGAGATAGCGCCCTCATCCGAAACACCCCCTGTTTCGCCGTGTGAGCCGTTGTGTGCGATCCTTCTCCAAAAGCCGAGTGTGTACCCACTTTCACCCGTGAAAGCGAACGTGGGCCATTTGTGCGAGAAGTTGAAAAACGCAATGAGAAACGGTTGGGAACAGCGTTGTGACGGTAACTTTTTGGCGATATTTGCGGGAACGCTTTTGGACGAAAAGCTGAACTTTACAGGAAGGTTTTTCGAGCGGTGAAGGCCGTTCGATTTTAGCACAAGATAAAGGGCCGCAGTCGCAAGCGCCCGCGGCCCGGCCTCAAAGCCCCGCAGTGCGGGGCTTTCCGCGGTTTTGAAACCGCAGTCTAAGGTGCACCTTGAGAAGTGTTTTCGCGGTCGTAGGTGAACGTCAGACACGAAAAATGCCCGTGACGGCAGACTTTTCAAGGTGGACGTTCCGCAGGCGGTTGAGAAATTTGCTGTTTTCAAACGCTCGAAAAAGTGATTTCCAAGTGAGAGCAATTTTCGGCGCAGATCGCGTATATTTTGCGCCGCTGTAGTCAATAAAAAGGCTTTCTGGTAGCGCAAGAATTGCGTCGCCATAGACAAAGATAAGGCGGCGCGGCTCCGAGGTGCAAATGATAACTTTCTGATAACGATTTCGCTTTTCGGTAGCTTTGTTCCCTTGGTTACGGTATTGTTCGTTGCGAAAGGGGCTGATACAATGCCAAAGCGACGAGCAAACGGGGAAGGGAACATCCGCAAACGAAAGGACGGTCGATGGGAGGGTAGATACACTGTCGGCCACGATCCAGAAACTGGCAAGGCCATCATCAAAAATGTCCTCGGCAAGACGCAAACGGAAGTAAAAGAAAAGCTGAAGAAAGCCATCGAGGAAAACGTCGGTATCGACTACGGACGGGCCAAGACCTACACGGTGGGAACATGGCTGGAGGTCTGGATGGAGAATTACGCCAAAATTAAGCTGCGCCCGTCTACGTTCAAGACCAGCCAAGGCTTCCTCAAAAACCACATCAAGCCACAAATCGGCAGTATCCCGCTGGCAGAACTCACTTCTCTGGACTTGCAGAAGTTCTACAAACACCTGTTGGATGGCGGCAGAGTAGCCTCGAAGTAGATTTCCTTTTTATTTGCAGGCCACACTTGTGTCTGATTGCAGATCACATAGTCTTTATACTTTCCAATACAGTTAACAATGATATCTTCTGCAAAATCTTTGCACTTACGAATCGTTGTAACCCGCAGGCCTTGATCCTTGTGGATATCTATTTCAAAACTGCTATTCTCAGGGGTACGATAATAAACTTCGTAGTTGCCAAAACGACGTCCATCTATACAGAAGTCAATTCCACAGTTGCATTTTGCCCATTCAAGAAGTTCAAGTGTCTGCTCGTAGCGTGTTCTACCATCTGCACTGAATTCATTTTGTATCTCACTCAAAAGAGAAAGCTTTTCTCTGTTCCAAAATTCAAAGAGATAACAGAATTCGGATATGGGCACAGCCTGCTGTTCTTCATCATCGGAATATAGGAGCTGCTCTCTTTTATACAACTGCGGCGATTTGAGAGTTACCCTTTCGCATAACATGATTGGTTCGGTGCCCGTCAGACTTATCAAGAAATTATCTGCTTCGCTTGGCGATAGAATCGCCTTTGCAATCAGCTTTTGCCCCTTCCTGTCAGCAGGAAAGGTCTTCCACGGATATGAGGATTGCTCGGTTTCACTGCTGAACCCATAGAGAAGTCTGTATTGTGTATCCACCTTAAAAAGTAATAATTTGACAAACCTTTTCCGCATTTTGCATCCCCTTCGTCAATGTTGAGCAGGCTTTTCAAAGTGCGCTGCTATTTTACCGTTATGATCTGGTATCATTATAGCAAGTATACCCCTCCACTATCGATGCTCGCAATATTGGAATCCAGCAATCTGCGAGATTCCAATATGCAAGCATTTTATAGTAGACAATATGCAACGTTTTTCGACACGCAACACACACTAGATACGGGAAGTCGTTTCACGGCTGCAATTCAAAATGGAGGGACTTTTATGAAAATCAAAAACGTGGCTATCAAAAACTTTAGAGGCTACAGCGATGAGATTAATAGCGACTTTGAAGATTTAACAGCATTCGTTGGGAAAAATGATATTGGAAAATCAACTATTTTAGAGGCACTTGACATTTTCTTTAATGACGGGAAAGGCGTAACAAAACTGGACAAGGCAGATCTGAATATTGAAAGTAAGGCGCGTCAGGAAACAGATATCTCAATCCGGATCTGCTTTACAGATCTTCCTGAAAAGATTGTTATCGACGCAACAAATGAGACATCACTTAGCGCAGAGTATCTGCTTAATTCGGACGGCTTGCTTGAAGTTGTCAAACGTTATCCTAATGCAGGTACACCAAAAGTTTTTATTTGTGCGATGCATCCGACGAATCCGGAATGTGCAGACCTACTTTCTAAAAAAGATAGTGATCTTAAAAAAATAATTGAGACGAGAGATATCCCATGTGAAGATAAGACGAGAAACGCTGCAATGCGAACGGCAATTTGGAGCTACTACGGTGATGATTTGCAGGTTAATTCAGTCGAACTGGATGTAACTAAAGGTGATGCCAAACCCATTTGGGAGAAGCTCCAAAAATATCTTCCGGTCTACTCTTTATTTCAAGCCGACCGAAAGAACAGTGATAGCGACAGTGAAGTTCAAGATCCTTTGCATGCGGCCGTAAAAGAGATATTACAAGATGAAGGTATCAGCCAAACCTTAGATCATGTCGCAGAAATTGTAGAAGGAAAGCTGCAAGAGGTTGCGACGCGTACTCTTGAAAAGCTGCGAGAGATGAGTCCTGATATAGCCAATACATTGAGTCCTGTCATTCCACCTGCTTCGAGCCTGAAATGGGCAGATGTGTTCAAATCAGTCACTATTTCCGGAGATGAGAGCATTCCTATTAACAAACGTGGCAGCGGATCTAAGCGACTGATATTGCTTAATTTCTTTCGTGCAGAAGTTGAGCGTCGCAAGGATGAAGCAAATGCTCCCGGCATTATTTACGCCATTGAGGAGCCGGAAACGTCACAGCATTCAGAAAACCAGAAAAAACTTATCAATGCATTGATCGCACTCTCCACTGAAAGCAATGTCCAAGTAATCGTCACTACTCATAGCGCGGTACTTGTTAATGCGCTCGACTTCAAAAATATCCGACTGATTTGTGCGGATGGATCTCAAAAACGTGTTGAGGCTGTGCGCTCGGGACAGTTACCTTTTCCTTCACTTAATGAAGTCAATTATCTTGCATTTTCCGAGATATCTGAAGGGTATCACGACGAATTATATGGCTACCTCGAAGAACAGGGATGGCTTAACGAGTATAAGCAAGGTAAGACAACCGTTCCTTATAAAAAAATCAGCGCCAATGGCACAACGCGAGAGCAGCAGATATGCATGACAGAATACATTCGACACCAAATTCATCATCCTGAAAACACATATAATGCGCGGTTTAATGATTCGCAGCTCCGGAGGTCTATTGAAGACATGCGAGCTTTTGTTACTTCTAAAGCCCAAACTCCGGAAACCACTTAAATACTTCCATAAAGATGAGAATTCTAATCCGAACAGGGATTGCCTTTCAGAAAATTAAAGCACTATTTGTCTTTGACGGAGCGGATGAATTGAAAAACGCAAGGGATAGAATCGTTGGTAAATGAAAAATAATTTATAATCGCTGGACACATTCTGAAAACACATATAATACGAGATTTAATGATTCGCAACTCCGAAAGTCTATTGAAGACATGCGAGCTTTCATTACTTCTAAAGTCCAAGCATTAAAAACCATCTGAATTTTCCTTTAAAAATGAGAGTTCTAAACTTGCCTTTCAAAAAAATAAAGCATCATTTGCCTTTGTTAGGGCAGATTGATTGAGAAAAACGCAAGGATTAAAAATCGCTTGGTAATAGAGATTTATGCTGAACGAACTCTAACAATCCCTTATCATGTGACAAGTGCATTCCGGTTTTAGTCAGGCTGATGAAAATCAATTCATAATCACTGGACACATTTTTGGTACCTTGATATAATACGAATATAATAAGTAGGAGTTAGGGCTATGCTGATTTATCTTCAAGTAATCGAAACAGAGGAAGACAAAAACAAGTTTGAAGACATATACCAGAAATATCGTGGCCTTATGTATTATGTCGCTTACAAGCGCTTACATCATGAACAAGACGCAGAGGACGCAGTACATCATGCATTTATGAAAATAGCTGAAAATATTACGGCTATTGATCCAGTGAGTCCAAAAACAAAGCAGTTCGTCGTAACTATAGTTGATAACAGAGTAACTGATATGCTGCGAATGAATGGCCGGCATCCCGCCGCAGAATACAACGATGAAATTCTTAGCGGCCTGAGTTCCGAACTTCACACAGATGATTTGCTTACAGAAGCTATCCTCAAGCTTCCGGAGCAACAGCGTCATGTTATCTGGCTGAAGTACTATCACGGTTACAGTTTACGGGAAATTTCAAAGATGCTAGGCATTACATTATCTTGGGCACAGAAAATTGATCAGAGAGCAAAAAAGCAACTTGAGATACTATACAAAGAAGGAGGCGGTGAATTTTGATCACGGATGCGCAGCTACGCAAAGCTGCTGAAAAATCCAGCGACTTATATCTGCGTTACGTAGAACATAAAAAGAATCCCATATGCTTTCATCGGTACTATATGAAATGCATCCATCTTGAAACTTAATAGAAGCTATGAGTTTACTGTTTGCCAATGACAAGTCCTGGACTGGAGGAAATTTAAGACCCGTTGATTGATCTCTTAAAATTGATTCAACCATATCGGATATTACGATACTTCGATTTTCGGGATTATCCAAGAAAGTTATCTTTTTTTGCGTTTCATTGACCGTTGCAGAAAAATATCCTCTTGAATAACTAATATACGCACTACAAATCGGCGAGTATGGCTTTGCTTGCAACTCCAGTAGCTGTGCAGCTTCTAAATATCGCTCAAATATGATTTTCATTTCCAAAGTATCTGTGTCTTTATGCGAACAGTCCTGGAATATCCCATTGAATTAGAACATTTAATGAATCTAGCTGCTCTCGGATTAGCATTGAATACTCCAAGCTATCACCGATTAGTGCAAGATTTGTTGTGCCACCCAAGCGGCAAGCATCCTCAAAGACGGTTAGTGCATTATATAATGCTGTTTTTCTATTCAGAGAAAATAATGGATTTTGTTTATGATAGGCATCAATAATTTTTTCGACTTCACGAATGTATTCTGCCATATTTGGGTTACCTCCTAACGCATATGCCGCTATTGCCTATAAGTATATCAGTATTTACGATAAGATTCTATATAAGAGATTGTTTTATAAGAGATTACTTTAGGACTATATTTTCAAATTGCTCCTAAGTGATATCGGTGGTGTCCTCATAGGGAGGAGACCGCCTTCTTGAAAAAAGTTTTAACACTCATCTCACTGCAATACTACGACGACGCGAAAGCAGGTATAGCTACACTATTTATAACTATATGGGCCAAGGATAAAGAAAAATTGGCAAGAAAAAATAGTTAACTGATTGAGATAAAGCTCGTCCATCTTCTTTAATTTCTGTTAATGGACAAATGATCCCTTTTATAAGATTTATCTATCTAATAAGTGTAAGAAAAATGCCTTTGCTAAAATATGAATTATTTGTCCAAAATCAATTTATTTCATCGTATAAATAGGAAAATGAGTAAAGAAGGTGATAACAATGGGCTAATTATTTATTAACGGCAATACCAATTCACTCTGTCGTATATTTCAATAGATTTGGAGGATAAAATGAGACAGTATAAATGGAAAAAGAGTTTATGCATGTTTTTGGCGTTGTTGATGCTTTTTAGCACTTTTTCAACACCTCAGGCAACCTTTTCTGCCGATAATGTGGATGTAATCGAAAACGCTGTCGAAGAATATGTGAAATCATGGTTTTTTGAAAATTTCTCAGAACATTATATCTTGTCAGATTATTCTTCATCTGTCTCAGAACTCACAATTACTGGGGATGAAATCTTAGCAACAGTGCCTTTGGGGGCTTATACTACCTTAAAATATACAAGTGTTGATTCTTTGCCATACATGTTAGGAATTAAGGAAAAACTAAATATATCTTCTCTTGCTGAGATCGTCCCTGCAGACTTTGCGCAAAAATATGGTAAGGCGGCTGTTGCTGAACTTCGTAAATCTGTTGACTATGGAGTTGAGACAAGCAGTTCGTCTGCAGTAGCAAGCAAACTTTCGATGGACAGCAAAGGAAATAGTGCGCTTACTACAAAGAGAGCAGTCGATACTTTGAAGAATTCGATGCATATTACTTCAGCCCAGGCGGAAGATATCATCTCTTTGGTAGCAAATAATTTCGTTGACGCAGCTGAGTGTATTGGAGTACCGACGTTATTAACACTCGAGATTTCCTTTGCAGCGAAGTACAATAGCGACGGAACATTTAGCAATGTCACAATTGAGCAACGTCATGGGGATTACGCTGTTGAATCAGAGAGTGAAATCAAGCCGCTTTCCTTTGAGGACTTGAAGAAATCTGCGGAGGAAGAAATTGATGTTTGTTTGGCATCTGATTTGAGTTCCTTGCAGGCGGTAGTTCCTCTTGCCGCAGCTGATAATTATAATCGCGTAGCTGCGAGAGATTACGCATGGCAACACACGGCCCCTGGCTATGGCTATCATCAGAACGATCCTGATCTTGGCGGCTATACACCTTCGACAACATGCGGGCATACATTCTATGACAAGAATGGCAACAAAACGTATGTTTATGTGGACCGCAGTTTTTGGAACACCACAGATTATCCGTCGTGTATGGCGCTTGGCCATTGCCATAATGATTGCGCTTGCTTTGTGTCTCAATGCATGGTAGCCGGCGGAATCTTACCTACAAGTGATTGGTATTATGGATCACTCACATGGGTAAGTGCGTCTAGGTTAATCGATTTTATTACGAGTAATGAGGTCGGCGGATATGCTGTGACATATAAGACTTGTAATGCTGGCAATATTGTTTACTGGGAAGGACATATTACGCTCTGCACTTTGAATGATACTGTCTCGCATCGATATACTGGACACACGAATGATCGTAATAACTCAAAATTCAGCTCAGCAGATGCATATTACGCTATTAATTTAGCGTGACGTGAATATCTTGGAGGAGAACTCCGTGAATAGAAAATGCTTTTTTGCTTTGATGTTACTTTGGCTAATTTCAATGGTTAGTGGATGCTTTAATAAGCAAGGAAACGCTGCATTTGAACCTCAAGAGACTGTTTTCACCAATGGTGCATTTTCCCTTGCGTTGCCTTGTGAGTTGTCTAATCAAGTAATCGTTAATCCGTCGGAAAGTTTTTACATCACCGATCAGACTGTTTTTTCAGTATTCCATGCTGATACTTTTGCGGCGGAAAATCTAGGATGGATTTTTTCAATCTGTAGATATACTGAAAGCGAGTACTGCGAGGAATACTTGCAGAGCGAAAGTCGTCAATATGTGTTTGCAAGAGATGAATGGGGATATTACTGCGTCCTCTTTCCAAGTGATGTACAGTCTTTAGATCCTACGGTAAATAGCTTTATGGAAAACGTCCGCCAAAATGAACTGGACGGCATCTTGGATGATTTTATTTCCAGAAATGCTCTTGAAGAATACGGTGAGAAATCCTTGGGGGCTTACGAAGAAATCGAATCGAACGAGGAAGAAAAACCAAATACGACTATGATTCCCAATTTTTCCGTGCTTGTTTGCGACCAACCAACATGGGCTGGTATCTGTGATTGGTTTTATTCCAATTCGATGCATCAAAAGACTATGCTTCTAAGTGATTTTTGTAACCGCGCGCCTCTGGAGGAGTGTATTACATCTCTTTTAACTAATAGTAGTGACGTCATTTTAATTCCCTGCAATGATGAAATCTTGGAAGGGTTTTCACAGTTTCGAGCAATACCGATTCAAAAAGATGCAATCGTATTTGTCCGTAATAATAGCAGTGAGTTGTATAACCTGAATCAGTCGCAGATTGTGGATGCGTATACAACAGATGCACAGATTTATTGGGATAGAACAGGGGGCGAACCCATTATTCCGTCAATGGGATATTTGGACTTGGAAGTTGAACTTTGGCAGGAACTTTCAATGTGCTTTGACCTCGTTGCAACTTCGAAAAACATAGTTTCGGCGGCCGATTCTGATAACCCTGCACAGGCCATTATAGAAAAAAACCTAAATGGAACGGGCGTGTGGCCATACTATTTTAGCTTATTGACCGGAGAAGTTGGTATTAATGGTTCTGTTGTTACAGTTGACGGGGTTTATCCATCTGCACAAACAATTTTGAATGAAGACTATCCATATACACTGAGCTATTATGCCATTTTTTCATCGCAGAATCCATACTGCAACCAAATCCTCGATTTTGTTGAGCGGCTCGAATCAGTGCTTTTGTAAAGGAGAAAGATATGAAAAAGAAGATAACCAAAATCATACTCGCAGTATGCCTTGTTGTTGCAGGACTTCCCCTTTTTGCTATTGGAGCGAGGGCTAACGACGATGCGAATACGAACAGCGAGATGATGATCTCGGTTGATAACTATTTTGATTATAGAAATGCTAAGCTAATGACAGCAAGCTTTGGTGCAGGATACACTGCTGATAGTATGGATTATCCTGCGTTAGTGTGTAATGATGTTGAAGCTCCAGCGATGGCCATGGAGGCGAAGACGAACACAGATTTAAGAACAAGCGGCATGATGGATTACTTTGAATCATGCAAGCTTCATTTGCTGAGCTGGGAAGCCTTTACTGGGGAGCCTCAGGACATTACAACAATGGAAAACGGACTTGTGTCTTGCAAAGTATACGAGTGGGTGGAGTATACATGGTATAGTGATGATTTTCCTGATCCGGTTTCGTCTGGATTTGGAACGTGGCATACATTAACACTTGCTCCGAATGCTGGAGATACTAGCTATCAAATTGTCCAAGATATTTATGACGAAAGTGATATTAGTGGCTTTAACAACACCGTTAGTAAAGCGAATGATTTTGACAACGAAATTTTACCACACTATGATACAAGAGGTAATGTATCAACATTCTCTGCGTTAGCATCGTCGTTTTCTCGTTCTGCAGCAGTTAGTTATGCAGACGCCTATGTTGGAAACTACTCGTTTTCATCTGGGGATGTTGCAGATTATACTTACTATAATAAACAATATAAAAACTTTAATGCATCGGGCGGCGACTGTGCGAACTATGTGTCGCAGTGCTTAAAAGCGGCCGGACTTGGCACAACGAGTAACTGGTATTATAACAATAATGGCAGTATTTGCACAGATAGTACCCATGACGCAAGAGTTGGTCATACGTGTACGAATACGCATATTTGCGGAGAGGCGTGGAGAAGATCAACTGAACTAAGAAAAGAACTTTCTTCATATTATGCATCCACTTTTGATACTGATCCAAGCCCAGATTCTTTCTGTGTTGCAGATGTTGGCTTTTTTGGGAGAGGTGCAACACAATCACACTCTGTTATTTGCGTTGCAACTGGTGGCAATTCTTTCCTCATCAATTCTCATAACAACGATAGAAAGAGAGTTGAATATAATGCGAGAACGATTGCTAGTAACAGTTTAAGTAGACTACACATTCATAGCGGCAACTCTTGGACGAAATATAATGCAACTTATCACAGAGGGCTTTGTAATGGCGGCTGTGGTGAGTTTGTTTTGGCACAGCATTATGCTAGAACGCCCGGAAGTAATGCTACTTGTTTGGGGTGCGGCTATGTTGGGAACATTTCTATTGGACTTATGTCTATGGGGGATAAGTTATCCTGATAAGCGGCGATGGGGAGACAGCCTGTCGCAAGCACACTTTTACAAATGGCAGTCTACTAAGCAATTTTATACAAGGAGGTATATTATGAGGACATCTATTCGAAATATCCTTTCTGCGATTATCATTATGTCAGTCTTGCTCTGCAATGCTATGGCTATCGAAAAAGAGAATATCAAAATAAATTCCGCTGCTGAGGAATTAATTGTAGACTTTCTTGATGCATATTCAACATCTCTTGTAGAGTTAACACCGCTCGACTATTCTGATTTTTTTTGGGATACGGAGAGCACAACTGTTTTTGCCCTACTTACTGACTATCGAATTGAATATGACAGCTTATGGGATAGCAGATATAGTAACATTTCGATTGATCCTGAATTTAGTAATATCAGCGCAGTTGATGACGAAATCGTTGCCGATGTAAAATTGAGTTATGAGGCAAATATTTGGCATGATGGTAAGAGCGAGAAAACACTTGGGGTAATTGATTTTACATTTACGTTAAAAGCAAGCGATGATAATTGGAAAATCTCGGCTATAACTCGCGAAGGCGACGAAGAATGGATTGAAGATGCAAAGACTTCTTCAGCGAAAAAAACTGGAACGACTGTAGTTTCGGAATTGAAGCGCTTATTAAATGAAGAACTTGCGAAAGCAAAAGCATTGCCTCATACTAAAATGCTTTATGGAACGCCTATAGATCCCAAGGAGACGCAGGTACTCAATACATCCGTCGAAGATACTAAAGCAAGTAGCATGCGTAATGCTTTAATTGTGGCATACGATGCAAACAAAGCGGTTAATTATAGCGATTGCTATGCGCTTACAGAAAATTCACTTTTTTATGTAGCCGATAAGGATTGCACAAACTTTGTGTCACAGTGTGTATGGGCCGGATATGGCGGTTGGGTAAATGGTGATGAGACTGCCAATGCACAAAACATTGCAGCTCACTACCGCATGTATCATCACAATAACAGTGATTGGTATACGACCAGTTGGTTTGCACACAAAAACGGTGGTAGCAGCCCGTGGGAAAGTGCAACATCACATGGAAATTTTGCTTTAGGAAATACGGGCAGCGGTTTGGGTCCATTTGGACTTGGAAGTACTACAGCAGTTCTGTATAGTAACTATGATGCGAGTTCGATTCAGAGGGGAGATGTTGTCCAACTAGGTAGATCTGCAAATGACATACGGCATTCTGTGATTGTTCGAACTGCAGGAAGTTCATTCGAAAATATCTTTGTGAATTCGCATAATTCAAAACATTATAACTATCCTCTGAGTAAATATTTTGAGACATATTCCTATATCCGCGTTATTCACTATCGCCCTGCTTTTTTTGCAAATTAAGCTGCTTTTAGCATACGAATACGAAAAAGGGCTTTGTTAGACTAATGTGAGGTAAGCGTCAAACCTCCCCGCGTATAAAAAGGCCGCCATCTCAAGGAGCTTTTGCTCACCGAGATGGCGGTCAATTATTTTTGCGGCACATAACATTCTTTCGGGGCTCTCGCGGGAAGCAGCTTTTCAGCCCATGCTTTGCCAGTTTCACTCAGCTGCGGCGCGTTTTGCAGAACCCACAGCAGATAACGGTACGGATCAAGGGCATTCTCCTTCGCCGTTTCAATCAGGCTGTAGATCACGGCGCTGGCCTGCGCGCCGCCCGGCG
>ENA-ORTW01003628-ORTW01003628.1-human-gut-metagenome-genome-assembly--contig:-NODE-3628-length-12848-cov-15.177050_pt1 | contig 12848 bp, 10 predicted proteins | sample MGYA00242072_ERZ509193 | MGnify/ENA primary metagenome ERZ509193 (study PRJEB26280, sample SAMEA2338813) | human gut metagenome | biome: human gut; feature: human-associated habitat; material: faeces... | reverse complement strand
AGCTGCCGGAGCGGTGCTTAAGCCGCAAGGCGGGAATTGTGCGGTGTTGCCATAGAACTTATACGCCAATTTGGGAGAAACAGATATGGCAAAGCAAACTGAACTGGAGCTGACTGCCCAGCAGGCAGCGCAGCCGGAAGAAACCCCGGCAAAAAAAACTGCCGCAAAAAAGAATGCAGCGAAAAAACCGGCAGCAAAAAAAGCAACCACGAAAAAGACAACGACCAAAACCAAGGCAGCTAAGGCAGAGGACGGCGAATCCGCAGCCAAAAAACCTGCCGCAAAGCGCACCACCAAAAAGACCGAAGCAAAGCCCGGTACCAAGCTGGTGATCGTGGAATCCCCGGCCAAGGCAAAGACCATTGGCAAATACCTGGGCCGCGGCTATACTGTAACGGCCAGCATGGGCCATATCCGGGACCTGCCCGCCAGCACGCTGGGCATTGATGTGGAACATGGCTATACCCCCAAGTATATTACCATCAAAGGCAAGACCGCGCTGGTCAAGGACCTGAAAGCCGAAGCGAAAAAAGCACAGACCGTCTATCTGGCAACCGACCCGGACCGCGAAGGCGAGGCGATCAGCTGGCATCTGGCCAATGTGCTGGGGCTGGACCCCACCGCCCCCAACCGCGTGACCTTTGACGAGATCACCAAAAAGGGCGTGCAGGAGGGTATGGCCCACCCGCGCACCATTGATATGGATCTGTTCAACGCCCAGCAGGCCCGGCGCGCGCTGGATCGCCTGGTGGGTTATAAGCTCAGCCCGTTTTTGTGGCATAAGGTGCGCCGCGGGCTTTCGGCTGGCCGCGTGCAGAGCGTGGCGGTGCGCATTATCCGCGACCGCGAGATCGAAATTGAAAACTTTAAGCCCGAAGAATACTGGAACATTGACGCCAACCTGAAGCCCCGCCAGAGCGGCTGTGCGTTCAACGCACGGCTGACAGCCCAGGCGGACGGCACCAAGCTGGTGGTGAAAAATAAAAAACAGGCGGATGCCATTCTGGCCGCGTTGGACGGCAAACCCTACACCGTGACCCGTGTGGATAAGGGCCAGCGCCGCCGCCAGCCGCAGCCACCGTTCATCACCTCCACCCTGCAGCAGGATGCCAGCCGCGCACTGGGGTTTTCGGCCACCCGCACCATGCGTGCCGCCCAGCGCCTGTATGAAGGTATGGAGGTGCACGGCTATGGCCAGATTGGTCTGATCACCTATATGCGTACCGACAGTCTGCGCATTGCGGACGAAGCCGCCGCAGCCGCTAAGACCTTTATCGGCAAGACCTGGGGCGAAAATTACGTCTGCAACAAAAAGCGCGTCTGGAAATCCCGCTCCGCCACAGCGGCGCAGGATGCCCACGAAGCCATCCGCCCCTCAATGCCGGAACTGACGCCGGACCAGGTGGAGGGCAGCATCTCCGGCGATGAAGCCAAGCTGTACCGCCTGATCTGGAGCCGTTTTATGGCATCCCAGATGGCAGACTGCCTGATGGATACCGTTTCGGCCAACATCACGGCGGGGGATTATATCTTCCGCGCATCGGGTTTCCATGTAACGTTTGACGGCTTTACCGCTTTGTATGAGGAAGCCGCTGACGATAAGCAGAAGAAAGAAACCGCCCTGCCCCCGCTGGAAGTGAGCCAGGACCTGAAACTGAACAAGCTTTCGGCGGAGCAGAAATTCACCCAGCCGCCGCCGTACTATACTGAAGCAACGCTGATCCATGCGCTGGAAGAAAACGGTATTGGCCGCCCTTCCACCTATGCGCCGATCATTACCACCATTGTGGACCGCGGCTATGTGGAAAAGGAGCAGAAAAAGCTTAAAACCACCCCGCTGGGCCGCGCGGTGAACCAGGTCATGCTGGAACAGTTCCCCGATATCGTGGACCCGACATTCAGTGCCGATATGGAGAAAAAGCTGGACGTTGTGGAAGCCGGTAAGGCGGACTGGGTCAAAACAGTGGACGATTTCTACCAGGGCTTTGAAAAAAGCCTGGAAGCCGCCGAAAAGAACATGGAGGGCAAAAAGATCAAAGTGGAGGATATCCCCACCGACGAGATCTGCGAAAAATGCGGCCGCCCCATGGTGATCAAAAGCGGGCGGTACGGTAAGTTTGTGGCGTGTTCCGGCTTTCCGGAGTGCCGCAACGCCCACCCCATTGTAAAGGATACCGGCGGCCTGTGCCCGCTGTGCGGCGGCCATATGCTGCTGCGCAAAAGCGCCAAGGGCCGCGTGTATTACGGCTGCAGCAACTACCCCACCTGCAACTTTATGACATGGGATGAACCCGTGCCGGAAACCTGCCCCCACTGCGGCAAAACGCTGTTCAAGCGCCGCGGCCAGCTGTACTGCGCCAAAGAGGGCTGCGGGTTTGTGAAGAATATCGAAAAGACAAACGCGGAGAAATAACGCATGCAAATTAAAATCATCGGTGCCGGGCTGGCCGGGTGCGAAGCCGCCCTCTGGCTGGCGGACCACGGCGTGCAGGTGGACCTGTACGAGCAAAAGCCGGTCAAGTTTTCGCCAGCGCACAAAAGTGCAGGCTTTGCGGAGCTGATCTGCTCCAACTCCCTCAAGGCGGAACGGCCGGATTCGGCTTCCGGCCTGCTGAAAATTGAAATGCGCATGATGGGGTCCCACCTGCTGAATGCTGCCGAGACCGCCCGCGTGGCGGCTGGCGGTGCACTGGCGGTGGACCGTGATGTGTTTTCCACCGCCGTGACGGAAATGGTGGAAAAGAACTCGGGCATTACCGTTCACCGCGAGGAAGTGACCGCGCTGGACGAAAGCGTTCCGGTGCTGGTGGCTTCCGGCCCGCTGACCGAGGGTGTGCTGGCGGAGCAGATTGCCGCGCTGACCGGCAGCCACCGGCTGAGCTTTTTTGACGCCGTGGCTCCCATTGTGAGCGCCGAAAGCCTGGATATGGAAAAGATCTTTGCGGCGTCCCGCTACGGGCGCGGTGAAGCCGATTACCTGAACTGCCCATTCAACAAATTGGAATATGAAGCATTTTATAACGAATTGTTGAACGCGGAGCGTGCCCCTCTGCATGACTTTGATGGGGAGCTGACGGTGTACGAAGGCTGTATGCCTATTGAGGTGATGGCGGGCCGCGGGGCGGATACCATGCGCTATGGCCCGCTGCGCCCGGTGGGCCTGCGGGACCCGCGCACCGGCCACCGCCCCTGGGCCAACGTACAGCTGCGCGCCGAAAACACCGCCCGCACGCTGTACAATATCGTTGGTTTCCAGACCAATTTGAAATGGGGCGAGCAGAAGCGCGTTTTTTCGATGATTCCTGGCCTGGAACATGCAGAGTTCATCCGCTATGGCGTGATGCACCGCAATACCTTTTTGGAAAGCCCGGCGGTGCTGACCAAGGGGCTCTACCTGAAAGAGCACCCCAACGTGTTTTTTGCCGGGCAGATCACCGGGTTTGAGGGCTATATGGAAAGCGCGGCTTCCGGCCTGCTGGCAGCGCGCAATTTGTACGCCCGTTTGCAGGGCAGAGAGCTGCCGCCCCCGCCGACCACAACGATGTGTGGCGCACTGATCGATTATATCACCACCCCCAACAAGGACTTCCAGCCCATGGGTGCCAACATGGGCATTCTGCCGCGCACCGAGGAGATTGACACCATCCGGGATAAGCGCGAACGGTATATGGCACTTTCTGATGCTGCACAGGCCGCTATGCGGGCATGGGCAGCCGAAGCGGAACACTGAGGTGGATTATGAAAATTTTACTGGACGCAATGGGTGGCGATAACGCCCCGAAATCGACCGTACAGGGCGCAGCCGATGCGGTAAAAGAGTTTGGTGATGGCATGACCCTGGCCCTGCTGGGTGATGAAGCCAAGATCAAGGCCGCTGCCCAGGAGCTTGGCGTGGACCTGACCCCCTTTGAGCTGATTCACTGCACCGAGGATGTGGATATGCACGATGACCCGGTCAAGGCCGTGCGCCACAAAACGGATTCCAGCCTGGTCAAAGGCCTGACGATGCTGAAAAACGGCGAGGCGGATGCCTTTGTTTCCGCCGGTTCCACCGGCGCGCTGCATGTGGGCACCAGTTTGATCGTGCGCACCGTCAAGGGGGTCAAGCGCCCGGCGCTGGCTACCTGCATGCCGGGCAAAAAGCAGCCGTTTTTGCTGCTGGACTGCGGCGCAAACGCCGAATGCCGTGCCGAGATGCTGAATGCCTTTGGCACCATGGGCAGCGTGTACATGAATAAGGTCATGGGTCGCAAGGACCCCGCCGTCGCGCTGGTGAACAACGGCGCCGAGGACACCAAGGGCACCCCGATGTACCGCGAAGCCCACGGCCTGCTGAAAGCAAACCCGGCCATCCGCTTTGTGGGCAACATTGAGCCGCGTGATATTATGGCTGGTGAGGTGGACGTTATCGTCTGCGACGGCTTTGTGGGCAATGTGGTGCTGAAGCTGACCGAGGGTGTGGCAGGTACTTTGCTGGGCATGCTGAAAGACATCTTTATGCAGAGCATTGTGACCAAGCTGTGCTACCTTGGCGTAAAAGGCGGGCTGCGCAATCTGAAGCACATGATGGACTCTGAGGAGATCGGCGGCGCACCGCTGCTGGGCGCGGCAAAGCCGGTCATCAAGGCACACGGTTCCAGCAAGGCCAAGGGCATCAAGAACGCCATCCGCCAGGCAAAGCTGTGCGTTGCCAATGACCTGTGCGGCACCATGCAGAGCGCCCTGGCCGAAGTAGCCGCCAAGGCCGCAGCAGAAAAGACAGACGCGGAATAAAACGGAATATCGTGCGAAAATTGAAATGCTATGCCCGCCCATTGGAAATGGCCGGTACCAAAATATAGGCAGCGGGCGCACAATGTGCGCCCCTACGGGATAGCCGCAAAACCAAAGCCCATTGCAGGGGCGGGCATTGCCCGCCCGGCCTGCAAAATATCCCGATATACAATCGCAAAACAGAGAGAACGAAAGGTAAGGCAATCTTATGACCACGCGTACCCCTGAGGAATTGGAAGAAAAGCTGCATTACCATTTTAAGAATAAAGAACTGCTCATCACGGCACTGACCCACAGCTCTTACGCCAACGAGAGCAAAACCCCTACGCTGTATAACGAGCGGCTGGAATTTTTGGGCGACAGTGTGCTGTCCGTTGTGGTGGCAAACTATCTGTTCCACCATTCCACCCGCCCGGAGGGCGAACTGTCCCGCATGCGTGCTTCGCTGGTCAGCGAGGACGCGCTGTTCCAGTTTGCGCAGGAGATCGACCTGGGCTCTTACCTGCGGCTGGGCCGCGGCGAGGAGCTGGGCGGCGGGCGCTGCCGCCCCAGCGTGGTTTCGGATGCGTTTGAAGCCACCATTGCCGCTTTGTTCCTGGACGGCGGCATTGAGACCGCCCGCAACTTTATCCTGCCGTTCATCACGGAGGGCAAAACCGCCGAGGATGACCACAAGACCGCCCTGCAGGAAGTGGTGCAGAAACACCCGGACGACCGCCTGACCTACACTGTGACAGGGGAATCCGGCCCGGCGCATGATAAGCGGTTCCAGGTTACTGTGGCGCTGAACGGCAAGGCGCTGGCTGTGGGCGAAGGCCGCAGCAAAAAGGCTGCGGAACAGCAGGCTGCCAAAGCGGCGCTGACCAAGCTGGAACAGCAGGCATAAAAAGGGGCATCTATGCGCTTAAAAGAACTTGAGATACAGGGCTTCAAGTCCTTCCCGGATAAAACGCGGATCACCATTGGCGAAGGCATTACCGGTGTTGTGGGGCCGAACGGCTCCGGCAAAAGCAACATTTCGGATTCCATCCGGTGGGTTCTGGGCGAAACCAGCTCCAAACAGCTGCGCGGTGCGGGCAAGATGGAGGACGTTATTTTTGGCGGCACCCAGACCCGCGGCGCAATGGGCTATGCGGCGGTATCGCTGACCATTGATAACTCCGATCATGGGCTGGAAATGGACGCGGACGAAGTAACCATTGGCCGCCGCTATTACCGCAGCGGGGAGAGCGAGTATACCATCAACGGCCAGAGCGTGCGCTTAAAAGATGTGTACGAGCTGCTGCTGGATACCGGCCTTGGGCGCGATGGCTACGCCATTGTGGGTCAGGGGCGCATTGCGGAGATCGTTGGTGCAAAATCCACCGAGCGGCGCGAGATTTTTGAGGAAGCATCTGGCATTGCCAAATACCGCTACCGCAAAAATGAAGCCGAACGCCGCCTGGCCGCGGCGGAGGGCAATCTGGAACGCCTGCGGGATATTCTGGGGGAGCTGGAAAAGCGGGTTGGACCCCTGAAACGCGACAGCGAAAAGGCGGAGCAGTTCCTGGCATATTCCGAGACCCGCAAGGGGCTGGAAATTACCCTGTGGGTGGATTCAATCCGCCGCGCACAGGATACGGTGCGGGACCAGCAGCGCAAGTATGAGGCGGCGGAAAGCGACTATGCACGCATTTCCCGCCAGCTGGATGAATTTGACACCCGCACCGAAGCCCTGCGCGCCGAAGCCCAGCAGCTGATGCTGCAGGTGGAGGAAGCGAACGCTGAGATCCGCACCATTACCGAGCAGAACGCCGGGAGCGAAAGCCAGCTGGCAGTTTTGCAGAACGAAACCGAACACGCGAACGAGCAGATCCGCAGCGCCAGCGATGAGCTGACCCGCGCCGGGGAAGGCGCAAAGGGGATTGCGCAGGAAGCGGACGAGCACAAAGCGGAAATCACCCGGCTGCAAACCGTGCTGCAAAATCTGGATGCCGAGGCGGACAAGCTGCGCCAGCAGCTGAACACGCTGGAACAGCAGGCGCTGCAAAGCGGTGAGCGGCGGGAGATCGTGAGCGCCGCCATGGCCCGCATGCAGCAGAATGCCACTGCCCTGCAGGTGCGGGGTGCGGGGCTGCAATCCGCCGTGGAAGCGGCCCGCGCCCAGCTGAACGGCCTGAAAAACCAGGAAGCCGCCGCGGGCGATGTGGCACAAAAACTGACCGAGGAACGGGACGCTGCTGCCGAGCACCTGAAAGAGTGCGAGGAAGCCGTGACCCGCAACGATAACATCCGCTCCGGCTTAAAGCTCAAGCTGGAAAGCCGTCGCCGCCAGCAGGCGGAAGCCGCTGAAGCTTTGCAGAAGGCCGCAGCGGATAAAAACAACACCGCCCAGCGCATCCGCATTCTGGAGGATCTGGAGCGCAACATGGACGGCTATCAGCAGAGCGTAAAAGCCGTCATGCGCGCCGCGGGCGGTGGGCGGCTGCGGGGCATCATCGGCCCGGTGGCCGGTATCCTGAGCGTGCGCAAGGGGTACGAAATCGCGATTGAAACGGCACTTGGCTTTGCGCTGCAGAACATTGTGGTGCAGGACCAGGGCTGCGCCCGCGCGGCCATCACCTTTTTGAAGGAAGAACGCGCCGGACGCGCAACCTTCCTGCCGCTGGATACCGTGCAGGGCAGCCGATTCAATGGCCGCCTGACCGGCACGGCGGAGGTGGCCGCCGACCTGGTGGAGACCGCCCCCCAGTACCAGCATATTATTGATAACCTGCTGGGCCGCATTATTGTGGTGGAGGATCTGGGCGAAGCGTCGGTGGTGGCCAAAAATCTTGGCTACCGCAACCGCATTGTCACAATGGACGGCCAGGTCATCAACGCAGGCGGTTCCTTTACCGGCGGTTCCACCGCGCGCAGCGTGGGTGTGTTCAGCCGCAAGCAGGAACTGGACGAACTGCGTGCCAAGGTGCTGAAACTGGACGAGCGCCGCGCAGCAGCCGAAAAGGAAGCCGCCGCCCGCAAAGCGGAGGTGGATAACCTGACCGCCCAGCTGGCCGGTGCCGAGAGCGAGGGCATGACCGCCGCTGCGGCCCGCCTGAAAGCCGAGATGGAGCTGGATCAGCTGAACACCGCGCTGGAAGAGGGCAAGAATGCTGCCGCCCACCGCGGGCAGGAGATCGCCGCGCTGGAACAGCAGCTGCGGGAGAACACTGCGGCCGCCGCCCAGGCAGAAAACGCCCGCAAACAGGCGGAAGCCGAGATTGAAACGCACCGCAAAGAGCTGGAAAGCTTGGGCGCTTCCACCAGCGATGTGACCCGCCAGCGGGAGGAAGCATCGCAGAAACTTTCGGATAACCGAATGCAGAAGCTGCGCACCGAGAAGGATCTGAGCCTGCACGAAGCAGCGCTGGAAAACCTGAAAGGCCGCAGCGGCGAAGCCGAAGCCCGCGTGCGGGAACTGCAGGCCAATGTGGCCGCCGCCAAAGAGCGCATTGCCGCCAATGAGCTGCGCGCCAATGAAATCAAGCGAGCCAGCGAAGAAAACAAACAGAAGATCACCGCGGCGGAGGAAACCATCCGCAAGGCTAATGCCGAGCGCATGGAAAAGGAAGCCGCTGTGACCCGCCTGACCCAGGAAAACCGCACCCTGACCGATGAGCGCGAGCGGATGAGCGGCGAGATGGCCCGCCTGGCCGAGCGCAAGACCGCGGCGGAAACTGAGCTGAACACCACGGCATCCAAGCTGTGGGAGGAATACCAGCTGACCGAAGCCGAGGCGGAAAAGCTCTGTGTACCCTTTGCCAATGTGGCAGACCTGCGCCGCCAGGTGGCCGAAGTGCGCGGCAAGATCCGCGCGCTGGGCAACGTGAATGTGGGCGCGATCGAAGAGTACAAGGAAGTTAAAGAACGGTACGACTTCATGAAAGCACAGGTCACCGATGTGGAGAAATCCCGCACGGAGCTGAACCGAATGATTGCCGAGCTGTGCAGCGAAATGCAGGAGATGTTCACCGCCAGCTTTAAGGAGATCAACCGCAACTTCGGTGCGATCTTCCGCGAGCTATTCGGCGGCGGTTCGGCGAGGCTCTATCTTTCGGATGAGAACGATGTGCTGAACTCTGGCATTGAAATTCAGGTTTCGCCCCCCGGCAAGGTCATCAAAAACCTGTCGGCTCTGTCCGGCGGCGAACAGGCGCTGGTGGCCATCAGCATTTATTTTGCCATTCTGGCCGTCAACCCGTCGCCGTTCTGCATCCTGGACGAAATTGAAGCTGCACTGGACGATGTGAACGTTACGCGCTATGCGCAGTATCTGCGCCGCATGACCGAACGCACCCAGTTCATCGTTATCACCCACCGCCGCGGCACCATGGAAGCAGCTGATGTGCTGTACGGCGTGACCATGCAGGAGGATGGTGTTTCCAAGATCCTGCGCCTTGACCTTGAAAACGTTTCCGCTGATCTGATCAGTTAATTCAAAGGAGGAACCGCCATGGGATTCTTCGATATTTTTAAGAAAAAGAAGAAAATGAGCGATGGACTGGAAAAAACCAGAACGGACTTTTTCCAGAACATCGTCAACACCTTGACCAGCTCTGTTATTGATGATGACCTGTATAATGATTTGGAAGAGCAGCTGATTCTGGCCGATGTCGGCCCCAGCTGCGCGGTGCGTTTGGTGGACGAGCTGCGCGACGAGGTAGAGATCAACGGCCTGCATACCGGCCAGGAAGCGCTGGATGCCCTGCGCGATATCATCCGCCGCGAGGTAAGCCCCAAAACTGACCTGGACCTGAGCGGCAAACCGGCGGTTATTCTGGTTGTGGGCGTGAACGGCGTGGGCAAAACCACCACCATTGCCAAGCTGGCTTATCTGTACAAGGATCTGGGCAAGCGGGTCATGCTGGCGGCAGGCGATACCTTCCGCGCAGCGGCCAGCGAACAGCTGGAAACCTGGGCCGACCGTGCCGGGGTGCCGCTGGTCAAGGCGGGCGAGGGCGCTGACCCCGCAGCCGTGATTTTTGATGCGGTCAAATCCGCCACGGCCCGCGGCTATGATATGGTCATTGCCGATACCGCAGGCCGCCTGCACAACAAAAAGGGCCTGATGGACGAACTGGCAAAGATCAGCCGCAGCGTGAAAAAGGCCAGCCCGGATGCCAGCCTGGAAGTGCTGCTGGTGCTGGATGCCATTACCGGCCAGAACGCCATCAGCCAGGCGCAGGAGTTCTGCCGCGCCGCCGGTGCCACCGGCGTTGTGCTGACCAAGCTGGACGGCACCCCCAAGGGTGGCTGCATCATCGGTGTGCACGAAAAGCTGGGCCTGCCCATCCGTTTTGTGGGCGTGGGGGAAAAGATCGACGACCTGATCTTCTTCTCCGCCACCGATTTTGCCGAAGCCCTGCTGCCGGAGGTTCCGCAGCATAAAAAAGAGGAAACGGAGCAGGCAGGGGAGGAACAGGCATGATCGTTTGTGCAGCCACTAACAATGCGGGCAAGCTGAAAGAGCTGCGCCGCATCCTGACCCGCTGCGGTCACGAGGTAAAAAGCCTGCGGGAACTGGGTGTAACCCTGGACCCGGAGGAGACCGGAACCACCTTTGCGGAAAACGCAAAGATTAAGGCCGAAGCCTTTTGCAAGGCAACCGGCCTGCCCACCGTGGCGGATGATTCCGGCCTGTGCGTGGATGCCCTGAACGGGGCACCCGGCGTGTACAGCGCACGCTATGCGGGTGAGCACGGCAACGATGCCGCCAACAACGAAAAGCTGATGGCAGAGATGCAGAATGTGCCGGTGGGACAGCGTGCCGCCAAGTTCGTTTCGGCGGTCTGCCTGATCCTGCCGGATGGGCGGGAGCTGGTTGTGACCGGCGAATGCCCCGGCAGTGTGGCCCTGACCCCGGCGGGCGATAACGGTTTTGGGTATGACCCGCTGTTTGTCCCCGATGCCGTCGGCCTGCCCGGCGGCGGCACAGTACCCAACACTGCACACCGCACCTATGCCGAGCTGGCCGATGCCGAAAAAGATGCCATCAGCCACCGCGGCCGCGCCATGGAAAAGCTGGAAGCCGAGCTCGCCGCATTTTTGGGCGAATGAGCCGCAGAGAAAAACTGAATAGAACGATTTGATTTTGACTGAACAATAAGGAGCGAACAATGTCTTTGACAAGCAAACAGCGCGCCGCACTGCGCGGCATGGCCAACACCATGGAGCCGGTTTTCCAGATCGGCAAGGGCGAAATTGATGAAACGCTGATCAAGGGCGTGGATGACTGCATCAAAGCCCGCGAGCTGATCAAGCTGAAGGTGCTGGAAAACAGCGAGTATGATGCCCGCGAGGCTGCCGACATCCTGTGCGAAGCCATCCATGCAGAGTGCGTGCAGGTGATTGGCCGCAAGTTTGTGCTGTTCCGCAAAAAGCCGAAGGAATCTGCTTATGCGGAACTGCTGAAAAAGTAAGATGAAAGCACTGCTATTTGGCGGCACATTTGACCCGCCCCACGCCGGGCACATGAACAACCTGCGGGCCGCCATGCAGGCGGTGCAGCCGGATGTGGTGCTGGTTATGCCGGCGGGCATCCCACCCCACAAGCACGCCAGCGCAACGCCGGGCGAACTGCGCCTTGCCATGTGCGAATGCTTTAAGGCGCTTGGCCCCCAGGTGCAGGTGAGCCAGTGGGAAGTGGACCGCGCGGGCCGCAGCTATACCTATAATACCGTCAGCATGCTGCAGGAAAAGTATCCCGGCGCTCAGCTGTATATGACAATTGGCAGCGATATGCTGGAAACATTTGATGAATGGTACCGCTGGCGGGAAATTTTGGCTATGGTCACCCTGGTGGTGCAAAGCCGGGAACCCGGCGATGGCGACGCTCTGCGTGCAGCAGCCCAAAAGCTGGAAGAAGCAGGCGGGAAGATCATGTTTGCGGATGCCCCGGTGCTGGAGTGTGCCTCCAGCGATATCCGCGCAGGAAAGTATCCCCCTGCCCGGCTGAAGGAGCTGCTGCCCCCGCCGGTGGCGGATGTGATACACCGGAACGGGCTGTACGGCAAGCTGATTTGAAGCCATAGATAGGGTACAATAAAATAGGGAAAGGATGCGGATCTTGATGACAGTGGACGAAGCAAAAGCGCTGGTAAAAAGCCGTTTGAGCGAAAAGCGTTACAAGCACACCATAAATGTAAAAAAAATGGCAGTCAAGTTGGCAAAACGCTATGGCGCGGATGAGGAAAAGGCCGCATTAGCGGCACTTTTGCACGACAGCGCGAAAGAACTGCCCAAGGCAGAGATGTTGCAGATTTTTGCTGACAATGCTATAATAGCTAAAAATGCCGCCAAGCGCCCTGCGCCGGTGTGGCATGGGTACGCAGCCTCGGTTTTGTGCCAGACACAGTGGGGTGTGACGGACCCGGAAATTTTATCTGCCATTGAGTGCCATACCACCGGCAAAAAGAACATGAGCCTGTTGGACAAGATTATTTACATGGCGGATATGACCAGTGCCGAACGGGATTACCCCGGTGTGGAGGCGCTGCGTGCCGAGGAAATGCAGAACCTGGACCTGGCGCTGTGCCATGCACTGGAACAAAGCATTGCCTTTGTGCGCGAAAAAGGCAACCCACTGGACCCCGATACCGTTGCCGCACTGGATGATGCCCGCGCGGCCTGCACCCGATAAAGGGGCAGGCACTGCCTTTTGCGGGTGTGCCGTAACCGAATAAGATGAAAGACCAGTTCCCATCGTTTGAATAAAAGGGAGGAACGTTATGAGCGAGATCCGCAGGGTAAACACCGGCGATGCGCCGCGCAATGTCTACCATGCTGGTGACGCGCCGCGCACGGTGAACACCGGGCGTACTGTGAAAACAGGCAGTGCGCTGAATCAGGATGAGTACGAAGCTGCCCGCCGCCGTGCACAGCAGCTTGCCGCCAATAACACCCGCCGCACCCGCAGCTTTAACCGTGTGCAGCAAACCGATGTTGACCGCTACCGCGCCGCCCAGCAGAAAGAGCAGGAAGCCCGCGCCGCTGCTGCCCAGCAGCAGGCCCAGGAAGCCCACGCTGCCCGCGAAGCTGCCGCGCGCCAGCAGGCC
>ENA-ORTW01003619-ORTW01003619.1-human-gut-metagenome-genome-assembly--contig:-NODE-3619-length-12865-cov-8.857377_pt1 | contig 12865 bp, 7 predicted proteins | sample MGYA00242072_ERZ509193 | MGnify/ENA primary metagenome ERZ509193 (study PRJEB26280, sample SAMEA2338813) | human gut metagenome | biome: human gut; feature: human-associated habitat; material: faeces... | reverse complement strand
TACGTCGAATATCTTGTGCCAGCTGTACGCATCGACCAGATAGCCGCCCAGCAGCGGCCCGAACGAGATCGAAGCCGCCGCGGCCATCGACCACAGACCCAGCGCCAGACCGCGCTCCGCGGGCTTGAACTCGCGCGTCACGATCGCCAGTCCCAGCGACTGGATGATGCCGCTGCCGACGCCTTGCAGGGCGCGTGCCCCGATCAGAAACAGGTCGCCCGGGGCTTTGCCGCAGAGCCACGACCCGAGCGTGAAGAGCGCCAGCCCCAGAATATAGATGCGTTTGTTCCCGAAGCGGTCGGCGAACCAACCCGCCGAGGGGAGCATGACGGTCATGGTGATCATGTAGGCGGTGATGACCCATTCGGCCGTCGAGATGCCGATGCCGAAAGCCGACATGATGGCCGGCAGCCCGACGTTGACTACCGTCACGTCCAGCACGGCCATGAACGTCCCGAGCATGATCATGCCCAGGATCCACCATTTGTAAGCGTTGCTTTGCCGGATATGTTCGCCGAGGGTCGCCATCGGCGGGCGATACGTCAAAAAAAATGCCATGCTGCCGATGCCTGCCGCATGGAATGCCCGTCCTTCTGCGTTTTTCTTTCCCGGGCTTCTCTGCTTCCCCGGGTACTGCTCCCGCTCCCGCCGTCCGTCCCGTTGCGGTAGCGGCCCGAAAAAGGGGATGCCGCTTTTTGGCGGCATCCCCGTACGTGCAGGCCCTGTAAGCCGGGTTCTGTTCCCGGGGCGAACCCCGGGCCCCTGTCATTTATCTAGGGCGGCAGTCTCCTGCCGTCTCAAGCAACCTACCCCCCGGCATCGGGCGAGCAACCCTTAATTGCCGGTATACACGGTCTTGCAACCCGCGAGACGTACTGCCGGGCGGCATCGCTGCCCCCGCGGTGGGCTCTTACCCCGCCTTTTCACCCTTACCCGCCGGGATTACGAAAATCCCCTGCGGGCGGTCGTTCTCTGTTACGCTCCTATACCCTCACGGATATCAAGTCGTTAGCTTGCGCGGTGCTCTGTGTTGCCCGGACTTTCCTCTCCCGGCCTCGGCCGGCAGCGACAGGGCGGGCCTGCCCCGCAAAGGTAATAAAATTCGGCGGATTCCCGCTCCGCGGTTGCGATTTCCGGACATAAGCCGGGAATATCCCGGCTTGCCGCCATGGTATTCGCGTCCATGCCGTGCCCGGGCTCCCGGCCTGTGCCGTGACGCATTCCCGCCGGGCGGCAGGGTGCTCCCCGAGGCGGCGGCAATACGCCGCCGTCCCCGGCTTCCGCCTTTTCCCTGTCGCCGGATACGGCGCTGCCTGCGCCGTATCCCCCGTTCCCTTTCGGCATACTCCGTCCGGACACACCGTATGCCCCGTACGGAATCTTTTTTGCAAATATTGGATAAAGTTGTATTTTTGCTTTGTCCCTCCGCCGTTCTTCGGGGCGGCGGGCCCGAAGAATATACCGGCCGATGGCAGATAACGCGCATACGATCGACATACACGACAACCGCACGGTTGTCGGATTGCTCCGTGCGGGGGATGAAAAATGTTTCGATGCGCTTTTCCGCCGCTATTACAAACCGCTCTGCACCTACGCCACGCGCTTCGTGCCGCCGGTACGCGCCGAGGAACTCGTCCAGGACACCCTGATGTGGGTGTGGGAAAACCGCACCTCGCTGATCCCCGAGATGCCGCTCAAATCGCTGCTGTTCACCATCGTAAAGAACAAGTCGCTAAACAGCGCCTTGCGCGACACGCTCAAGAACCGCATCATCCGCCAGCTGGCCGAACGCTACGAAGAGACGTTCGACGACCCCGATTTCTACCTCGAGGGCGAACTGGTGCAGCGGCTGACCGAAGCTCTGCGCAAAATGCCTCCTGAATTCCGGCAGACCTTCCGTATGCACCGCCTGGAAGGTATGACCCACAAAGAAATAGCCGTCCGCCTCAACGTCTCCCCGCAGACGGTCAATTACCGTATCGGGCAGACGGTTCGCCTGCTGCGCGAAGAGCTCAGCGATTACTGGCCGCTGCTCGTGCTGTTGCTGTGGCCTGACCTCTCCTGATAAGGAAATCTGAATTTTTTTTCGCCGTTCCGTTAGCATCCTTTGCTGACGGATTGTATTACTTTATAGACAAGCAAACAGCATGGCAAATTTCGAAATCGACGAAGAGGTATTGGTAGCCTTCCTCAAGGGCGAGCTGGACGCAGCGCAGGCGGCGGCCGTAGAGGCGTGGTACGACCGCTCGGCCGCAAACCGCAGGATGCTCGGCCAGGTCTATTATATATTATATGTCAGCGACCGTATCAACGACGCGGCCGGTATCGACGTCGAGCGTTCGCTCCGGCAGTTCAAGCGCCGCATGCACGCCGGACGCCGTATCTCCCTGCGCCGGAGCGCGGTGCGTATAGCCGCTGCGGCCGTGATCGCCGCGGTGCTCCTGGCCGGCGGGCTCACGACCGTGTTGCTTTCCAAGCGCCTGGCGCAGCCCGTGACCGTCGTCACCCAGCTGGGCGAGCGGTCGCAGGTGGTGCTGCCCGACGGGACGAAGGTGTGGCTCAATTCGTCGAGCAGCGTGGAGTACGTCGCCCCCTTCTTTTCGCGCCAGCGCCGCGTGAAGATGGAGGGTGAAGCCTATTTCGAGGTCGAGCACGACCGCCGGGCGCCGTTCGTCGTGTCGACCAACGGCCTGGACATCGAAGTCCTCGGCACGCGTTTCAACATCCGCAACGACGACAACGAGCATCGTGTCACCACCGTCCTGCTCGAAGGCGCCGTCAAGGCCTATGCTTCGGGACGCGAGCAGGCCTCGGTGCGCCTGCACCCCGCGCAGCAGCTGGTTTTCGACACCCGGACGCACGCCATGCGCCTGACCGACTGCCCCTCGGCCGAACGCTCGATCAACTGGATCGACGGCCGCTTCTGCTTCGAGCACGATACCTTCGGGGAGATCGTCGCCGAGCTCAAGCGCTACTACAACGTCGACATCCGCTTCATGGACAACCGGCTCCGCGACATGCGCTTCTCGGGCAATTTCCGCGTCGAGGACGGCATCTACCACATCATGTCCGTATTGCAACTGACCTATAAATTCAATTACAGGATCGCCGGCAACGACATCGAACTCTACGCAAACCCTGAACGATAACCGAATACGAACTTAAAAACCTTCGATCCGCCTATGGAAAATTAACGTCTCTTTTTTCCCGGATGCCGCACTTTTCGGCGGCCTGTTTCGACACCTAACCATTACACTAACCTAAAATCTGATCCATGAAAAAAACTAACCTTGCGACAGGCAGGGGAGGACGTGTTGTCGCTACATGTTTCCGTTGTCTGTTCGTTATCCCGATGCTGCTCCTGGGATGCTTCGGCGCCACCTCTGCCGCAGCACAGACGCAGCAAGCCCTCTCGCGTGTGAGCCTCGATGCCCCGGACGCGACGGTCATCACGGTTTTCCAGGCTATCCAGCAGCAGACGGGCTGTTCGTTCGTCTACAATACGTCGGACATCGACACCGACCGCAAAGTGAGCCTTTCGGTGCACGACGAACCGCTGCAGGCCGTGTTGGACAAGCTCTTCGCGGGCTCCGACATCGCTTATACCCTTCGGGACAAACACATCGTGCTCTCGAAGAAAGCTAAAAATTCCCCCCCCCACAGCGCTCAGGGCGGCGTTACCGGAGTCATAAAGGACGATAAGGGCATGCCCCTGGTCGGCGCCACCGTGCTTATCAAAGGTACGACAACCGGTGCTGCCGCCGACATCGACGGCAATTTCTCGCTTCCGCAGGCCAAACCGGGGGACACGCTCGAAATTTCGCTCATCGGCTATACCAAACAGGAGCTTCCCGTCTCGGGATCCGCCCCGTTGTCGGTGGTCATGCACGAGGACAACGAAGTGCTCGACGCCGTGGTGGTTACCGCCCTCGGCATCAAAAGGTCGGAGAAAGCGCTGACCTACAACGTGCAGGAGGTCGCGGGCGACATCGTCAACACGGTCAAGGACGCCAACTTCATGAACTCGCTTTCGGGCAAGGTCGCCGGCCTTCAGATCAACGCCAGCGCCTCGGGCGTGGGCGGTTCCACGCGCGTGGTGATGCGCGGCGTGAAGTCCATCAGCGGCAACAACAACGCCCTCTATGTGATCGACGGTATCCCGATGCCCGACCTGCGTTCGTCGCAGACCGAGGGCACCTACGAAACGCCCGACGGCGGCGATTTCGAGGGTATCTCGAACCTCAACCCCGAGGACATCGAATCCATGACGGTGCTTTCGGGCGCCACGGCGGCCGCGCTCTACGGTTCGCAGGGTGCCAACGGCGTGATCGTCATCACGACCAAAAAGGGCGAGGAGGGGCGTGTGCGCGTGAACTACGCCAACAACACCACCTTTTCGTCGCCGTTCGTCATGCCGCAGTTCCAGAACACCTACGGCACCGAAGCTACGGCACCGTCCATGAGCTGGGGTACGAAGCTCTCGACCCCGACCTCGTACGACCCCTCGGATTTCTTCCAGACCGGCTTCGAGGAGACCAATGCGATCTCGGTTTCGGGTGGTACGCGCGTGAACCAGTCCTATTTCTCGGCCGCTTCGCTCAATTCGCGCGGCATCATCCCCAACAACGTCTACAACCGGTACAACTTTACCTTCCGCAATACCACGCAGCTCATCAAGGACAAGCTGACGCTCGACCTGGGCGCTTCCTACATGCGCCAGTACAAGCGTAACCCGCTCGTGCAGGGCCTCTACCACAACCCGCTGATTCCCATTTACCTTTTCCCGCGCGGCGACGACATCTCCAAGTACGAGGTTTACGAGCGTTACGACGCCACGGCGGGCTATATGAAGCAGTTCTGGCCCCTGGAGTTCATCACCGGCGTCGAGAACCCCTGGTGGATTACCAACCGCGAGCTGTTCGAGAATACGGCGCACCGCTATACGTTCAACGCCACGCTCAAGTGGGACATTGCCGACTGGATCACCCTCACGGGGCGCGTGCGCACCGATAACATGGTGATGAACTATACGCGCAAGATCTATGCCTCGTCCGACAAGCTGTTCGCTTCCGAATACGGCAACTACCAGAACAACAAGATCCACCACAACAACCTCTACGCCGACGCCCTGCTGTCGATCAACAAGAGTTTCTTCGACGACAAGTTCTCCCTGTCGTTCAACCTGGGTGCGAGCATCCTCGATGACAAGAACGACGGCGAAGGCTTCGAGGGCCACCTGGCCACCCTCGCCAACAAGTTCTCGGTCTACAACGTGGATATGAGCCATTCGCAGACCAAACCCTACGCCGACCGCTACCACGACCAGACGCAGGCCGTCTACGCCACCGCCCAGCTGGGATATAACGGCATGGTCTACCTCGACGTGACGGCGCGCAACGAGTGGGCGTCGCAGCTGGCCTTCACGCCCCATATGAACATATTCTACCCGTCGGTGGGCCTTTCGGCCGTCATCTCGTCGATGGCCGACCTTTCCAAAGCCGGCATTTCGTTCCTCAAGGTGCGTGCCTCCTATGCCGAGGTGGGTAACGCCCCGCAGCGGTTTATTACCGGTGTCAATACGCCCTTGCAGACGGGCGGTATCGTTTCGTCGGACTCCTATGCCCCGGCTGTCAACCTTACGCCCGAGCGCACCAAGTCGTTCGAAGTGGGCCTGAACGCCAAGTTCCTCGGCAACAAGATCTGGACGGACGTGACCTATTACAATACCAACACCTACAACCAGCTTTTTAGCTACGATGCACCGCCCAGCACCGGCTACAAACGGGCATATATCAATGCCGGCAAGGTCAACAACTGGGGTATCGAAGCGGTCGTGGGTTACAAGAACAAGTGGCGCGACTTCTCGTGGTCGACCAATGTCAACTTCTCGATGAACCGCAACGAGGTGAAGGAGCTGGTTCCCGAAGGCACGCGCGACGTGGCCGGTAACCTGGTGACTGTCGACGAGGTGAACATGGACTACGGCGGCTACCGCATGAAGGTCAAAAAAGGCGGTTCGATCGGCGACTTCTACGTGACGGGGCTCAAGACCGACGACCAGGGACGCATCTATGTCGACCCCAATACCAATACCGTCACCACCGATCCCAATACGTGGCTTTACGGCGGCAATACCGAAGCCCGCTTCCGCCTGGGGTGGAACAACCGGTTCTCCTACAAGGGCGTGAACCTCGGCGTGCTGTTCGATGCCCGCATCGGCGGCCAGGGCGTTTCGGCGACGCAGGCCCTGATGGATCGCTGGGGTGCCTCGCAGGATTCGGCCGATGCCCGGGAAAACGGCGGTGTCTGGATCTCCGAGGATCAGAAAGTCCCCGATGCCAGGGTCTTCTACGCCAACAACGGCAACGGGCTTTCGATGCTTTCACACTACGTTTACAGCATGACCAACGTCCGCCTGCGTGAACTTACTCTGGGCTACGACCTTCCTTCCAGGTGGTTCAACGACAAGATCGGCATGACCGTGTCGCTCGTCGGCCGCAACCTGTGGATGCTCTACAACAAGGCGCCGTTCGATCCCGAGATCACCGCGTCCACGGGTACCTATTACCAGGGGCTCGACTATTTCATGCAGCCCAGCGCCCGTACCATCGGTTTCAGCGTAAGACTCCAATTCTAAAATTTCAGACCAATGAAACGATTCAATCATACAATAGGATTTTTCGCCGCTGCGGCGCTTGCCGCCTGTACCGGGGACTTCGAATCCTTCAACACCAATCCCGATGCGGTGCAGTCGGTCGACAAGAAGACCTACATCACCACCATGCAAATGGATGCCGTGATCCCGTGCAGCGACGTGGGGGCCAACGAGTTCCAGCGCGCTTGCAACCTGATGGGCGACGCCTTCGGCGGCTATCTCTCCCCGATCCAGGCCTTCAACGGCGGCAGCTATACCTGTACCTACGACCTCGACGGTACGGACTATAACAACGTGCCCTTCTCGGTGGCTTTCACCAATGTGATGCCTGCATGGCTCAACCTCAAGTACGCCTACCAGAACGGGCAGGTTACCGACGACGTCTTTGCCGTTGCCGAGGTCATCAAGGTGATGGCCCTCCAGCGTACCACCGACATCTACGGCCCGATCCCCGTTTCGAATTTCGGCCAGACCGAAAACCCCTACGAATCGCAGGAGACCGTCTACAAAAACCTTCTCACGGATCTGAATGCCGCCATCGTGGTGCTCAAGGAGTATGCGGCCAATGCCGCCGACGCCAGGCCGTTGCAGAAGGTCGACGCCGTTTACCAGGGCGACTATACGAAATGGCTCAAGCTGGCCAACTCGGTCAAGCTCCGCATGGCCATGCGCATCCGTTTCGTCGAACCTGCTCTTGCCCGAACCTATGCTGAGGAAGCCGTCAGGGACGGGGTGATGACCGCTTCGGACGACGGTGCGTGGCTCAAGAGTTCCGGTTCGGTACAGGTATACAATCCGCTCGAAGAGGTGTGGAACGCCTATAACGATACCCGTATGGGTGCGACCATCGACGCTTATATGAACGGTTACGCCGATCCGCGCCTGCCGGCCTATTTCAAAACCTGCGAGGATGGCAAGTACCACGGTGTCCGCAGCGGTCTCAGCTCGATGCTGAAGGCGGACTATACCGGACTTTCGGTGCCCAACGTCGCCAAGGATACGCCCGTCGTGTGGTTCCTCGCTTCCGAGGCCGCTTTCCTGCGGGCCGAAGGCGCCATGCTTGGCTGGGACATGGGTGGTGACGACGAATCGTTCTACAAGACGGGTATCGAACTGTCGTTCCTCGAACGCGGTCTTACCGCGGCCGCTGCGGCCACCTATGCCGAGAGTGCGAGCGAACCCCAGGCATTCGAGGACGCTTCGGCCGCCTCGACGAAATACAACGCTTCGAAACCTTCGTCCGTCTCCCCGAAATGGAATGCCGGCGCCGGGGACGAGGAGAAACTCGAACGGATCATCACGCAGAAGTGGATCGCCATGTTCCCCAACGGGCAGGAAGCCTGGTCGGAATTCCGCCGCACGGGCTACCCCAAGGTGATCCCGATCGTCAACAACCTCAGCGGCGGCAAGGTCGATACCAACGTCCAGGTGCGCCGTATGACCTTCCCGCGTTCGGAGTACTCGAACAATGCCGCCGGCGTGGCGGCTGCCACCGCACTGCTCGGCGGAGCCGATACCGGCGGTACGAAACTCTGGTGGGATAAGAAATAATGAACCTAAAAACAACACGAAAGATGAAAAATTTCTTGAAATACGTCGCGGCCCTTGCGATCGTGGGTGCCTTTTTCGTCGCTTGTTCGGATTGGACGGATCCCGAGCGTGAAATTACGCAGCATCCCGACCAGCAGTCGCCCATCCTGCGCGATAATGCCTACTACCAGGCCCTGCGCGAATACAAAAAGACCAAGCACAAGATCGCTTTCGGCTGGTACGGTTCGTGGACGGCCGTCGGCGCATCCTACCAGACCCGCCTGCAGAGTGCTCCCGACTCGATGGATATCATCTCCATCTGGAGCCAGTGGCATTCGCTGACCCCCGAGCAGATCGCCGACAAGGAGTTCGTGCAGAAGATCAAGGGCACGAAGGTGACCTTCACGATCTTCTCGGACAAGATGCCCGAGCCGTTCCTCACCGAGATCGGCGGCGGCGAATATACCGACGAGGCCATCGAGGCCTACGCCAAAGCCTACTGCAAGGACTCGATGGACAAGTACAGCTACGACGGCATCGACGTCGACTACGAACCCGGCTACGGCGCTTCGGGGCCGTTCGTGGGACATGACAACGAGCTGTTCAGGAAGCTGATCCTGGCCATGAGCAAATACGTCGGCCCCAAGTCGGGGACGGGACGCCTGCTTATGATCGACGGCGTGCCCTATGCCGTGCATGCCGATGTGGCCGACTGCTTCGACTACGGCATCGTGCAGGCTTATAATTCTTACGGCTATACCGATTTGCAGGATCGCTTCGACGATGCCTATAAGAAAGGCTGGAAGCCCGAGCAGTATATCTTCGCCGAGAACTTCGAGTCCCTCTGGAAAACCGGCGGCGTGTCGCATGAATGCCGCGACGGCCAGTGGGTCAACTCGCTGCTGGGCATGGCGCGCTTCAACCCCACGCAGGGTTTCGGCGCCGGTTTCGGTGCCTATCACATGGAGTATGAGTACGCCAATTCGTCGATGCCTTACAAGTATATGCGCGAGGCGATCCAGGATGTGAACCCCGCCGGCGGCGACCTGATCGTCGGTCTGACCTCGACCGGCTTGTCCAAATACCTGTTCCTGGTCGGGGACGACGGTACCATCACGGGCGAGGTGGACGAAAAAATCCGGGTCGAGCTGGCTCGTCCTGCCCCGGCCGACGTTTCGTTCCCGCTGGCTATCGACAATTCGCTGGTCGATGCCTACAACGAAAAGCACGGCACCTCCTACGAGCCGATCGACCCCGCGCGTGTTTCACTCGGCACGCTCGGCGTGGCAGCCGGTGCGTTCTTGTCCGACGAGGTGTCCGTTACGTAAGTTCTGCCGGGATCGAGAAGGGTTACTACCTGATCCCCATCGTCGTGGAACTTCCCGCGGAAGATATTTATACCTCGAAGGAGCCATTGGTACGCTACCTGCTGTTGACGGTGTCGGCGATGGAGATCGACGTCGATGCGACGGCGCTTACGGGCGTGAAGATCGAACCTGCCTCCGGGTGGACGATCGTCTGCTACCAGGGCACCGCTTCGAGCGGCGCCAACGGCGTCTGGAACCTCGATTCCGATGCGCAGAAGGCCTGCATGTTCGACGGCAAGCTCGACTCCAACTGCTGGTATGCCGCGAATGCGTCCTATTCGTGGGGGAACGGCGGCAACTTCATCATCACGCTGGACAAGGCCTACGACATCAACGGCTTCCGCTGGCATATCTACTACGAGGACTCCAACCCCGAATGTACCGATTTCCAGTACAGCGAGGACGGCACCAACTGGTATAGCCTCACCAATGAAATTTCGTTCGTGCCCAAACTCTCGGCCGACAACTGGAAGATATTCCAGTTCAAGAAGACCGTCAAAGCCCGCTATCTCCGGGTATACGTCGGCCGGGTAACCGATTTCACCAGTATGAACGAGGCCGAGATTTTCGCCCCTGCAAACTAAACCTAAAACAAGAGAACTATGAAACTGAAATATTTGGTCGCTCCGCTGTTGTTCGCCGCCGCTGCGGCGACGGGCTGTCAGGAGTCCGCGGAGACCTATCCTGCGATCTACATGACCGATGCGCAGAACAATCCCGACAAATCAATGACCATCGACGAACCCCCTGCCGAGACCTCGATCACCGTATCCTCCTCGGTGGTTATGGAGCACGACGTGCGGATCCAGTTGGAAGTGCGGCCCGAACTGCTGGCTGCCTATAACGACAAGTACGGCAAAAACTACCAGATTCCGCCCGAGGAAAGCTACGCCCTGAGTTCGACCGAAACGACCATCCTGGCCGGCTACAACACCTCTTCGGCGATCGACTTCACGGTGTCGTCCGTCTCGGAGTTCGCCGAGGGCGTGACCTATTGCGTCCCCGTGGGCATCAAGACCGTATCCGGCGGAATAAGCGTGCTCGAACCGAGCCGCACGCTCTTCATCGTGCTGAAAACGCCCGTGATCAGCAAGGCGATTTACCTGGGTTCGGGCAACATCTACGATGTGCCTTCGTTCCAGGAGAATTCCGACCTGGCAGCCCTTCCGCAGCTCACGCTCGAAGCCCGCGTATACATGCTCGGCTTCCAGTCCCGCGATCCTTACATCAGCTCCATCATGGGTATCGAGGGCATTTGCGGCGTGCGTTTCGGCGACGTGAAGGTCGATCCCGACTGCATCCAGATCTGCCACGACTCCTACCAGCCGGCGGCTTCCGACAAGCCGTTCAGCCTTGAGAAATGGTATCATGTCGCCGCCGTCTGGACAGGTTCGTCGTGGGATATCTACATCGACGGGCAGTATGCCACGGGAGTGGAGACGCAGGGCGAGACCATCGACCTTACGAGCGACAACGCGAAAGGGTTCCATTTGGGAGCTTCCTATGGCCGCGGCCGTACGCTGAACGGTTACGTCGCCGAGTGCCGCGTATGGACACGGGCTCTTTCGCAGGCCGAGATCGCCAACAACATGAACTATGTCGATCCCACGTCCGACGGGCTGCTCGCCTACTGGCGCATGAACGCATGGGAACCCAACGAGAGCGGTTACGGCAATATCGTGCGCGACCTTACGGGCCATGGTTACGATGCCATCGGCGACAGTTCGAATCCGACGATGATGGACACCAAGTGGAATTAGTCCGCTTATAGACCGACAAGGGCCGTGCGACCCCGGCATAAGCCGGGTTGCACGGCCCTTTTTTCATACTCCTGCTTCGGGCTGTCCCTGCTTCGGCCTGCAAACCCGCCCCGGATGGCGGCTTGTGGGCAGTCTATCGGCGGGTTCGCTTTTCGGTTGTCCCTGTTTTCCAACGGTTTCCGGGCTCGGGTTGCACCGGTTGCCGCTTGTCCGCGTCCTTCGACGGTTTCCCGACTGGAGTCGCTCCGCTTCCCGGCTGCGGGTTGTCTCCGACTACCTGTTCCCCGGCGCCGCCCTTCCGGCCGTGGCCCGTTACGCCCTCCTCCGGCTTTGCCGGTTCATCCCGATTTGTTGTTGTACCTGACCTAAAGACCTTATGAAAAAAATCACGCTTATCTCTTTTTGCCTTGCCGCTTTCGCCTTTGCTTCGTGCGCCGGCGGCGGGTGCCCGGCCACGGGTATCATTCCGGCTCCGCAGCAGGTGACGTGGGGCGAAGGTGCCTTCCGTATGCCTGCCAGGCTGCTCTACACGACCGACCTCGACGGGCAGGACAAGGCCGACCTCGCGGCGTGGATGCAGCGTGCCGCGGACGGATTCTTCCCTGCCTCCTTTGTCGAGGCCTCCGACGGCGACATGCCCGCGCTCGAACTGCTCCGTACGGGCGACGGCGCCCCCGAAAGCTACCGTCTCGACGTCTCCCGCACAAAGATCACGCTCACGGCCCCCGATGCCGCAGGGCTGTTCTACGGACTCCAGTCGCTCGCACAGCTGGCCGGGCATCATGGCCGCCGCATTCCTGCCGTCACGATCGTGGACGCCCCGCGCTTCGGTTACCGGGGCTTCATGCTCGACGTCTCGCGCCATTTCCGCGACAAGGAGTTCGTCGAACGTCAGCTCGACCTCATGGCGCGCTACAAGCTCAACCGCTTCCACTGGCACCTGACCGACGGAGCTGGATGGCGCATCGAAATCAAAAAATACCCCGCCCTGACCGACATCGCCGCCTGGCGTCCCTATCCCGACTGGGGGGAGTGGAATTTCGGCGGCAAACGCTACTGCCACCGTGACGACCCGGTGGCCGCCGGGGGCTATTACACGCAGGACGACATCCGCGAAGTGGTCGAATACGCTCGTGCCCTGCATATCGAGGTGATTCCCGAGATCGAGATGCCGGGGCACAGCGAGGAGGTGCTGGCCGTTTACCCCGAACTCTCGTGCAGCGGCAAACCCTACACGGACTCCGATTTCTGCATCGGCAATGAGCAGACGTTCGAATTCCTCGAGAACGTGCTCTCCGAGGTGATCGGGCTCTTCCCTTCGGAATATATCCATATCGGCGGCGACGAGGCTTCGAAACGGGGTTGGCGCACCTGCCCCGAATGTGCCGCCCGGATGCGTCGGGAGGGACTGAAGGATGTCGACGAGCTGCAAAGCTACCTGGTGCACCGCATCGGGACGTTCCTCGCCGCCAGGGGCCGCCGCCTGCTGGGCTGGGACGAGATTCTCCAGGGCGGGCTCGCGCCCGGCGCCACGGTCATGTCGTGGCGCGGCA
>ENA-ORTW01003600-ORTW01003600.1-human-gut-metagenome-genome-assembly--contig:-NODE-3600-length-12936-cov-2.391274_pt1 | contig 12936 bp, 6 predicted proteins | sample MGYA00242072_ERZ509193 | MGnify/ENA primary metagenome ERZ509193 (study PRJEB26280, sample SAMEA2338813) | human gut metagenome | biome: human gut; feature: human-associated habitat; material: faeces... | reverse complement strand
CAGCATGGTCGTGGACTTCAGCCGCACCAATCCGGATGGTTGGTACCGCGACCATATGCCGGACGTGCCGCTTGCGCAGACGGTGGTCTGGGAAACCCATGTGGGCGATTTCAGCAATGATCCCGCCGGCGGTTTCCCCGAATCGCATCGGGGCAAGTATCTGGCGTTCACCGACGACGGTACGTCTCTGGACGGGCATCCCGACTTTCCCACGGGCATCGCATATCTCAAGAAACTTGGCGTCACCGCGGTGCAGCTCATGCCGATTTACGATTTCGGTTCCGTGGACGAAGAGACCTGCGATCGCTACAACTGGGGGTACGATCCGGTCAATTACAACGTGCCGGAAGGCTCGTATTCCACCAATCCGTTCGACGGGTCGGTGCGCATCCGCGAAGTGAAGCAGATGGTGCAGGCGCTGCACAACGCCGGCATCAAAGTGATCATGGACGTGGTCTACAACCACATGTTCTCGCCCGATAATTGGTTTGAGCGGTCGGTGCCGGACTATTTCCTGCGCCGTAAGCCCAACGGCGCGCTGGCCAACGGATCCGGCTGCGGCTGCGATATGGCCACCGAACGCAAGATGTTCCGCCGGTTCATCGTGGAATCCGTGACGTTCTGGGCGCGCGAATACCACATGGACGGCTTCCGTTTCGACCTGATGGGTCTGATCGACGTGGACACCATGAATGCCGTGCGTGCTGCTCTGGATGAGATTCCCGGCCGTGGACGCGACATTCTCATGTACGGCGAACCGTGGTCCGCGGGCGCCACCGCGCCGCTGCCCAGCGACACCGTGCTGGCTGACAAGTCAGGCCTGTCGAAGCTTGACAGTCGCATCGGCCACTTCTGCGACACCACGCGAGACACCATCAAGGGCCATGTGTTCTTCTCGGACCGCCCGGGTTATGTGAACGGTGGCATGCACGAGAACGTAGCGGCTGCGCGTGAGGCCGTGGACGCGTGGCGTCGCGGCAAACATTCGGAAGGAGTGGCAGGCCAGGTCATTCAATACGTGTCCGCGCACGACGACCTCACGCTGTGGGACAAGTTGTGCGCGAGCTTTGCGGCTGGTTCGTTGGGCAGCACCGTGGCCGAAGGCGTTAACGAAAATACCGTGGATGTGCCAAAAGTCATGTATGACGCCGATTTCTCGGCGGAAGGGCTGGCCGGTGTCGGTCCGCAGATTGCGGCCGCGCTGACCGACGTGATGGACGCCAACAAGCTGGCTGTGGGTATCACGCTTACCTCCGCTGGCATCCCGTTCATGCTGTCCGGCGAGGAGTTCGCACGTACCAAATTCGGCAGCTCTGATTCTTACGATTCCGCCAAAGAGCTTAACTGGCTCGATTGGAACCGTGCATGGCAGAAGCGCGATTTGATTGAGTATTACGCGAAGTTGATTGCATTGCGCAAGTCTGATCCACAGTGGTTCGACGGCAATCGCAATATCGTCGATACGGAAGGCGACGAACTCGTGTTCCGCGTCGGCGATTATCTGATGGCCGCCAATCCAGGCAGACACGTCGGCGTTATTGACGTGGCCGTAACGGGTTTGGAACCGATTGGCGGAATACGGAGATACTGGTGTGGTCTCGGCTCGTCCGTCAGTCCGGTGGAAGGCAATGTGAGCGCAGGTGATGGCGATTATTTGATTGTTCCACCGCATACGTTTGCAATCTGGCGGTTGCAGTAATACTCTCAGTAGGGAAGCTACAAAACGGCGACCGCAAAGCTGCGGTCGCCGTAACCGATACGGCAATGGGGCCGGAAAACCAGAAAGGATACGAGAAGTGGGAGCCGGAGCTCATAATCCACGATATGAAGTGGTATTTTTCGACCTCTACGGGACGTTGATCGACATTCGTACAGACGAACAGAGCGAAACCGCCTGGCAGGCGCTATATGACTGCGTTTGCGAACTGGGTGCCGACTACGAATCGGTCGACGAAATGCGCGAACGCTTCGAAAAACTTGAGGCCCGCGAAATGGTCCATCAAGCCGATCGTGCAATCGTCCGTAACGGATGGGATGAATTCGATATCCTGCCGGTCTACCGGTCGCTGCTGATGAACCGTAGTGAGGAGGCTGAAAAGAAACTGGCCGCGCTGAAAGCCGCATGGGCGTTCCGGCAGGGCAGCACCAGCATGATCCGCCTGTATCCGGGCGCACTCGACATGATCGAAGCATTGCAGGAGGCCGGCGTCGTCGTGGCGCTGCTAAGCAACGCACAAGCCTGCTATACTCGCCCCGAACTGGAAATGACCGGCTTGGCGAACGTACTGGACGACGTGATTATCTCCAGCGAAGAGAAAATCCGCAAGCCTGCCCGCGACTTGTACATGCTGGCTCTCGACCGCGAGTTCGTAATCGCAAAAAACGCGCTCATGGTGGGCAACGATGAAGCAAACGATATTATCGGAGCCAATTCCGCCGGTCTCGACGCAGCATACTTCCGTACGGAAATTTCGCCGATGAGCGACCCGCCCAAGTCGGAGCATGCGGTATGTTCGTTTACCGGTGCCGACTACGACGGTCTGCTGAAATTCGTGCTGAACGCGTGAAACGCGCGTAGGTTGCGTCTTGGGCGTACTGGGCGTCTTGGGCGCACGAAAGGCCGTATGCGGAACTGAGGAGGACATATGGAAAGCTACGCCGAGCAGGGTGCTGGAGCTGATTCGATTGAACAGATCGGATTCGGCGGCGCTCGCCGTACCAAGAAGAAGCACCGCGGACTGACGGTGTTCCAGCTCAAGGTCATCGGCGCTGTGGCGTTGGCTCTGTCAGCTGGTAGCACCACCATTGTGCCGCTGTTTTTCGGTTCCGACGTCAATAATATGACGTCGCTCACGGCGATGGTCTTAAGCGAGGTCATATCTTGGTTCGCCATTCCGATCTACGCGTGGCTGCTGGTGCAGGGTTTCCGTGAAACACATAGTCGCGTCGCGTATGGTCTACGGCTGTTCATCCTCGCCGTGGTGTGTGAGGTGCCGTACGACCTCTGCACGTCGCATAAGGCTTTCGATTTTGGCTCGCAGAACCCTGTTTTCGGTCTGTTCATCGCGTTCGTTGTGCTTGTCGTGTTGGATTGGGTGGCGGCGCGCTACCAGAAGTCAATGAAGATTGTGTTGTCGGTCGGTCTGGTGTTGATCGGACTGTTGTGGGATCTGCTGCTGCGCGTCGGCCTGCGCCAGCATATGATGAGCGTCGGCGCGGTGACGCTTGGTTTCGTGCTGATTTTCACGTTGATGCGCCAGCATGAGAATTCGATGATGTTCACTGCCGGCCTGTTTGGCGCGGTGATGATGATTATGCCTGGCATTGGCGTTGCATTCGTGCATTATTACAACGGCGAGTTGGGTTATAAGCGGCAGTGGACGAAGTGGGCTTTTTACGCGGCTTATCCAGTTATTTTGATATTTTGTGCTATTGGTGCAACATTAGCGTGATTTTTGACAACGTTCGCAGTATAATAGTAGCAATATGGGAGAGCATTGCCGCTCGGGCAAGTGTTTCCAAGGCTGGGAACGTTTGTGATTATGATGCAGAAACCGCAAAGGGGTTGAGAGATGGATAGAGCAGGCATTCGCGAGGTGGCCAAGGCCGCGGGTGTGTCGATTTCCACGGTATCGCGCGCGTTCACGCGGCCGGAACTGGTGTCCGAACGTACGCGCCGCAAGGTGCTGGAAACTGCCGACAAGCTTGATTTCAACATCTCACGTTCCGCGACATCGTTGAAATCGGGCCAATCGTACCGTGTGGCGATGCTGATGAATGAAGAGATCACTAGCTGGTTCAATACGGAAGTGTTCGCTGGAATCGAATCCGTCATGCATAATGCCGGGTATGACGTATCGCTGTTCCAGCATGTCGACACCGCCGAAAATCGCAAGGAATTCTTCACGAATCTGCCCGTCCGCCGCAACGTGGACGCCGTATTCGTGACATCGTTCGGCGTGGATCCGAAGGAAATCCAGCAGCTCAAACGCATCCACGTGCCGATCATCGGCATCAATACGCCGACGCAAAACGGCTTCGACGCCACCATCTCCATCGACGATGAGGACGGCATGTTCACCGCCGCACAGCATCTGATCAATCTGGGGCACAAGAACATCGTGTACGTGTGCTCCGACGCCATCGACTCCATCAATTCCTCCATCGATGCGCGAGGACAGGGCTTCATCCGCGCCTGCAAGACGATGGGGGCCTCCCATGACTTCAAGTGGCGCGTCGTCTCTGTGCCGCGTGGCAAGACCTTCGCCGACTCGGCGTTGACCGCGCTGCTTGCGTTGGACGAGTTCCCGGACGCGATCTGCTGCCAGATGGATATGATGGCGATTCCGCTGGTGTTGCGTTTGGAACGTTACGGCCACCACACGCCGAGTGACTATTCGATTATCGGCTTCGACGATTCGCCGTACGCCGACACTGTGAACCTGACCACCATGCGCCAGGATCCGTATGCGATGGGTCGCGCGGCCGCACAAAAGGCCATGAAGCTTATCGAAGGCGAGCCGCTTGAGAACGCGCATGAGATTGTGCGCGCCCAGCTCGTGCTGCGCGGCACCGATTCCGTGTACGGCACTGGCCGCTGAGAGCCGAGTCTCATTGTCCTTCTGCAGCCCGTCAATGCCGACGGGCTGATTGTGATAGCCCGGGGTGGATTGGTAGGGGATACCCCCACTGTAGTCACGGTGTGTGGCATACGTTTTCAGGAAAAAATGAAACAATTTGCAGTGATGTGTTTCATGACACGCCAATCGGGGGCTGATGAATGATGAATTTCATTCAATGATCAGCATGTGTTTTTGATTTTGCAATCGTTGACAAACCGTTGAATATCAGGCTTTAAAGCGTTGTCCCCGTGAGAGGGGGCGAAAAAACGTATCGGGGGAGGGGGTGTGGGTTCTTTCTGTTTCATTTTGTTTTCATAACTGCAAAGGTTATCATAGTAAACCGTAGGTCAGAGGAAAACAGAGGTTTCCGGCTGTGTTGCCGGAGATGGGAACAGCGCAGAAGCTATACGTAAAACAGAAGTGATAACGGCATTATGCAAAGGATATCAACCCTCGAGTTGAGGGGCTCAGAAGGGTGAACACTTTGCGGATAGGGGACAAGATGAGGCAATGGCGTAATGGTGCCGGCAACGCACCACGACACTATGCAGGAACGCGATCGGCATCCGGTTGCGCGCTTTCGCGTACCCGCTCCCTGACCGCCGCCGCCATAGCGGTAGCCATGATGGCCACCGTAGCAGTAACTTCCCTCCTCCCCGCCTACAATGCCAAGGCGGACGAAAGCAGCTTGGCGGATGGTTCCAAGTGCACTCCAACCTCTTACACGCTGGGCGACGCTTCTGGCATGGCTAGCGAGGATACGGGTGTGGCAACCTACGTAGGTCGTGACCTTTACATCGGTAAGAACACGAACGGTAAGGCAAATATCAGCAATGAGAATGATGTTGATGGCTCGTATGCAGTAGAGGCCGAGGGCCTTACCGTGGTCAACGGCAAGCTGGTCATGAAGCCGTTGAAGGATTCATGGAAGGCTCCGAATTCTTCTGGCATCTATTCGAGTGCCGGTTTCCGTTGGGGTACCGTGGGTTTCGGTTCGCAGTTCCGTCCTAGCGACAGGAAAACCGTGCTTGCGGTCGGTGGTGCCAACTCCGGTATCAACAGCCTTTCTTCGGGTAATGTGCAAGGTAACGTCGGCGCATATGGCAAGGGCGGCTTTGTCGGCCAGAGCTACACGGCATGGGATTCCAAGAATAGCTACAAACCTGTGGCAAGTTCCGCTCAAGGTTACCAATACAAGGCTTCTATCGCCGGCAGTGAGACCAAGTGGAGCAACAACACGAGCCGCTCTTCTATCGTGGCCGCTCAGGGCGATTGGCAAAAGAACAATGACGTCACCTTCAACGCAGCAGACCCGTTGAAGGACGTGAACGGCACCGATTACACGAACTATACGGAAGCCAACCTCAAGACCAAGCTTTCCGCCCCCTTGGCCAAACTGGAGAACACGGGTACCGTCAATGCCTCTGGAGAGGCGTCGGAAGGCACCGCCACCCGTTACAAGTACAACTACGATAAAACGACGGATCCCGTCAGCTTTCAGTTCACCTATAATGGCGGCTTTACCACCGTCGATGGCCAAAGCGTAAAGAACAACGAGAAGCTCATCACCTTCACCGGAGACGGCAAATCCGCCACGCAGGTGTTCTCTCTCACCAGTGAGCAGCTTTCCTCCGCCGGTTATCGTGGTGTCGATTTCAAATTCGACAACATTCCTAAAGACGCCTCCATCGTGATCAATGTGTCCGGCGACAACATTGACTTCCATACCGGCTGGCGTTTTTGGTGGGACAAGACCGACATCGGTGGCGGTTTCTCCAAGGCGGAAACGGATGAAGTCCGTAAGCTGTACTCCTCCGTGGCTCAGAAGATCATGTGGAACTTCACGAACGCCACGAAAGTCACCATTCGTGGCGGTGCGGCCAATGAAAGCAGCGGCGAGAAGGACGGCAATTACCAGTCCAAGAACACCACTGACGATCCTGCCGCCGCAATGCTTGGCAGCATCCTCGTGCCGAACGGCAGCTTCGAATCCCATGTGAGCACCAACGGCCGTGTGTACGTCGGCCGGGACTTCATGATGTACAACCCGACCGCAATCGCATATGAGAACACTCAAGCAGGCTGGGAAGGCAAAACCGCCTCAGTGCTTAACATGGACCAGGAGCGTCACAACCTCCCGTGGAACGGCCAGATGACCGCCAACTGCCCGGCCATCCAGTGGAACAAGGCGAATTCCGCCGGCGAATCGCTGAAAGGCACCACTTGGAAGGTATACGGCACCCTTGAGGACGCGAAGGCTGGAACATCTTCCTTGGGCACCATCACTGATGGCGAGTTCACCGATGGCGACGATGGCGACAACGGTACCATCAAGTTCGAAGGTGTCGCCAAGAACGCCAAGTATTTCGTGAAAGAGTTCGCCACCAATAGCACCGAATACACGAAGATTAATCCGTATATCTACCAGATCAACACTGGCGACGATGAAGACACTCATACGGATATCGCGCACGTGTATGACGCTAATGGTAATGAAATCACTGGCACCAATGCGGACAAGAAGCTGACCAATTCCAACGCGATCATCAACGAGAAGGAAGGCGCCGCACTGGAATGGTCTAAGGTCGACGGCACTGATGGCAGCACGGCGCTCGCCGGTTCGGAATGGCAGTTGCAGAAAAAAGACTCCAATGAAGCCTACGAAATTACGGATTCTACCAAAGCCGTTAATACCGTAGCGATTCAGTACAACGGCAATCCTGCGCCGACCAACGGTATTTCCTTGACTTACAACATTGCTGTCGATTTGACTGCGGTCGTCACCGATGCGGATGGCAGTTCGGATGGCGTCCCGCAGGCCGTGAAATGGAGCAGCAGCGAGCCGACCACCGTGTCGGTGAGCGACGGCAAGATCCTCGGCTTGAAGAACGGTACCGCCACAATCACTGCATGTTCCGTTGCGGATAGCACAAAGTGCACGAAGATAAGCGTCACCGTTACTGGCGCGCCCGCCGATACAAAGAACACCACCACGTTCTATCTCAACGCGGATGGCTACACCGCGAGCAACAAAGCGAAGCTGTATTACACATTCGATGGTTCAACCTGGACCAGCGCTGCAATGGAAAGCACTGAGAATTGCAGCGGATGGGTAAGCGTCACCATTGACAATGCTGGTCTTAAGGCTGCAACGTATCTGTTCTACAAGGGCGACAGTCCTAGTAGTGCTACCGGTTGGTACCACAGTGGCAGCGCAAATGGCCAGACGAACTTTAGTCTTCCGGCGGGGCAATCGGCAGTACGCGTACAGAACTATGCGGCTGTCAATGGAGCCCCTACCGGTTGCAGCACGGGCGGAGGAAGCTCTACTACCGGTTCGGTCACCATTAGCGGAAGCACGTATGAGGTCGGACTTAACAAGACCATTACGTTGACTGCAACGCCGACGCCGAGTTCTGACACCGTCACGTGGTACAGCGGCAACACCAGTGTTGCTGGTGTCACGGCCGGTCCCAGTACCACAACCACGGTTACGGGTCTGAAGACTGGCACGACCACCATCACGGCGAAGACCTCCTCCGGTGCGACCGCTTCCGTCACCATCACAGTGAGGGATGACTCCACCATCAACGTGTACTTCCAGAAGTCCACGGTCAATTGGAAAGAGTACTACCTGCATTATCAGCCAAAGACCGGCACGAACTGGCCTGCGGTCAAGATGACGGATGCGGATTGCAGTGGCTACGTGGTGGCCAGCATCCCGAAGGCGAACGTTGCAGCGAATCACGGCTATTACTTCCGCAATGGTAGTAGTCCGAACAGCGATGGTTGGTACAACAGCAACGGTCAAAACGCGAACGGTGATCAGTTCACATTCTGGAGTGGCACCTACACCGACATGTACGTGAATACCAATTCCGACAAGCAACCAACGAAGCCGAAGAGCTGTCAGGTCGCCTCTTCTGCCGCCAAGGTGAGGGCTCGCGTGTCCACTGCGATGCTGAAGTCCAGCAAGACAGATGTGATCGCCGTCAACGATGCCGAGGGTTCCGGCACGAGTGCGGCTCCCATCGTCTACTCCTGCGGCGACGCCAAGGGCAAGTGCGATATGGACACTAAGGCTGGCTATTTCAAGGTGGTCGACCTTGCAGACGGTACGTATACGCTGACTGAAACGGTCGCGCCGAATGGCTACAGCATCGCCGGTCCGTATACGGTGACGATTACGACCACGAATGGCGTTACATCGGTTTCGATTACGAATGCTACTGGCGGTTCGATTGCCAATAACAAGATTCCGAACATCCGCAATACCGGCACGATTTCGTGGAACAAGGTTTCCTCGGATTCCAACAATGACAAGAAGCTTTCCGGCTCGGAGTGGAAGCTGACGAAGACGAAGAACTTCGGCTGGAATGCGACTACTGGCAAGGCTGAGTACGCCGACATCGCTTCTGATCAGCAGAAGCCGATTGCGATCACCGACTGCGTGCCTGCCGAAAACAAGACTGCGGCGGAGACCACTTGTTCCGCGCCGGCAGGCGCTGCGGAAGGCCAGCCGTACGACGTCGACCCTGCTGCCGGCCAGTTCAAGCTGGAAGGCCTGGATTGGGGCAGGTACACGTTGGTCGAAACCAAGGCTCCTGACGGATACGACGTCGATTCCACCGTCCGCACGTTCACGTTCGGCCCGGTCGCTGGTTCTGACGGCACCGGCAAGTGGAATTCGAACAGTGTTGCGGCTGCCACCGGCAATACGACTGGCGCATTCACAACTTCCGACAAGGATTACGATTCCTCCGTCTTCACCTTCACGGTTGGCAACATCAAGAACAAGCCGGGTGTGATTCTGCCGGGGACTGGTGGAGCTGGCGATTATTGGATTTACGCGGCGGCTTTGGTGGCTGCGTTGATAGGTGTTGTTGCGGCTGGAATGGCCCTCAAGGTCAGGAGGCGGCAATGATGAACTCGTCTAGGGGAAGGGGGCTGGACCGTAGCGTAGCGACCCCAATGCCCACTAGGCAATAACTGAACACACATAACTGAAGATTCAAGATTTCAAACAAGAAAGAAAGGGAGAACAATGAACAAGGTTCTCAAAGGCCTCGTAGCCGTGGCAGCCACCGCGGCAATGGCCGTCGCCGGTTTCGCCGGCGCCTCCACCGCCATGGCAGATACTGCAACTGGTAGCATCAAAGTTGCTGAAGGCGACTCTCACACTTACACTGTCTATCAGGTTTTCACCGGTACTTATGGCTCTGATGGTTCACTCGGTGACGTTAAGCCTGGTACTGATTTCAATGCCGATAATGGTGCGGGTGATAATGGAACTAATCTGACGGCTGCTAAAGCCGCCGAAGCGCTGGCCAAGATTGAAAGCACAGAGTCTGATCAGACGAAACTTGCCGAGATTCTCAAGTTCGCAAACCTGACTACTCAGTATGGCTCCGATCTCACTGCATCTGCTCCGTTGACTAATGTTCCTGCCGGTTACTACCTGGCCAAGGACAAAGATAATACTGTGACCGGTAATGATGCTCAGACGCTGTATATTGTCAACGTTGTCGGTAATAGCGCAGTGACTATCACTCGTAAGGTCGATAAGCCGACCTTCCAGAAGAAGGTCAAGGACACCAACGACTCCACCGGCAGCACGACTAACTGGCAGGACTCCGCCGATTACGATGTGAACGACGAAGTCCCGTTCCAGCTGACCGCCACCCTGCCGGCGAACGAGGATGATTTCGCGGCGTACAAGACCTATAAGCTGGTCTTTACGGATAACCAGTCGGCTGGTTTAACTTATCCGGCGGCTGATGGCTTTATTGTTAAGTATGGCGACACCGTCGTTCCGTCGACCCAGTACACCTTGACTCTGAACCCGACTACTACCGCTGCTGATAGCACGTTCACCCTCACCATCAACGATGTCAAGTCTCTTAAGGATGTTAACGGTGATGCGATCACGGTTGCTGCAGGTGGCAAGTTTACTGTTGAATATGAATCCACGCTGAACGATAAGGCTGTGATTGGCTCCACCGGCAACCCGAACGAGGCGAAGCTCCAGTACTCCAACAACCCGAACTACACTGGCGAGGGCGCAAACTCTCCGACTGGCGAAACTCCAAAGGACAAGGTCATCGTCTTCACCTACCAGCTGAACGTCAACAAGACCTTCGATCAGGGCACTCCGGCTGATAACGATCTGCCGAAGTTCACGCTGTACAAGAGCTACAAGTCTGGTGAACAAGAAGAGTGGAGGAAGGTTGGTGAGGAAATCACAGTAACCAAGACCAGCAACGGTACGGAAACTAAGTACACTGCTTCTTTCCCGCGCATCGATGACGGTAATTACAAGCTTGTGGAAAGCCATACTCCGGCCGGATATAACACGGCCGCCGACACGCTGTTCACTGTGACTGCTGAGCATGACATTGAGGCTGTCAATCCGTTGCTGATATCTCTGAAGATTGATCAAACTGACGGGAATACGACGAATGGTACCGTTCAGGCTAATGTCGTGAACAAGAAGGGCTCCAACCTGCCGTCCACCGGTGGCATGGGCACTGTGATGCTGTACGTGGCTGGTATCGCCGTGTTCGTGCTTGCTGGCGCGACCTTGGTGATGGCTCTGCGTCGTCGCAACGCCTGATCGTTCGGATTCCATAAGAATCTGAAGTAACCATGCGAAACCCGTGAGCCGTATTGACGCAAGTCAATGGCGGCTCACGGGAATCGCAATACATAATTCAAAAATCAAAACCAAAATTAAATAACTGAACCCACATATGCTGGGCTGGATCACCTCAAATCCCTTGTAAACTGCCTAATTTCTTGAGCATCCAGCCTGGCCCCCATATTTTCCGGCTCGCCGTTGGGGGCGAATCGAACATGCTTACTTTCCAATCCACAGAAGAGGGGTCGGCAATGAAGGAACGCACGATCGCAAGCCGCGTCATCGCCGCATGCTGCGCAATCGCCGCCACATTCGCCGCGGCAGCCTGCGCACTCCATACTCGCGATGCCGTCGCGGCTCCAACAACAGACTCTGCCAGCGGCAGCATCGCCATTTCTTACCAACACAAAAGCTCGGACTCCGAAACGGGTAGCGATTCCACCGACTTCGCCATTTCGGACGCCAGCTTCAACCTCTACAAAGTCGGACAGATCCCGGCAAGCGGCGGCGCCACCTTCGAACCCGTCGCACCATTCACCGACTCCACCGCATACCCGATCGACTGGTCGAAAGTAACCGGATATGACGCGCAAGTGTACCGCGACGTGGCCAACACGCTCGCCGGACTCATCGCGGCGAACGGGGCAAGCGAATCCGCAGCCGTGGACTCGGGCGAAACCGACAAAGCCGGGCGGCTCACGTTCGCCGGCGTGGAAGACGGGCTGTATCTGGTCGTGTCCGATAGCGTGAAAGTCGAAGGCGCTGCTGGCGCGGCTGCTGTTGGCGGAACGGCCGACGAAGACTCCTACTGGCAGTGCGCTTCCGCCAACATGCTCGTCGCCATGCCGCAAGACGGCGTCTCCAACGGATCACGCGAACTCGCCATCGAGCCAAAAACCGAATGCTCCACCCAACTCAAGCCGACCCTGGAACGCACCGTGCGCAAAGTGTGGAACGATCGCAATGACTCCGACGGCAAGCGCCCCGAATCCATCACCGTGAAACTCCTGCGCGACGGCGAGCCCGTGGAAAACGTGAAGCTGAACGAGTCCAACAAGTGGACGCATTCGTGGACAGCGCTCGACGCGGACCACGAATGGACCGTGGTCGAAGCGGCGGTGCCCGACGGCTACACCACCATCTCCGATGTGGAAGGCGACTCCACTGAAATCACCAACACGCACACGCCACCCACCACGCCGGACCAGCCGCACACCGGCGCCGACGTGCAGCAGGCCGCTTGGATTGCCGTGGCCATCTTGGGCGCGGGCTTGGTGCTGCTGATCGTTGCCAAGACGGCTTTGCGGAAGCGGGCGTAGCATAAATAACGTGACGGATGAATCGGACGCCAAGCCAGCTGCGCAAGTCGAATTGGATGCGCAGGTTAAACCGGGTGCGCAGGTTAAACCGGCTGCCAAGCATAAGAAATCGAATGCGCTGCTCAATGTGATGATTGCCATTTCCGCAATCGCCATGATCGGCGCGCTGGGCCTCATCGCGTATCCGACATTCAGCGACTGGTGGAACCGCATGCACCAGTCATACGCCGTAGCAGGCTACGTGGAACAAACCAAAGACATGTCCGGCGCCGAACGCAAGGCCATGCTGAAAGCGGCGCACGAATACAACGAACGGCTCGCCGCGAACGGCGATCGGTGGCACATGACCGACGCGCAG
>ENA-ORTW01003590-ORTW01003590.1-human-gut-metagenome-genome-assembly--contig:-NODE-3590-length-12954-cov-2.983177_pt1 | contig 12954 bp, 12 predicted proteins | sample MGYA00242072_ERZ509193 | MGnify/ENA primary metagenome ERZ509193 (study PRJEB26280, sample SAMEA2338813) | human gut metagenome | biome: human gut; feature: human-associated habitat; material: faeces... | reverse complement strand
CGCTGCCAAGGTAGCGGCCGTGGCGGACGACCTGCCGCGTCAGGAGGTCATGGGCGCGGCCGAAGGCGACCTGCTGGTGATCGGCTGGGGCGGTACGCGCGGCAACGTGCAGAGCGCCGTGGAGCAGTTGCAGGAGGAGGGCAAGCGCATCTCGTTGTGCCACTTCAACTACATCCACCCGCTGCCGCACGGCGTGCGCGAGATCCTCGGCGGTTTCCGCCGCATCGTCGTCTGCGAGCTCAACGAAGGGCAGCTGGCCTCCTACCTGCGCCAGCAGTTCCAGGAATTCCGCTTCGGGCAGTATAACAAGTGCGAGGGCCTGCCCTTCACCGTCGTGGAACTGAAAGAGGAATTCAACCGGATTTTGAACGAGAAATAGATAACAAGCTCATGGCAACATACAACTACACACCCGCCGCAGAAGCCTCCCTTTTCAAAGGGAGGTTTGGAGGGTTTGTCGATATTCAAGCGAAGCGGTTTGAAATCGGCTCGATGCTGCCGACCGATAAACGTACAATCCGAAAATAACGATTATGGCAACATACAACTACACACCCGCCGATTTCAAATCGGATCAAGAGGTCAAATGGTGCCCCGGATGCGGCGACCACGCAGTGCTGAACGCCGTGCAACGCGCCATGCCCGAAATCGCCGATGCGCTCGACACGTCGCACAACCGGTTCGTCTTCATTTCGGGCATCGGCTGCTCGTCGCGCTTCATCTACTATATGAAGACCTTCGGGTTCCACACGATCCACGGCCGCGCCAATGCCGTGGCCACGGGCGTCAAGGTCGCCAATCCCGACCTGAGCGTCTGGGTCTGCACCGGCGACGGCGACTCGCTGGCCATCGGCGGCAACCACTTCATCCACGCCATCCGGCGCAACGTCGATCTCAACTGCATCCTCTTCAACAACGAGATCTACGGACTGACCAAAGGGCAGTACTCGCCCACGACCAAGCTGGGCAAGGTCACCAAGACCTCGCCCTACGGCACGATCGAAAAGCCGTTCAATCCCGGCGAACTGGCCATCGGCGCCAAGGCGACCTTCTTCGCCCGCACGGTGGACGCCGACGTCGAGCTGACCAAGTCGTGCCTGCTGGCCGCCGCACGCCATCAGGGGATGTCGGTGGTCGAATGTCTGGTCAACTGCGTGATCTTCAACAATAAGACACACGCCGATTTCGCCGGAGACAAAGCCACCCGCGCCGAACGCACGATCGTGCTGCGCCACGGCGAGAAGATGCTCTTCGGCACGAACCGCGACAAGGGCCTCGTGCGCGAGAACGGCAAGCTGAAAGCGGTGACCGTCGGCGAAGACGGATACACGATCGACGACGTTCTCACGCACGACGCACACGAGCGCGATACCTCGCTGCATCTGATGCTCGCGGCGATGAAATACCCCGACATGCCGGTGGCCGTCGGCGTGATCCGCGAGGTGGAGGACACGCACGTCTACGACCGCAAGGTGGCCGAACAGGTCGCCGAAGTCCGGAACTCCAACCCGATCCGCTGCATGGACGACCTGCTCCACGCGGGCGAGACGTGGGAGATCGGATAAACGCGCAATCACCGATGAAAAACGGGGGCGGCGGACGACGGATGTCCGCCGCCCCCGTTTTTCTGCGAACAGTTCCGGCCTGCGGCGCGCCTCCTGCCGAAGAGAAAGAATCCACAGACCCGTCCCAAAGAGCGGAAAAACCGGAAGTTACGATTTATAACCGGCCGTACCTGCCTCCTTCCGGCCACTCGTTCGACGACGGACGTACCGCTTCCGCCGCCGAAGAATATTCCGGCACGCCCGCTTCCGGCACGCTCGCCGGAGACAATTTTCGAGGCCGACCTCACAACGACTCCAATACTTGCTATAAATCAATAAAATAACACCCAATTCCAAATTAGTTCCGATTACGAGAAGATACCGCGGGAGGGATATTCTCCCACGGCATTCCACCCCGTCCGCCGCCGAAATGCTGTCGACGCACGACGTTCGTAGGCCGGATGGATTCGGTGCCGGAAAGAAAACAGACGGAATTTCGTCGCACCGAAACGGGATCGTATTATTATTCGAAACTTCACGGAAAATATTTTTGAAATTCTTGAATAATTTATATATTTGCAAATGAATGAATGGATTACGAAACTATATATAGTTTCATTTCGTGCCTAAGCAGGATGATATTTTATAAATTTAGCATCTGTTTCACCCGTTTCAGTTACGAATCGTAATCAAAATCCGCCGAACCGGCCATTTCGCACGCCGGCGACGAAAGATCGGGCGACAAGGTTCACCCTTTCGGAAATACATGACATCCGGCCGGGGCCGGCTGCGGAGATTCCGGCAGGCTTCGGCTTCTTCGCAGCGGAAAGAGCGGACTCCGACAGCGGGAGGCCCAGCGGATACGGGCGGACACACGGCTTTTTGCAGGAAAACACGGATTCGGAGCGATCGAACGATCGCCCGACATCAGAAGACCGACAGAATATGAGTGAGAGATTGTACATTTTCGACACCACGCTCCGCGACGGCGAGCAGGTTCCCGGCTGCCAGTTGAACACGATCGAAAAGATCGAGGTCGCCAAGTTGCTGGAAAGCCTCGGCGTGGACATCATCGAGGCGGGATTCCCGATCTCCAGCCCCGGAGACTTCAACTCCGTGCTCGAAATTTCGAAGGCCGTCTCCGAGCCGACGATCTGCGCGCTCACACGCGCTGTACGCAAGGACATCGACGTAGCGGCCGATGCCCTGCGGCTGGCCAGGCACAAGCGGATCCACACCGGTATCGGCGTCTCGCCCCAGCACATCTACGACAAACTGCGTTCGACGCCCGAAAAGATACTCGAAACGGCTGTCGACGCGGTAAAATACGCCAAACGCTACGTCGAAGACGTGGAGTTCTACGCCGAAGACGCCGGCCGGGCCGAACCCGAATACCTCGCCCGCGTGGTCGAAGCGGCCATTGCGGCCGGCGCCACGGTGGTCAACATCCCCGACACGACGGGCTACTGCCTGCCGCAGGAGTACGGAGCGAAGATCCGCTATCTGGTCGAACACGTCGCCAACATCGACCGTGCGATCATCTCCACTCACTGCCACAACGATCTGGGCATGGCGACGGCCAACACGCTAAGCGCCGTTCTCAACGGCGCCCGGCAGGCCGAGGTAACGATCAACGGCATCGGCGAACGGGCGGGCAACACCTCGCTCGAAGAGGTGGTGATGACGCTGCGCTGCCACCGCGAACTCGACATCGACACGCGCATCAACTCGCAGCTCATCACCAAGGCCTCGCATCTGGTGTCGAGCCTGATGAACATGCCCGTGCAGCCCAACAAGGCGATCGTCGGACGCAACGCCTTCGCCCACTCGTCGGGAATCCACCAGGACGGCGTGCTCAAACACCGGCAGACCTACGAGATCATCGACCCGCAGGACATCGGGCTCAACGAATCGGTCATCGCCCTGACGGCCCGCAGCGGCCGCGCGGCACTGGTGCACCGGCTCGAACTGCTGGGTTACGACCTCACGCCGGAAGAACTGAACGCCACCTACGACAAGTTCCTCGCACTGGCCGACCGGAAAAAGGAGATCCACGACTACGACCTGCTCTACCTGGTAGGCGACATCGACCGCATCCGCAAACAGTCGATCGCGCTCAAATTCCTGCAAGTGACCACCGGAACCCTCGTTCCGACGGCCACCGTCGTACTGAAATTCGGCGACCACGAACGCATGTCGATCGCCACGGGAAACGGACCGGTCGACGCGGCCGTCTCGGCCATCAAGAAGCTCGTCAACGAGCGGGTCACCCTCTCGGAGTTCCTGATGCAGGCCGTCACGCGCGGCTCGGACGACGTGGGGCGCGTCCACGTACAGGTCGAATGCGGCGAACGCACCGTGCACGGCTTCGCAGCCCACACCGATACGACGCGCGCGTCGGTCGAGGCATTTCTCGACGCGCTGCGCGTGCTGAACGTCACCGAACGCAAAGAGAAGGAGGAGTAGCATGGGACGGACGCTTCTGGACAAAATCTGGGATGCGCACACGGTGCGCACCGAGGAGGGCGGCCGCACGGTGCTCTACATCGACCGGCAGTACATCCACGAGGTAACCTCGCCCGTGGCCTTCGCCGGACTCGCGCGGCGCGGCGTCGGCGTGGTACATCCCGACCGCATCACCGCCACGGTCGACCACAACATCCCCACCGTCGACCAGCACCTCCCCATCGCCGAGCCTCAGTCGCGGCATCAGGTCGAGACGCTGCGCGCCAACTGCGCCCGCTACGGCATCGAGCACTTCGGCATGGGCGATCCGCGGCAGGGGATCGTACACATCATCGGCCCCGAACTGGGGCTCACGCAGCCGGGCATGACGATCGTCTGCGGCGACAGCCATACGTCGACGCACGGGGCTTTCGGCGCCGTCGCATTCGGCATCGGTACGTCGGAGGTAGAGATGGTTTTCGCCTCGCAGTGTATCCTGCAGCCCAAACCCAAGACGATGCGCATTACCGTCGACGGACGGCGCGGCCCGGGCGTGACGGCCAAGGACATCATCCTGTACGTCATATCCCGGATTTCCGCTTCGGGCGGCACGGGCCATTTCATCGAGTTCGCCGGCGAGGCGATCCGGGCCTTGTCGATGGAGGAGCGGATGACCGTCTGCAACATGAGCATCGAGTGCGGAGCCCGCGGCGGCATCATCGCTCCGGACCAGACTACGTTCGACTACGTTCGGGGGCGCGAGCGTGCGCCGAAGGGCGCCGATTTCGACCGGGCCGTCGAACGCTGGAAAGAGCTTTATTCCGATCCCGACGCCCGTTTCGATACGGAGTACCGCTTCGATGCCGCCGATATCGAGCCGATGATTACCTACGGAACCAATCCGGGCATGGGCATGGGCATTACGCAGCATATTCCCGCTACCGAGGGGATGGGCGAGGCTGCCAAAACGTCTTTTATGAAGTCTATGGACTATATGGGTTTCCGGCCGGGTGAACCATTGCTGGGCAAAAAGATAGATTATGTGTTCCTGGGTGCTTGTACCAACGGCCGTATCGAGGACTTCCGTGCATTTGCCTCTATCGTGAAAGGCCGTAAGAAAGCGGCGGATGTCGTGGCATGGCTGGTTCCCGGTTCGTGGATGGTAGATGCGCAGATACGTGAAGAAGGGTTGGACAAGGTGCTGGAAGAGGCGGGGTTCGCTATCCGTCAGCCGGGATGTTCGGCTTGCCTGGCGATGAATGATGATAAAGTGCCTGCCGGAAAGTATGCGGTGTCCACCAGTAACCGTAACTTTGAAGGACGTCAGGGCCCGGGCGCACGCACTTTGCTTGCCAGTCCGCTGGTGGCTGCCGCGGCTGCGGTGACAGGGGTGATTACAGACCCGAGAGAGTTGTTAAATGAAGAATGAAGAACGAAGAATGAAGAAACAATGAAACAGAAATTCAATATCATCAACAGTACTTGCGTACCTCTTCCGTTGGAGAATGTAGATACCGACCAGATAATCCCTGCTCGTTTCCTGAAAGCCACTACCAAAGAAGGCTTTGGCGAGAACCTGTTTCGCGATTGGCGGTATGACAAGCAAGGCAATAAAATAGAATCTTTCGTACTGAATGACCCTACTTACGGCGGACAAATCCTTGTAGCCGGCAAGAACTTCGGTTCGGGAAGCAGCCGTGAGCACGCAGCCTGGGCCATTGCCGACTATGGTTTCCGTGTGGTGGTAAGCAGCTTTTTTGCGGATATCCATAAGAATAACGAACTGAATAACTTCGTGCTTCCCGTAGTGGTGAGCGAACCGTTTCTGAAGGAACTTTTCGATTCGGTTTTTGCCGACCCCAAGACGGAAGTGGAAGTGAACCTGCCCGAACAGACCATCACCAACAAGGCGACAGGCAAAAGCGAGCATTTTGAAATCAATGCCTACAAGAAACATTGCCTGATGAACGGTTTGGACGATATAGATTTCCTTGTGGAGAATAAAGACAAGATAGAATCCTGGGAGAAGAAACATGAAGCATAATCATCCGAAGATAGAAATCATGGACACCACGCTCCGCGACGGCGAACAGACCAGCGGAGTATCTTTCGTGCCCCATGAGAAACTGATGATAGCCCGTTTGTTGCTTGAAGACCTGAAAGTAGACCGGGTGGAAGTCGCTTCCGCGCGGGTGTCCGAAGGAGAGTTTGATGCGGTGAAAATGATATGCGACTGGGCGGCCCGCCGCAATATGTTGCCGAGAGTGGAAGTGCTCGGCTTCGTAGACGGGCATACGTCGGTAGACTGGATACACGCTACCGGTTGCCGCGTCATCAACCTGTTGTGTAAAGGCTCCTTGAAGCACTGCTCCTGCCAGTTGAAGAAATCGCCCGAAGAGCATATCGAGGATATTCTGACAGTGGTGAACTACGCGAATGTGCAGGACATGGAAGTGAACATCTACCTGGAAGATTGGAGCAACGGCATGAAAGACTCGCCCGAATACGTCTTTCAGTTGATGGACGCATTGATTCAGACCAATATAAAGCGGTATATGCTGCCCGATACATTGGGTGTGCTGAACCCGCTGCAAGTCATTGAATTCATGCGGAAAATGGTGAAACGCTATCCGCACGCGCATTTCGACTTCCATGCGCACAATGATTACGACCTCGCGGTGAGCAACGTGCTGGCCGCCGTGTTGAGTGGCTGCAAGGGCTTGCACACCACCATTAACGGTTTGGGCGAACGTGCCGGGAATGCCCCTCTTGCCAGCGTGCAGGCCATCTTGAAAGACCATTTCAGCGCTATCACCAATATCGACGAGAGCCGTCTCAATGATGTGAGCCGTGTGGTAGAGTCTTATTCGGGCATCGTTATCCCTGCCAACAAGCCGATTGTGGGCGAAAACGTGTTTACGCAGGTGGCGGGCGTGCATGCCGACGGAGATAATAAGAGTAACTTATACTGCAACGACCTCTTGCCCGAACGTTTCGGCCGCAAGCGGGAGTATGCCTTGGGCAAGAACAGCGGCAAGGCGAATATCCGCAAAAATCTGGAAGACCTGGGACTGGACTTGGACGAGGACTCCATGCGCAAGGTTACCGAACGCATCATCGAACTGGGCGATAAAAAGGAGCTGGTGACGCAGGAAGATTTGCCGTACATCGTTTCCGACGTCTTGAAGCACGGAATTGTGGACGAGCGTGTAAACCTGAAAAGCTACATCGTGAACCTTGCCTACGGACTGAAGCCAATGGCTACGTTGAAAATAGAAATCAACGGCAAGGAGTATGAGGAGAGTTCCAGCGGTGACGGTCAGTACGATGCCTTTGTGCGTGCGCTGCGCAAAATATACAAGGTGACTTTGGGGCGCAAATTCCCGATGCTGACGAATTATGCGGTGACTATTCCCCCCGGCGGACGTACCGACGCTTTTGTGCAGACGGTAATCACCTGGACGTTTGAAGACAAGGTGTTCCGCACCCGCGGACTGGATGCCGACCAGACGGAAGCCGCCATCAAGGCCACGGTGAAGATGCTCAATATCATCGAGGGAGAATATGATAAATAAGATATTTGTGACGGGTGACCGTATTCGCCGCAAGAATAAGATGATGAAAGATAAAATAGAAAATGAATTGAAAAAGAAATAAATAATTATGGACTTTAAAATTGCAGTATTGGCCGGTGACGGTATCGGCCCCGAAATATCCGCAGTAGGTGTGGACGTAATGACCGCCGTTTGCGAGAAGTTCGGTCACAAAGTGAACTATGAGTATGCTGTCTGCGGTGCGGACGCCATCGACAAAGTGGGAGACCCGTTTCCCGAAGCTACCTATCAGGCTTGCAAGAATGCCGATGCAGTGTTGTTTTCGGCAGTAGGCGACCCGAAATTCGACAATGACCCCACCGCAAAGGTACGCCCGGAACAAGGGTTGCTGGCTATGCGCAAGAAGTTAGGATTGTTTGCCAACATCCGTCCCGTGCAGACCTTTAAGTGCCTCTTGCACAAGTCTCCGCTTCGTGCAGAATTGGTGGACGGAGCTGATTTTCTCTGCATCCGCGAACTGACGGGCGGTATGTACTTCGGCGAGAAATACCAGGACAACGACAAGGCTTACGACACCAATATGTACACCCGTCCGGAGATTGAACGCATCCTGAAAGTAGGCTTTGAGTATGCCATGAAGCGCAACAAGCACCTTACGGTAGTGGACAAGGCGAATGTGCTTGCCTCTTCGCGCCTGTGGAGACAGATTGCCCAGGAAATGGCTCCGAACTATCCGGAAGTCACCACCGACTATATGTATGTGGACAACGCCGCCATGCGTATGATTCAGGAACCGAAGTTCTTCGACGTGATGGTGACGGAGAATACCTTCGGCGATATTCTGACCGATGAAGGCTCTTGCATCAGCGGCTCCATGGGCCTGCTTCCTTCCGCTTCCACCGGCGAAAGTACCCCGGTATTCGAGCCTATTCACGGTTCATGGCCGCAGGCTAAGGGCTTGAACATTGCCAATCCGCTGGCGCAGATTCTTTCCGTAGCCATGTTGTTTGAGTATTTCGACCTGAAAGAAGAAGGCGCGCTTATCCGCAAGGCGGTAGACGCTTCTCTCGACGCCAACGTCCGTACCCCGGAAATTCAGGTGGAAGGCGGCGATAAATACGGCACGAAAGAAGTAGGTGCGTGGATTGCTGACTACATCAAACACTAATCTTTATTAAGGAAAGAAAGGGACAAACGTTTTTTTCCTACCTTTGCGAGGAGATGCCTCAAAAGTATGATACATTTATCTGTGATAATGATTTTACTTTTGATGTATCTCCTCGTTTTATAAGTAATGATTATGGCAAAAATAGCAAAGAACTTGACGGAACTTATCGGCGGCACACCGTTGATGAAGTTGGCCGGATACAGCGGGAAGTACGGACTGCAACGGGATATAGTTGCCAAACTGGAGTCGTTTAATCCGGCAGGCAGTGTAAAAGACCGCGTAGGGTTGGCAATGATTGAGGATGCCGAAGCGCGCGGAGCGTTGAAGCCCGGCGCCACTATTATAGAACCTACCAGCGGCAATACGGGGGTGGGACTGGCAATGGTAGCTACCATCAAAGGTTATCATCTGATACTGACCATGCCCGAAACTATGAGCATCGAACGCCGTAACCTGTTGAAAGCCCTCGGAGCGGAAATCGTGCTGACGGACGGGTTGGCGGGTATGGCGGGCTCTATCGCCAAGGCGCAGGAACTGAGGGATAAGATTCCCGGCGCCGTAATTCTGCAACAGTTTGAGAATCTTTCCAACGCCCGGATACATGAGCTTACTACGGGAGAGGAAATCTGGACGGACACGGACGGACAGGTGGACGTATTTGTGGCGGGAGTAGGTACGGGCGGTACGATTTGCGGTGTAGCCCGCACGTTGAAGAAGCATAATCCGAATGTTTATATCGTGGCTGTCGAGCCTGCGTCGTCTCCCGTGCTTGAGGGGGGAGAGGATGCGCCGCACCGTATACAGGGCATCGGGGCAAACTTTATTCCAGCTCTTTATGACGCTTCGGTAGTGGATGAGGTGATTCCTGTGCCGGACGATGAAGCCATTCGTGCCGGACGCGAGCTGGCGTCTACCGAGGGACTGTTGGCGGGAATATCTTCCGGCGCGGCTGTTTATGCCGCCCGTTTATTGGCAAAACGTCCCGAATTTGCAAACAAGATGATAGTTACCTTGTTGCCTGATACGGGGGAGAGGTATCTCTCGACGGAGTTGTTCGCTTTTGACACTTATCCTTTGGAATAAATGCCGGGGAAAAACTCCCGTTCCAACGCTTGGTACCTTTCGTACCACCGGCTGGTATTGCTTGTGCCAAGGCTTGGTATTGTCTGTACCAGCGGTTGGTATTCTTCGTACCAAGGCTTGGTATCTCCGATACCGGCGGTTGGAACCGGTTTAAGTAAATGTTGAAATTCGGTTTGTATCAACACTTGCTTGTTTACTTATCTTATAAATATAGAATCATAAGTATGAAGAAGCTGATTTTTCTCGTTGTGTGTTTATTGGCAGGCGGTATGCCTGTATTTTCGCAGACTTATCAGGAACTTTGCGACCGTGCCATAACTTACACGGAACAGGATAGTTTGCCGCAAGCGGAAGAGTATATCCGCCAAGCCTTAAAGCTGGAACCGGCAAATCCTCACAATGCCCTTCTGTTTTCCAATCTCGGTACGATACAGCGTCGTCAAAGGCAGTACGAGCAGGCTTTGGAGTCTTATAACTTTGCCTTGAATATCGCTCCGCGCGCAGTTCCTATCTTGCTGAACCGTGCGGCTGTTTATATGGAACTGGGGCGTAATAATCTGGCGCAGGCCGATTATTCGCTGGTGTTGGATTTAGAGAAGAACAATGAGGAAGCTTTGCTGATGCGCGCTTATATTTATATGCAGCAGCGTGAGTATAAAATGGCAAAGGCTGATTATGAACGCTTGTTGAAAGTGAATCCAGCCAGCTATAACGGTCGCCTCGGTTTGGCCACTTTGGAACAGAAAGAGGGGAAATACGAAGAAGCGCTGGGCGTCTTGAACAATATGATTGCAACCACGGGAGAAACTTCTCAGTTGTCTTCTTCCCAATATGCCATGCTGTATGTAGCTCGTGCCGGAGTAGAGAAAGACTTGAACCACATGGATATGGCCTTGGTAGACCTGGAAGAGGCAATAAGACTGGATAGCTCGCAACCGGAAATATACCTGATGCGCGGTGAAATCTACCTCGCCCAAAAGAAAAAAGACTTAGCCAAACGCGATTTTGAGAAGGCTGTATCATTAGGAGTGCCGCAAGCCGATTTGCGTGACCTGCTGCAACAGACGAGGAAATAGGGAGGGAGCGTTTAGTGATTAGTGATTAACGATTAGTGATTAGCGGTTAGCTGTTAACAGTTTATAGCATCACAACTTAATCACTAATCACTAAACGCTAATCACTAAACTTACGTATTAGGGCAACGAATTCTTTTCCGTATTTCTTCTTTTTGTATTCTCCGATGCCGCTGATGTTGCCGAATTCCTCAATGGTGGCGGGGCGTGAGGTACTGAGCAGGTGAAGCACTTTGTCGGACAGGACGATGTATGCGGGCAAGGCTTCTTCGTCCGCAAGACGTTTTCTCAACTTGCGCAACGCTTCAAAGAGAGCCTCGTTCTCCGTATCGGGAAGTCCCAAAGGCAGCTCTTTGCCGGGAAGGGGCACCTTGCGTTTTCTTCCCTGCTTGGTTTCGTTCGTTTCTTCCCGGCGTATTACTACTAATCGGGCGGTGGCTCTACCGAAAAGAACATCGCTTCCTGTGGAAGTTATTTTCAGATGATTGTTTTCGTTGTAGGCGATTTCAAAGTAGCCGAGCTGCAGCATTTGTAATAAATAATCATGCCAGTCGCGGGCCGGAACTTCACGTCCGGCGGCAAATGTTTTCAGTTGCTGATAGCCTTTGCTCACGACTTCGGGAGACATGGTTCCTCTTAGAATATCCACTAAAACGCCCGTGCTTATTTGCTGTTCCGTACGGGCAATGGCGCTTAAGGCTTTCTGTACGATAATAGTTCCGTCGAAGCGTTCCGGCGGGTTCTTGCAGACATCGCAATTGCCGCAATCATGGTCTGCCGTCTCTCCGAAATAGCTTAACAATATGCGGCGCCGGCAGATGTCGGATTCGGCGTATTGCTGCATGCGTTGCAGTTTCTCTAAGTTAATGCCTTCTTGCCCGCTGTCGGTGGCGAATTTGGTCAGTAAAATCAAGTCAGCCAGCGAGTAAAACAGTAATGTGTCGCTTGGCAGTCCGTCTCTTCCGGCACGTCCGATTTCCTGATAGAAACTCTCGATGCTCTTTGGTAAATTATAATGAATAACCCATCGTACGTTGCTCTTGTCTATACCCATACCGAAAGCAATAGTGGCGCATACTACTTGCACACGGTCATTGATGAAATCATCTTGCGCTTCGTCCCTGCGGGCGGGGGAGAGGCCGGCGTGGTAGACGGCGGTGCGGATGCCTTGCTTTTGGAGCATTTGCGCCACGGACTCCGTCTTGCTTCGACTCATGCAATAGATGATGCCGCTTTCTCCGGGATGGCGGGCTATGAAGTCAAGAATTGTCTTGGATTTTTCCTTCTGCCGGTAGCCCCGCTTTACGGTGAGGCTCAGGTTGGGGCGGTCGAAAGAGGAAATGAATATCCGGGGGTGGTTCAGATGGAGTTGCCTGATGATATCTTCGCGCGTGATTTTGTCGGCGGTGGCGGTCAGGGCGATGATGGGTACCTGCGGAAATTGCCGGTGCAGAATCCCCATTTGTGTATATTCCGGACGGAAATCATGCCCCCATTGCGAAATGCAATGCGCCTCGTCGATGGCGAAAAGTGAGATGTGCATATCCCGCAGGAGATAGTTGGCCTCTGCAAGCAGCTTTTCGGGAGAGATGTATAGCAGTTTCAGTTTGCCCTCCGTGCAGGCACGGCGAAGGGCGGCATTCTCCGTTTCGTCATTGCTGCTGTTCAGCGCACCGGCACTGATGCCGTTGGCGCACAACGCTTCTACCTGGTCTTTCATCAGCGAGATGAGCGGTGAGACCACTACGGCGGTTCCTTCGCGCAGTAGGGCGGGAAGTTGGTAGCATATTGATTTTCCACCGCCGGTGGGCATTAACACAAGTGCGTCGTTTCCATCCAGAATGTGACGGATAATCTCTTCTTGCAAGGATCGGAAATCATCGTATCCCCAGTAAGTCTTTAATATCTCTTTTATATCACGGGTCATTCTTCGAATTCTACTCGCAAAAATACAAAATAGACGAAAAAACTCTCACAAAAATAATAACAAAAGAAGATCTTCAAAGAATTCTGAATAATCTCATAAAATTCTCATATTACGCATACGAAGATGATCTTGCAAAAGGGTTTGTAACGATAGAAGGCGG
>ENA-ORTW01003586-ORTW01003586.1-human-gut-metagenome-genome-assembly--contig:-NODE-3586-length-12961-cov-3.997443_pt1 | contig 12961 bp, 15 predicted proteins | sample MGYA00242072_ERZ509193 | MGnify/ENA primary metagenome ERZ509193 (study PRJEB26280, sample SAMEA2338813) | human gut metagenome | biome: human gut; feature: human-associated habitat; material: faeces... | reverse complement strand
CCTCCATGTCCGGAACGGCCAGCCGCGCGATCTCGCACCCGGCGGCAGCCAGCGCGCGGATCTGCGCAAGGCAGCCGTCCACGTCGGTCGTTCTCGTGTTCAGCATCGACTGGATGGATACCGGCGCGCCTCCGCCGACCGGAACGCCGCCGACCATAATTTTTCTTGTGAGTTTCCGCTCCATTTTTATCGCACCAGCTTCCAGATATCCTTAAATGTGATAAACGCTATGAAGCCCAGCAGCAGGATCATGCCTGCGGCATGGATATAGCCTTCAAATTTCGAGGGGATCTTTTTCTTCGTAATGGCCGTAAACACCGTGTTCACCAGCAGCAAAAACGCGCGTCCCCCGTCGAGCGCCGGGAGCGGCAGCATATTCATAACGGCCAGATTGATCGCGATGAACGCGCCAAGGTAGAGAACGTTCAGAATGCCGTCTGCCGTCGTCGCGGCGCTCTGTCCCGTCTGCGCGATGGCCGACACAATGCCGACCGGCCCGGACATATCGTTGACCGACACAAGGCCCGACACCAGATCGCCGAGGCTCATCCACACGAGCCGCGCAAAATCCAGCGCCGTGTACCACGTGTTTTTGAGCACCGTTCCGACGGTTTTTTCCTCATAGCCAAAGTACAGGCCGTATTTATACTGCTGCTCGCCGTCGACCTCATAGAGCTGCTGCTTCATTTCAAAGTCGTCCAGCTTGATGAGTTTCCCGTCCCGCTTGACGACAAGATCGAATGTTCCCGTCTTGTTCCGGGCCAGAAGCGTGCCGACGTCGGAGTAGATATACACGCGCCGTCCGTCGATCTTATAAAGCTCGTCGCCGACCTGAAGTCCCTGAGAAGATTCCAGCGGGCAGCCGTCAAAGAAACCGGAGATTTTGGCCGTTGAGAAGCCCGCGACGCAGGAATAGATGAGCGCCAGCACGACAAGGCCCGTCAGGAAATTCATAAACGAGCCTGCCGCCAGAATGATCAGCCGCTTCCACCAAGCCTTGGACGTGAACGCTCTGGGGTTGTCAGACTCCTCATCCTCGCCCTCCATCGCGCAGTAGCCGCCCACGGGGATGCAGCGCAGAGAATAGAGCGTCTCGCCCTTCTGCTTTTTGAGGATTGCCGGGCCCATGCAGATGGAAAATTCGTTCACCTGCACGTCCAGTGCCTTGGCCGTCAGAAAATGGCCCAGCTCGTGGATAAAGATCAGAAAACCAAAAATGAGGATTGCAAAGAGAATATACATGAAATCACCTTTATTTCAAAAACCGCTCCCGGATATGGATGCGGGCGAGGCGGTCGGCCTCAAAAATATCGGCAAGCGACGGCTCCTGCACAACCGGCAGGCGCAGCGCGGCCTCGACCGCGTCCGCAATGTCGTAAAAGCCGATTTTGTCCTGCAAAAACAGGCCGACGGCCTCTTCATTGGCGGCGTTCATGGCCGTGCAGGCCGTGCCGCCGGTCTGCGCTGCCTGCTTTGCAAGCGCAAAGCACGGAAACGCCGTCTCGTCGATCGCGTCAAACGTCAGCGGCCCGCAGGACAGAAGATCGAGCGCGGGAGCCGGATTGTGCGCCCGGTTCGGATACGTCATGGCAAGGCCGATGGGGATGCGCATATCGGGCACGCCCAGCTGCGCCAGCACGGCTCCATCGACAAATTCCACAAGGGAATGCACAACGGACTGCCGGTGGATGACGGCAGTGACCTTCGAAAGCGGCAGATCATACAACCGCATGGCCTCGATGATCTCCAGGCCCTTGTTCATGAGCGTCGCGCAGTCGACTGTGATCTTCGCGCCCATTTTCCAGTTCGGGTGGCGCAGCGCGTCCGATTTGGTCATGCAGGCCAGGCTTTCCCGCGTCTTCCCGAAAAACGGCCCGCCGGAGCAGGTTAAAATCAGGCGTTTGACCTCGGCTCTGTCCCGGCAGCCCATGAGGCACTGGAAAATGGCCGAATGCTCGGAATCGACGGGAATGATCTCCGCACCGGATTCCCGCGCGGCAGATTGCATGATCTCGCCCGCGCAGACCATCGTCTCTTTATTGGCAAGGGCGATGCGCTTTTTTTCGCGAATGGCCGTCAGCGTGGGCCGCAGCGCGGCAAAGCCACACACGGCCACAACGACCGTATCGGCCTCCGGCAGAGCCGCCGCCTCGCACAGCGCCTCCGCGCCCGCAAGCACCCTTATATTCATATCCGCCAGACGGACTTTTAATTCCTCCGCAGCGGCTTCGTCTGCCAGAACGGCGAGCTTTGGCCGGTATTTGCGGCACTGCGCCTCCATGAGATCAACATTGCGTTCCGCCGTCAGCGCGGCGACGCGCAGTCCCAGCTCATCCGCGACGGACAGCGTCTGTCTGCCAATGGAGCCCGTGGAGCCCAGAATGGTAATTGTTTTTGTCATACAAGCTTCTCCAGCAAAAACAGCATCGCGTACACGACGGGCGCAAGGAACAGCGTCGAATCGAACCGGTCAAGCACGCCGCCGTGGGTCAGGAAAATATGGCTGTAGTCCTTGATCCCGGCCTCGCGCTTGATGAGGCTCATGGACAGATCGCCCAGCTGGCCGAAGAGATTGGCGGCGATGCCGATCACGGCCAGATACCACAGCGGCAGCTCCATCTGCCAGATCCATTTAGAGGCAAGCCCCAGCAGCACCATGCCGAGCGCGCTGCCCACCGGTCCGGCGAGAAAGCCCGCCCACGTCTTGTTTGGGCTCACGTGCGGGGCGAATTTCTTATGGCCGAAGGCCATGCCGCCGAGCATGGAAAAGCTGTCGCCAATAAACGCGATGACAAACGGCATAAGCACGAACGCAGGGGAGACATTGCGCAGCAGGCCGATGCAGCTGTACATCGCCGGGAACAGGAAGCCCGCCACGATGCAGACCGCCACGTCCGCAAACGGAATGGCAGTTTCCTTCCCATGCGTGCTGACCGCCATGTAAAACAGGAACATCACATAGAAAAACGCGTAGATCAGCGTCGCCGTGACCGCCGTTCCGAATACGATGGCCAGCACGACGAGCGCTGCGCATAAAACCGTCGGCACATAGAGAAGCTTTGGCTGCCTGCACGCCGTATGCAGCAGCTCCCACGCGGCTGCGCCCGCGATGGCCGCCGTCAGGATTGCCGTTGCGATAGGCGGCAGGAGCACGAGAACTACAATGAGAAGCGGCACGCCGACGGCGGCAACGAGAAGTCTTTGTTTCATTTGCGGCCTCCAAACCGGCGCTCGCGCTTCTGATATGACGCGATTGCCTTGTCGAGTTCAGGTTCGTCAAAATCGGGCCAGAGCACATCCGTGAAATAATACTCCGCATACGCCGACTGCCAGAGCAGGAAATTCGACGTGCGCAGCTCGCCCGAGGGCCGGATGATCAGCTCCGGGTCGGGGATGCCGTCGGTGTAGAGATAGTGCGCGAAATCCGCCTCTGTTAATTCCTCCGGCTTTTTTACGCCATTCACGCAGTCGGCGGCAAAGCGCCGCGCGGCGTGGATGATCTCGTCACGCCCGCCGTAGTTGATGCAGATATTGGCCTGAAAGCCCTGATAGTGCGTGGAAATTTCGTCCGTGCGCTCAATGAGCGCGCGCAGCTCCGGGCTGATGGGGCCAAGCTCACCGAGGATTTTCAGCCGGATATGGTCGCGCTCCATCTCGTCGATGGCCTCGTGCAGATATTTTTCAAACAGGGCCATGATGGCCTGCACCTCGTCCGCCGAGCGCTTCCAGTTTTCCGTGGAGAATGCGTAGACCGTCAGGTATTCAACACCGAGATTCTTGCAGTAGGTCGCGATGCGGCGGAACGTCTCCGCGCCTGCCGCGTGGCCCATTTTGCGCGGCAGCCCGCGCTTTTTTGCCCAGCGTCCGTTGCCGTCCATGATGATGGCGATATGCCGCGGGAGTGTGTTGTTGTATTCCATATAAAAAGCCTTTCACGACAAAAGCCGCCGTCCGGCGGCTTTTGAGAGGTTCTGGGGAGATTGCATTTAATTGAATGCGAACAGGAGCCGGCCGTACCAAAGCCTCCTCTTGCCGCGCCCCGCGCGGTAAGGGGAGGTGGTATTTCCGAAGAAAATGACGGAGGGGATTCGCCGCAAATTTCTGTAAAACCAGTGCAGTTTGCATGGGCGGACAGAGGCGTCCGCCCCTACAGAGGGTACGCGTTGGAAACACGCACTCAGATCTCCATCAGTTCCTTTTCCTTCTTGGCGCACATCTCGTCGATCTTCTTGACGTGCTTGTCGGTGAGATCCTGAATGTCCTTTTCGGCCTTCTTCTGGTCGTCCTCGGTCAGTTCGCCCTTCTTCTGGGCCTTCTTGACGTAGTCGACTGCGTCGCGGCGGATGTTGCGGACGGCGACCTTGGAATCCTCGGCGTATTTGCGGACCTGCTTCGTGAGATCCTTGCGGCGCTCCTCGGTCAGCTGCGGGAAGACAAGGCGGATAACGCGGCCGTCATTCTGCGGGTTGATGCCGAGATCCGAGGTCTGAATGGCCTTTTCAATCGCCTTGAGCAGCGACCCGTCCCACGGCTGGATGACGAGCGTGCGGGGGTCGGGGGAAGAGACGGTGCCGACCTGGTTGATGGGGCTCGGCTGGCCGTAATACTCGACCGTGATGCGGTCGAGCACCTGCGCGTTGGCGCGGCCTGCGCGCACAGCGGCAAAGTCGGACGCGAGAACGTCGAGCGTTTTTTCCATTTTGCGCTGGAATTCCTTGAGATCTGCCATGTTATAGTTCCTCCTTTACAATCGTGCCGATCGGCTCGCCCATCACGACGCGCAGAATGTTCTGCGGATCCTTGAGGGCAAAGACCTGAACGGGAATATGGTTATCCATGGAAAGCGAAGTCGCCGTCGTGTCCATGACGGCCAGATGGCGGGCCAGCACCTCGTCGTAGGTGATGGCGTCGTATTTGACGGCGCTGGGATCCTTGGCGGGGTCGGCGGAGTAAACGCCGTCGATATTCTTTGCCAGCAGGATCGCGTCGGCGTTAATTTCCGCCGCGCGCAGCACCGCGCCGGTGTCCGTTGAGAAGAACGGGTTGCCCGTGCCGCAGCCGAAGATCACGACGCGGCCCTTTTCCAGATGCCGGATGGCCTTGGAGCGGATATAGGGCTCCGCGATCTGATTCATGGCGATGGCGGTCTGCACGCGCACCTCCACGCCGCGCTGCTCCAGGCAGTCGGCCACGGCCAGCGCGTTGATGACGGTCGCAAGCATGCCCATGTGGTCTGCACGCGTGCGCTCCATCTTGCCGCCGCCATCTTTGACGCCGCGCCAGAAGTTGCCGCCGCCGACCACGACGCCGACCTGTACGCCTGCTTCGACGCACTGCCGGATCACGTCGCACACTCCGCCGATGACCGCGAAGTCCAGTCCCCGGTGCGCGTCGCCCGCAAGGGCTTCGCCGCTGATCTTGAGTAACACTCGTTTATATTTCGGTTCACGCATAGTCAGTGATCTCTCCTTTTCGATTCGCGTCTATTTTATAATAGATTCGGCGAGTTGAAAAGAGGAAAATGCAAATTTCCCGCATTGTTTTCACTTTTTTCACATTCTGGAAGCCTCCGCGCATTTTTGCATTGCGTTATGGACGGCAATCGGCTATAATGTATAAATTACAGGACATTTCATCCGGGAGGATTTTTACTATGGAAGAAGAAAGAAAGCCGTTGGAGAACCGAAATTTCATCGACGCGTTCATTGAAGAGGACCTTGCCCCCGGCGGGCGGTTCGAGGGAAAGCGCGTGCACACCCGCTTCCCGCCGGAGCCGAACGGGTACCTGCACATCGGCCACTGCAAGGCGCTGACGATCGATTTCGGCACGGCGGAAAAGTTCGGCGGCCTGTGCAACCTGCGCATGGACGACACCAACCCGACGAAGGAGGACACCGAGTACGTCGACGCGATCCAGCAGGACATTCACTGGCTGGGCTTCGACTGGGGCGACCGCTTCTTCTACGGCTCGGATTACTTTGAAAAGGACTACGAGTTTGCCGTCGAACTGATCAAGAAGGGCCTTGCCTACGTCTGCGACCTGACGCCCGAGCAGTTCCGCGAGTTCCGCGGCGATATCGGCAAGCCCGCCGTAAGCCCGTACCGCGACCGCTCCGTCGAGGAAAACCTCGACCTGTTCGAGCGCATGAAAAACGGCGAGTTCCCCGAGGGCAGCCGCACGCTGCGCGCAAAAATCGATCTTGCCTCCGGCAACTTCAATATGCGCGACCCGGTCATTTACCGCATCCGCTATATGCACCATCACCGGCAGGGCGACAAGTGGTGCATCTATCCGATGTATGACTTTGCCCACCCCATTCAGGACGCGCTGGAGGGCATCACGCACTCTCTGTGCTCGCTGGAATTCGAGGCGCACCGCCCACTGTACGACTGGGTGGTAAACAACGTCTCCGTTCCCGCCAAGCCCCGGCAGATCGAGTTTGCCCGTCTCGGCATCGACCACACCGTCATGTCCAAGCGCAAGCTGCGCCAGCTGGTCGAGCAGAATTATGTCTCCGGCTGGGACGATCCGCGTATGCCGACGCTCTGCGGTCTGAGAAGAAGAGGCTACACCAGCCATTCCATCCGCGATTTCTGTGAGCGCATCGGTGTGGCAAAATCCGCCAACACCGTGGAATACGCACTGCTGGAGCACTGCCTGCGCGAAGATCTCAACGACACGGCAGAGCGCACCATGGCCGTTCTGCGCCCGGTGAAGCTCGTCATCACGAATTATCCGGAGGGCCAGACGGAAACCTTTGAGGTTGAAAACAACCCCGTCCATCCCGAACAGGGCACGCACACCGTCACGTTCTCCCGCGAGGTCTGGATCGAGGCGGACGATTTCCTCCCCGAACCCATCCCCAAGTACAAGCGCCTGTACCCCAACGGCCCGGAGTGCCGTCTGAAGGGTGCGTATCTCATCACCTGCACCGGCTGCAAGCAGGCCGCCGACGGCAGCATCGAGGAAATTTACGCGACGTATGACCCCGATTCCCGCGGCGGCGACCCCGCCGACGGCCGCAAGGTCAAGGGCGCGACGATCCACTGGGTCGACTGCAAAACAGCGGTCGACGCCGAGGTGCGCCTGTATGAGAACCTCTTCTCCGACGCCCAGCCCGACGGCCCGGACAAGAACTTCCTCGACTGCCTGAACCCGGACTCCCTGACGGTCCTGACCGGCTGCAAGGTCGAATCCGCGCTCGTCGAAGAGGCAAAGAAGTACGACGCCGAGGGCGAAGGCCGCACGGCAAAGACCGCGCCGGGCTTCCAGTTCATGCGCGTAGGCTATTTCTGCATGGACTCCCGCGACTGCCGCGCGGACCATCTGGTCTTCAACCGCAGCGTCCTGCTCAAGGACAGCTTCAAGCCGGGGAAATAAAAAACCAACCGCGCGCCGCAAAGCGGCGCGCGGTCTTTCTGTTTTATTGCAGATCCTTCTGCTTCGCGACATGCTCGCAGATGGCTGCAAAGGTCTTTTCGCTCAGGTCGTGCTCGACCTTGCAGGCGTCCTCCCGCGCGGTCTTTTCGTCGACGCCGATGCGGATGAAAAACTCCGTCAGCGTCTTGTGCCGGGTATAGATCCGGTCCGCGATCTCCATGCCGCTTTCGGTCAGTGTAATCAGCCCGTCGCGATCCATGGTGATAAAGCCGTTCTGTTTTAACTGTTTGGTCGCGTAGGTGACGCTGGGCTTCGTCACGCCGAGATGCTCCGCAACATCGATGGAGCGGACGTATCCGTGCTGCTCCTTCATCATCAGCATGGCTTCCAGGTAATCCTCTGCCGCTCTGTGTACACTCACAGCAAATTGCACCAACCTTTCCTTGAAATTATCTTCTACACTAACACACTTAACCAAAAAAAGCAAGTAAACATTTTTTTCGCTGAAACCTATTGACAAGCGAGGTTAGACGTGTTAAACTGTGGACTGGTTAGGGGGGTCTAACCTTTGTTTTTCCTATTGGTTAGCCTGCCTTAATTGCAATTAAGCAGCTTGAATTACAGACAGACAGGGGGCGCAGGATTTGATGCCGCTTACACTCGCAGCAGCCGGTGAAGAAAACATTATCCGAAAGGTCGGCGGAAACCCGGAGGCCAAAAAGCATCTGGAGGATCTGGGCTTCGTTGCAGGCGATACCGTTACGATCGTTTCCAGCCTGAATGGAAACGTGATTGTAAAAGTCAAGGAATCACGCGTGGCGATCAGTGAAGAGATGGCCCGTAAAATCATGGTTTAAGGAGAGAAGAACATGAAAACGTTGAAGGACGCAAAAATCGGCGATACCGTCAAGGTCGTCAAGCTCCACGGCGAAGGCCCTATCAAGCGCCGGATCATGGACATGGGTATCACCAAGGGCACCGAGGTTTATATCCGCAAGGTTGCACCGCTTGGCGATCCGATGGAGGTCACGGTCCGCGGCTATGAGCTGAGCCTGCGGAAGGCTGACACCGAAATGATCGAAATTGCATAAAGAATCTGGTCAAAAGGAGCAGGAAGATGGAAAAACAGATCAAAATTGCCCTTGCGGGCAACCCGAACAGCGGTAAAACCACGCTGTTCAACGCGCTGACCGGTTCGAACCAGTTTGTCGGCAACTGGCCGGGCGTCACGGTCGAAAAGAAGGAAGGCAAGCTGAAAAAGCACGACGACGTCGTGATCATGGACCTTCCCGGTATTTATTCTCTGTCCCCCTACACGCTCGAAGAGGTCGTCTCCCGTAACTATCTGATCACCGAACGCCCCGACGCGATTCTGAACATCGTCGACGGCACGAACCTTGAGCGCAACCTCTACCTCACCACACAGCTGACCGAGCTTGGCATCCCGGTCGTCGTGGCGATCAACATGATGGACGTCGTCAAGAAGAACGGAGACCAGATCAACATCAAGGAGCTGTCCCGTCAGCTGGGCTGCCCTGTTCTGGAGATCTCCGCTCTGAAGGGCACAGGCATTATGGAAGCCGCGGAAGCAGCCGTCAAGGCCGCTGCAGGCCCCCACACCGAGCCGCAGCACACCTTCTCCGGCCCGGTCGAGCACGCCATCGCGCACATCGAAGAGGCTGTTCTGCATGACAAGCCCGCTGCGCAGCAGCGCTGGTATGCCATCAAGATCTTCGAGCGTGACGATAAGGTACTCGAACAGCTGAACATCCCCGCAGATGTCATGCAACACATCGAGGCGGACATCAAGGCCGCTGAGACGGAGCTGGACGACGATGCAGAGTCCATCATCACCAACGAGCGCTATGTGTACATCGCGCAGGTCATCAAGAGCTGCTACAAGAAAAAGAGCGCCGGTAAGCTTTCCAGCTCCGACAAGATCGATAAGATCGTCACCAACCGCTGGCTGGGCCTGCCGATTTTCGCAGCTGTCATGTTCATCGTGTACTGGGTCGCCATGGTCGGCGTCGGCGCACCGGCAACGGACTGGGCGAACGACGGCCTGTTCGGCGACGGCTGGCACCTGCTCGGCATTGGCTCCTCCGCTTATAACGATGCAGCTGACGAATACGCTGCCGCAAGCGACGCGATCAGCGGCTACTATGAGCTTGACACCGAAGCCGAAGACTTCGATGCTGACGCGGCTCTGGCTGAGATGAAGGCCGTGACCGCCGATTCTGAAAGCACGACCATCGAGGTCGAGGACGAAGAAACCCTCGCCCTCAATGATATGACAGTCTATTATGATTCCATCCCCGGCGACGCAGACGAAGAGACTACGATCGGCATGACCTATGTTGATGCTGTCAGCTACTTTGAGGAGAACGGTTTTGACGAGCCCGATCCCGCTGACTACGGCGTTTGGGTCCCCGGTGTTCCGGTTCTGATCGGCAATCTGCTCGATGCGGGCAACGTTCCCGAAGACGGCTGGCTGCACGGCCTGATCCTCGACGGCATCGTCGCCGGTGTCGGCGCAGTTCTCGGCTTCGTGCCGCAGATGCTCGTTCTGTTCCTCATGCTGGCCTTCCTCGAAGCGTGCGGCTATATGGCCCGTATCGCCTTCGTTCTGGACCGTATCTTCCGTAAGTTCGGCCTGTCCGGCAAGTCCTTCATCCCGATGCTTATCGGTACCGGCTGCGGCATTCCGGGCGTTATGGCTTCGCGTACCATAGAAAATGAACGTGACCGCCGTATGACGATCATGACCACCACCTTCATCCCCTGCGGCGCAAAGGTGCCGTTCATCGGCATGATCGCCGGCGCTCTGTTCGGCGGCAGCGCATGGGTCTCCACCTCCGCATACTTCATCGGCATGGCCGCCATCATCATTTCCGGCATCATGCTGAAGAAGACCAAGATGTTCTCCGGCGATCCCGCTCCCTTCGTCATGGAGCTGCCCGCCTACCACTGGCCCACTCTGGGCAACGTGCTGCGCAGCATGTGGGAGCGCGGCTGGTCCTTCATCAAGAAGGCCGGCACCATCATCCTGCTGTCTACTATCTTCGTCTGGTTCACCACCTACTTCGGCTGGGCCGAGGACGGCTTCCGGATGCTCTCTGACGAAGAGATCAACTACTCCATCCTCGCCAAGATCGGCGGCGCCATCGCCTGGATCTTCGCTCCGCTCGGCTGGGGCAACTGGCAGGCAGTTGTTGCCTCCATCACCGGCCTTGTCGCCAAGGAGAACATCGTCGGCACGCTCGGCATCCTCTATGGCGGCGGCGACGGCACGGTCTATCAGAACCTTGCAAGCGCCTTCAACGGCATCACCGGCTACTCCTTCCTGGTCTTCAACCTTCTGTGCGCTCCGTGCTTCGCGGCCATCGGCGCCATCAAGCGCGAGATGAACAGCCAGAAGTGGACCTGGTTCGCAATCGGCTATCAGTGCGGCTTCGCGTATGCAATTGCCCTCATGGTCAACCAGTTCGGCGCTCTGCTCACCGGCAGTGGCAATGTCCTCGGCGTGATCGTCGGCGCAGCCCTGCTCGCAGTCATCGTTTATATGCTTGTCAAGCCCTATAAGGAAGCTACCAAGCTGACCACGAAGATCAAGTAATCAATTTTTCACGGAGCAAGACCGCATGGGATATGCGGTCTTGCTTCCGGCAACAGCGAGGAAAGGAGTGATTCTCATGTTTGCATGGATCGCACAAAATCTTGGAACGATCCTTGTTTCAGCCGTTCTGCTTGTCATTGTCATCGCAATCGTGCGCTATCTGATCCGGCAGAAGAAACAGGGAAAAAGTTCCTGCGGCGCGGGCTGCGCGCACTGCGCAAATGCGGGCTGCTGCCACCATCAGCAATAACAGAGGGTCTGCATCATGTATCAAACAACGCTTAAAATCGACGGCATGATGTGCGGTATGTGCGAATCGCACATCAACGACACCATTCGCAAGGCTGCGCCCGTCAAGAAGGTCACGTCGTCGCACGCAAAGGGTGAGGCCGTTGTCCTGAGCGACGAGCCGCTGGACATCGAGGCTGTCAAGGCTGCCGTCCACGCGACCGGCTACGAGGTCACGGACGCGTCCAGCGAGCCCTACGAAAAAAAGAAGTTCTCCCTTTTCAAGAAGTAATTCCTTTTCCTCCTATCGTGGAAAACCGCTCTGTCCCCATGCCGGCAGAGCGGTTTTTCATAAAGCAGGCCCGCCGGGAAACCGGCGGGCCTGTCTGTTCTATACAAAAACCAGTGCATCCTGCGGGCGGACAGAGTCGTCCGCCCCTACGGATTACAGAGGCATTGAAGTTTCGGCGTAGGGGCCGACGACTCTGTCGGCCCGAAAAATGTAACGAATTTGCCGAGAATTCCCGCAAAAACGGTGCATCCCAAGCGGCTTTCTTCACCCCAGTAGGCCGACTGCGTTTTTATACGCGATCCCTGCCGCTTCCTCCGGCGTGAAATCCATTTGATCAAGAATTTCACAGTAACTGGCGTAAATCTCCTCAGGCCGCCGACAGATCATCCTCCGCATTCGGATAGGAATGAACGGCGACGGGAATGCGCCGCTCCTGCGCAAATGCGAAGATCGCACAATTATAGTCGGAGTCGAGTGCCAGCCCGGAATTGTTCGGGTGAAGCTTGATGCCGTCCAGCGCATGATCGTCAATGGCGCGGCAGAGCGCGTCGACCGTTTCGGCCCGCGAATTCCGGACGTCGATATCCGCAAAGGCATAAAATCTGCCGGGATACCGCCGCTTCATCTCGGCCAGATTTCGGTGCACCGCGCCGGCGGTGAACTCCATCGACATCAGAAACGGATCGTTAAAGGGCATGATGACGGCCTGTTCGATATGGTTTTCACGCATGATCTGCACATATTGCCGCAGATCTGCATACATCCACACATCGTCAGCGTCGGGATTGGCGGTATGCACCGCGTCCGGCAGGATATGGATGTGCGCGTCAAGCTTTTTCAGCGTTCTCCAGTTTGCAGCAGCCATAACGATCCCTCCAATTTTAAGCGGTCGGCGTTTCTGCCTCTCCGGCCAGATAGGTTTCCAGAATGTCGGCTGCGCAGAAGACCATTTCCGGGCACGGGCGCTTTTTGTAATAGCTGTCGGTGCGCGGTTCGGGCGGCTGGGGCTTGAAATTTGGGTCGAGGCCCAGCAGCTGGCGGCAGATGATCGAGCCATTGCGTGCCTCAAATTCTCCCGCGAGCTGCCGCAGCGCCGCGTAATTGTTCGTTTTCGCTGCCCGGTCGGTCGGGTCTGCCGGGCCGCAGAGCAGGCCGTAGGCCATGAACATCCCGCTGACCGCGCCGCATACATCGCGCATACCTGCCATCCCGCCTCCAAAGCCGGAGGCGATCTTCAACGCAGTCTCTCTATCCAGCTTTTCCTCCGCAAAGGCCAGAAAGACGGCCTGTGCGCAGTTGCAGCCCTCCAGAAACAGTTCTCGTGCGCGTTCTGCTTTTGTCATGTGTGCTCCTCCTGCGGTTCATACCGCTTTTCAAGACTGAATTTCTTCCCGCCGCACCAGCGGCAGCGGATGCCGCCGCGCTTTTCCTCCAGCGCCTGCAC
>ENA-ORTW01003583-ORTW01003583.1-human-gut-metagenome-genome-assembly--contig:-NODE-3583-length-12969-cov-3.817485_pt1 | contig 12969 bp, 10 predicted proteins | sample MGYA00242072_ERZ509193 | MGnify/ENA primary metagenome ERZ509193 (study PRJEB26280, sample SAMEA2338813) | human gut metagenome | biome: human gut; feature: human-associated habitat; material: faeces... | reverse complement strand
ATTTCCATGGGTTCGTTAAAATTTGTCAGGCTTTCTTCTATTTTTTCTCATCAAGGTACAACTGTACCCTGTTTGGGATTTTCCTGCCTATCTTTCTTTATCACCGTGACATTCTCTCACCAAGATACAGTTCAACCCTTCCCTTCAGGTTTGAAATAACCTTATCCGCATCCATGTCTCCCTCAAAATAATTTACCAGTTCCTCCGCCATAACATCATTAAGTTCAACCGGAAGACTGCTATCAGGTGTGGACTTTTCAATTAAGTCAAGCAGAAGTTTTCTGTCCTTGTCATAATCAAGCTGTTCTTCTTCAATATTTACAACCGGCAGTCCCATAATATAACACGACACCTTTGTATCAATCTCACTTAACTGATGTTCGAATACATCCTTTCGCACACTTATATCAAAATCATCACTTTCTGAGGCTTCGAGCTGTTCTTTGTAGGAAAGCATAAGCTTGATAAACGAATGTGCAATACGTTTTTCCTCATCGCCGGCATTGTCCCTCACAGCCAGCATGGAAGTCGGTGCCATGTAATGCCCATTTCCATCCTCACAAGGATATCCGATAAAATTCACATCATCACCCATAAGTAATCGAAGGTACGGTATATCAAGTGGTTTTTTAATTTCTACATCAAGGCACAGCATGCTGCCATCTAAAAGATTTTCATATTTTCCGTTTGTTCCCTGATACTGCTTTCCCAATTCTATAACATTACGAAATGCTTCCGTATCAAAGGATGTTGTGCCATTCACAGAATCAATAAAATAATTATCTTTGAGACCATGCATGAAATACTTCAAAACAAAAGCTGTACCATCATCCATAGAATTTCCATAAAAAATTGATTTCAATGAATCCTTCCTGTCATCTATGCATTTAATGAACTCCTCATAGTTCCACCCATCCATGTCCTTCATTGCGGTGATAACCGTTCTTATGCGGAAGTTGGTCACGACACCATAGAACTTATCATCGACCCTCCCCATGTTAACAGCTTCCGGAATAAGTTCATCGGTAATTCCCATCTGGTCAAATATATCATCCAATGGCTCCCAGTATTTTGTCATATCTTCGAACTCCACAAGGGCAGTGTCTATTATTACAGGACCTTCTCCCGCAGTCAGCTCAGTAAGCATTTTCTGGTCATCATACTGATATTCTGTCAAATTTATCCGATAAGCAGGATACATTCTGTTAAAATCCGCAACTGCTGCACTATAGGCATTCTTATTCCAATGATCAACAGCAAATGTTATACTCTTAACCTCGACCTCCTGTGTCGTAGGTTCAAGGTGCACAAATCCGTATCCCTTAGAATCACTGTACAGTACATTTATCCCCTGTTCCTGCGAGCCGGACACAGTCTCAGCTTTTGATACCCTTATACCATGATTTTTCCACAGATACAGAGTCTGTGTATTGCCATCAGAAGTATTTTTTAAATAAACGCCATCTTTATCTGCAAAAAGGATATTATTTTCATCCCAGTATGTAAAGCATCCGCCATAGCCTTCAAGTTTTTCAAGCCTTGTCTCACTTGCAGCTACAGAATCAACCATGAATATTTCACCACTATTCCATAATGCAACCGTGCCATCACCAAGTGGATTTAGTGACACATTTTCTTCATTATCGAGTTCTATTTCCCAAAGCAGCTTCCCATCTGCGGAAACTATACAATAATGGCAGGAGTAAGAGTACTCTTCCTCCTGTTTTGAGTAAATGAGATGAACATTACCATCCTTATCCTCTGACATGGAAAGCGGAGTCACATAATCTGACACAAAAAAATCCAAATCCACCCGGCTGACTTCACTCATATCTTCGTCAAGCTCGCAGATTACATACTTAAAGCCATGAGGAGTGTCTTCGGCAGGCTCCGAGCTGAATGCCACATAGTGCTCACTTGCCCAGATACTTCCTATTCCTGTCACCTGCTTTTCAAAGCCTTCTGTGATTCTGATTGATTTTTTCTCTCCATCAGAGCCAATATATACCATCTCATCCCAGCAGTTAACCCTATCCCCATCTATGAAAAAATGTTTTTTTAATGCTGCAGCATGCTGCATTCCCATTGCCGCCATGGAATTGCCACCGGATATATCACTCTTAAGCTCCTCAAATGACAGGGCTGTCGGCATTCCTGTTGCACTGTACAAATCTCTGGAATTATCCTGCCAGACCAGCTCTGGAGAAATAAAACTATCAACCTGGGGGGTTGTTTCATCGGTCTCCACTTCCTGCAATTGTCCATCTGCCCTGTGACAGCCACAAATCAGAACACATGCAAAAATAATAATGATAATGTTCTTTCTAATATTAATCCTCATTTCTCATCCAGCATGAGCTGCACTCTGTTCTGGATTATATTTATGGTCTCATCTATAGTTCTATTGTCATCCGGCATGGCAAGCTCAGTCTGTGAAATATATTTTCCAAAGATATCATAAACCTTAACCATTGTCGTGTTTTCGAGATTATTTCTGACTATAACAAACATTTTATCCTGCCCTGACACAGCCAGATTGAGAATTACTTCATTCTCATTCGTAATGTTATCTAATACTTTTTCCCCTGAAATCTTATTGTATTTAACGACATTCTTACTATCTGCGTCCTTATAAATAACATTCTGCTTAATAAGCTGATAATTGACATCCTCACTCTGCCCAGCCTGTATGGTTTCATACGAAGCAGAATACCCGGCATTCTTTTCTTTATTACATGCTGACAATGTAATTGCTGCCAGAAACAAAATAACTGTAATAAGCTTTTTGTTCATTTTCTTTTCCCCCCATATTCAATTATTATCTAAAATATATGCTCGCATAAAAGCGAGCATATATCAATTTGTTCATAAATATATTAAATTCATCTTTTGAAGCTCTTATATTCTCTTTAATCACCTTCTTCGTCTAAATTTTTATTAAATATACCTTTCTCCCCATCTGTGCTCTTACACAGTTTACCATCAATAGTACGACTTATATTATATAACTGTTTCTTTTTTTAGTCAAGTGCTTTCATTATTTCCATGGGTTCGTTAAAATTTGTCAGGCTTTCTTCTATTTTTTCTCATCAAGATACAACTGTACCCTGTTCTGTATTATCGCAGCAGCCTCAGCAGCACTACTCTGACCTGAAATGAAGCTCATCGCCTCTTCATAGACTATATTGTAAACTGCCATATCATATTGCTTATAGCCCGATGCTGTGTAAGCAAGCTCGCGAAGGGTATCAGCCTGTTGTGATGTAAGATTGCTGCTAAGAGGGTTATGCCCCTTTACGCTGTCCTCATATTCATGCATGGCAGCATATAGCTGTGCCTCGAATTTATCTTCAAATACCGACATACCGGACGGTTCAAAATTCGTTAGATAATACTTCATAAATTCCCATGCTGCAGCCTGATTTTCACTCACGGCACTCATCGCCATATTATTATCAAACACCAGCTGTGCACTTGCATGTGATTTTGATGGATAGCCCAAGTATACCTTCTCAATATTGTCAAAATGCATGTCCAGCATTTTAATGTTTATGATATCCATGCTGTCCAACTCCTCAAGCAATACCTCTTTTTTCTTAAGCTTGTCATTTATCTCATCATCAGGGACAGAGGTATATGTATCCGGAAGTGTCTGGACAAGCTTCAGCATATTTATAAAATCATCCGACTCAAAGCTGCACTCCCCGGTATCCTTATCGTAGAATAAATCCATTGAATATTTTAAAAATCTCTCAAGCTCGAAGCTGTTCTTTTCTCTGGCAAATAGCTGTGCACCGCTATATTTTTCAAGCAGTTCATACATTGTTGTGAAATTCCAATCCTCATCAGCATTAAGAAGCCCCTCGCTTCCGACAATCGTCACCAGCTTAAACTCAGGTGCCATAACATAAAGCCTGCCGTCATCTTACAATGACGAAAGAACACTCGGTATAAAATCTGCCCTGCCAATATCGCCATCCTTATCAATGCAGGTGTACAGGTCGGTTAAAATTCCCTTGTCTGCAAGATTGTCTATATCTAAATTGTCATCAATATTAAACCAGAACAAATCAGCACCATTTCCTGTTATCAGGTCATTGTAAAACCTTGTGAGTGCTGTATCATACTCATCATAATCATAATTAAAGTATGGTTTAACCGTGACATAATATTCAGTATTATATCTGTTGAACTTATTTATCGGCTCCGCATATATCCATGAAGGAGCAGTAAACGCTGAGAGCACAAGCTGTTTTCTCTCAGTGACATCTGCTGCCTGCTTTCCCTCCAGCACCGCAAGCTCAATTGCCACATCCGCCGCCTGTCCCGACAAATCAATATCTTCCACAGAAGCTATATAAAAAGTGCCCGACTGTGCCCTGCCAAAGCCTGATTCCCCGGAATCCTCCGAGCTGTTGATTCCATAATCCTGAAGGCAGACAAGTGTAGTGTAATCCGAATTATCAACATTATATTCATATATATAAGTCTCTGTTATAATATATAGCACACCATTTTCGGAAACACCCAGCTCTCTTATATTGCCCTCATAGATGTCAGGAACATTTTCCAATCTGTCTCCTAGTCTTCCGGATTCCCTGTCGATGTTATATATATCGACCTTATACTCATTATTGACACACACAAAATACCATTTACCGGATGGTGCAGCCAGAATGCGCCCTAAAGCTAAATAACCAATGCCTCCCATATTAGCCGGCTTATCCATCATCCCCGACACTGTTCCCTCGCTGTCAATGTACACAAGCGTTTTCTCACCGACTATGCCTATATTTCCCTGCTCATCAATATCCACATCTCCAACCGAAAGTCTCTCATTCCTGTCGGACAATGCTTTCTCAACATTCTTAAGGTCAATCTCCTTTAGAAGGTCAAAATTATCATCATACAGCATCAGTTTCTTATTGGCAGAACCTGCAAAACCCTGAGAAGTCTTAAAATAATCTCCCAATGTTCCAAGCTGCTTCTTAGTATATCCATCCCCTTCAATATCCTTAATCACAACATAATTGCTTCTTGTATGCGTCATATCGTCACTATGCTCTGCAACCCCATACACCGCCTTCTCATTAACGAATATATGCGAGAACGCTCTTGGCGGAACAGCATCCTCCTTGCCCATCTCACAGGAAAGCTGCACAAAAGATGGTTGATATACAATATTCTCCTCACTTCCCGTCACCACAGTAACGTCCTCCGGCTTGTTCTTCCCAGAATTGCAGCCTGTGCAAAGCACAAACGCCGACAACAGCACCAAAAGCTTTCCCCTGATTTTCTTATTCATATTCAACGCCTCGATTTTTTTAAATCACATAATTTTTTCATGTATTTCCTTATTATCCTCACGTCGATTTATCGCTAAAAGCAGTTCCTCCAAATACAAAAGCTTTCTTACAATATAATATAAGATTCCTAAAAAAAACAAACTTATTATAATTACCGCGATGTTTATCCCTGGAGCATCAATCAGTATAAGACTTACAATAATATCTACTATACAAATAATAGCAAAAATAGTATTTACTCGTTTTTTCATATCCTGTTCTCCTTCAATAATAAATTATGATATCATGGTTAAAAGATCAGAAATCTGATGTAAGCTTACCACTGACAGTGCTCCCCTATTATTTTTCTGTGCGCTGTAATAAGCCTTTACAGTTCCTTGCAAAATCGAAATATTGTCAACAAACAGTGCTGCAACATCCACATTTCTATTTTCCGGTTCTATAAGCCATCTTCCAGTATATGAAATTCTGTAATTGTCATTACCCATATCAGCTAATACAACTGTACCCTGAAAATATCCATCTGCAGTCTTTTGAACATCTGAACTTTGAAGTGCAATGCTATTTTCAACATTCTGTATTACAACATTTTCATACACGTCATCACTTTCGTTTATAATGTGTAGTTATTGTTTTCTTCTCCCCATCTGTGCCCTTACACAGTTAACAATTAATAGTATATTTCAATTATAAACTTTCACTTTGTTCCTACCATGGCGAATGAGGAAACTATACAATTTCTTCATTTGTCATGGTAGAGAATTGCTTTTCATATAAAATAGGAATTACAACAACACTATTAAAGGAGATAACGCATTATGAATCTTAAAAATTATTTTTTACTTTTTTTGTTGAACTCACATTAATACTCAACATTACCAATTTAACTGGCAACACAAAAAAAATCCAAGATAATACAAAGGAAACAAATAATTATTCCGTCAGTGTATATTCCAATGATATATATTCAGATTCAAACAATAATAAATAGTTTATCTATTCTCTAGCCATTCTCTATATATACTCATCCTTTTTTCATTTTGATTCAGCTTTGCAATCTGATATGCACACCTGCATAAAGCTATATCATTTTCTGTAACTTCTCCACGCTCTTTGTTGTTCCATGCTTCACAATACAGCAAAGTACTCAAAGGGCGCATTCTTTCACATTCAACATCTATTCTGATTCCATCTTCAGCGATTTTATTTGAAATCTCATATTTTGCAGCATTCCCATATAAATTGGCACACCTAACACATGCCTCCTCATAGGAACCGGCAAATTGTTTTTTAGAAAGTGAATCCTGCATATCCACGGTTAATTTATCAAAATCAATCAAATTATCATATTTATTCATCATGTCCATGCAGACTATATAATCATGTAAAATCATTTTTTCATGTTTAATTAAAAACTTGTAATTTCCAATTTTCTCAATATTAAATGGAAGCAGCTTTTCAAGACCTTCAAGCATCTGAGAGGTTGTTATTTTATTTTCACGAAGCTGCCAATATAATACTATATACTTTAGTGCAATATCATTGATTTCCACCGAAATATCAAGTTCATTTATCAACTGTTCTATTATATTGTCCGCACGCTCAGAATTCTGTTGTTTTATACATGCTTCCAATTCATCCCACAATCTATATGCCTCAAGCTTATCCGCCACAATCACATCACTTCTAAGAACTCCCTTCAAGCCAAGCTTATCTAAAAGCTCCTTTGAAGTTCTGTAGCTTGGTGAAATCTGCCCCTTTACAATCCTCTGCACATTTCTGGCACTCTGATTTGTCCCTGCAAGCTCCTCTATCGACATTCCATGCATGCGTCTTCTCTCATCTATAAGCTGGTTCACACAGCGAAAACCGCTGTCAACATAGTATGGATACCATTCAAACAATTCACGCTCATGCTTATACTTTCTAAACAGTTCATCCACACATTCTAGGAGCTCGCGGCAGCTTAAAGTGTCATAGGCGATATTTTTGACAGCGTTTTTATTGGTGTCTTTAATATTGTCTCTGATAGCACCACAACCATCACCATCGCCATTATTACAAGCGGGTTCCTTGACATTATCATTTAAGCTGTCATTAAGCTCAATAATGTTCATAAGAAGCGGTCTGATGTAATAAAGTCTCGCCGTCTCCTTAAGCATATCAAGTGCACTTATACAGCATTCAAGCTTATCACGCTTATCTTCTACAGTCATGTTTTGCAGACCAACGCAGGCTGCAAGCTCACATACTGCCTTGGGATATATGCATACAAGATTCCACTTCTCAGCACCGGAGACTTCACAGTAGCTTATCAATAGCTTATATATTCTGCATGCAGCTTCTGTATTTCCAAGCTTGGCACTGATACGTGCAATGCCAAAAAACATATACGCTTCATAGATTGTTATACATGACAGGTTTTCCAGATTTTCATATTCAGGCATGGTGACATGTAGTGCATCAGCATAGAACTCCAAGCCTTCTACAAACTTACCATCAAGCTCTGCAATTCTTCCATTCATGAACAGAATAAACTGATTGTTGAGCGGTATATTCTTGTAGCTTGCTTTGTACCTTTCGATATTTTTCCGTGCCATATCAAGACTGCCATCCTTGATATTTTCAAGTATGTACAGCCTGTCCATCATCTCATCATACTCTGCCTGCGGAAGGTATGTTCCGCATCTGTCTGAGTTAATCCCCAGCCTCTGGCACAGCGCCCTCAGAATATGTATTCCCCCGGCATATTCCCCGCTCTCAAGCTTGGAACACTCAGCCGCACTGCATATCCCATTGCAGACATCGTTCACGGAAAGTCCCCGCTTTGTACGCTCATTTTCAATTATTTTTCCTATATAGTTCTCGTAAGTATCCTGCAATTTTATATATAGCTCCTGATGTTTTATGTAATGCAATTAATACAGTTATCCCATTTTGATATGCTGCATAAATACGATAACATATTTTGTTATAACTTAAAATAACATATGAAGAAACTGTTTATATTTTCATACCCAATTTCGACTACTAAACAACTTTTTTTATAAATTTACAACTCAATCTATCTGACGTATCATAATCGCCCTCATTTCCATACCAGCTCGCTATATTACTCATAAATACATCATACATCCATTCATGATTATTTTCGCTACAATTCTTGTATACATATTCTATAAACTCTGTTTTCTTGCAATCAACATAATTACTTCTACTCGAAATTAGGGAATTGACGAACATACACTCTTCCTGAGTAATGAAAAGGTTATCATTATATACTATTTTCTCATATGGTATCGTACACTTGAGTGCCTTTATAATATTTTTAACATGCTGATTTTTATCTATTAATCCAAGGTCATATCTGATGCTGCTCTCTGTTCTGATTATATACTGCTGATTGACAGGAATATCCAAGTCTATCATTCCTTTAAGTTTCATGAAGAGAATCAACGCCTTATCATAGTAAAGCGGACATTCGCAATCCGCTTTCGCACTTGCTCATGAACGCAGTCGCTTTGCTTATTCTGCGTTCAATTATCTGTGCTCAGTTTTTACCACACAATAAACATGTCATGATATTGTTAAATATTCAACTGCCTTTTGGGTTATTACAAATTTTTAATTTGTTCTTTGTGTATCCGGAATATATAAATTACCGTCAATACCATGAAAACCTTCAGCGTCTCTCTTTATTGCAAAACAATATATATCTCTCATTTGTACAACATATACATTTTGGCTCGGCTCCGGATTGTATTCATACATCACAATTTCAGTTTCATCTTCGGTTATATGATAGTAAACTTCATCATAACAAACTAAATAACCAACAAATGCACCAACTAATTCTTGAGAAAGTTCTGTAGGTAAACCACAAGCTTTCAAAATACCCGCTTCTACATCTGTCCTACAAATTGTATACTCAAAATTATTTGCTAAGATCGTTGGTGCCTTGCTTTTACTATTTCTATTTTGAGTAAACACAAAATGACTAATTATTAATACTATTATAAAAACAAACACAAATACAACTGCCATCCATGCCATATTTTTCTTCAATATTTTTCCAAATATATTTACAGTAATCTTGCTAGATTCACAAGAAGAGTTGTTGTTTTTCATATTTAAATCTGCCTTTCCGCGAAAGATACCAATACGATATGAAGCCTGTTGACTGACTTTCGCTTTATAATCTATCAATAGCCAAAGCAAATAAAAAATCAAATCCTCTTTAATTTCCCATGCTTTACTTTTTTTAACCACATTTTTAGCTGCATTATTTGATATGCACTTTATTTCTTGGTTATCTCCTACTAATTTGTTTCAATCTTGCCTCTTTTTTTAAATTCGAAAATGCCTCCAAAACATTGTAAGGACGCATTTTCGAATTTTTATGTTATAGTTAAACTATATTTAATTTCTAACTTTATGTTATCAATTCACCGCATTAGATATCTCATCCATAAGCTCTTCATTATAAATCAGACTAGAATTTTTTCCACGAACAATTAAACTTCCATCATTCTGTTTATATGCAAAAAAAACATATGTATTTCTTTCTTCTAGTAGAACATCTCCTTCTGGAATAATATAAAATTCACCTGATTGATCCAGACCACCAAATTTTTGAATTTCAATTTTATCTGATAACTTCCCCTTGATATTATTAATAACTGAAACATCATAATTAGTATACGGTTCGCCCCACAATTTGCTGTTTCCATCTTGCGCTGTTAAACTAATCTTATTTTTATACGATTCTGAAGTACAATCTGTCACCGTTCCAACAAAAACATAGTCCGCATGGCTTACCATTTCATTAATAGATTCAACATCAATACAATATGAGGAATCACAATAATATATTGGCAATCCTTTATAAACCGATAACGCTCGTGCCTCATTCATATTTGTCAGTGACAATCCCATTGCTGCTCGTGTATAAGAATAATCGTATGATGCTTTATCATTTTCACTTAATTTTGTTACCAACGGTGTAAGTTCATACATTATATCATTAGATGTACTATGTGCTAACCCAAGTGCATGACCGCATTCATGAGCGGCTATAGCGATTTTTTCAGACGAAGTTCTTTGATCCATATTGTAAGTGTTAAATTTAATACTCCCTGCAACAAGTCCAGTGTACCAATATGTCGTAGCATTTGTATTATTTTTCTCATATACATCAGAAATTTCTACATCATTTATTGTACTTCCTGTATCTTCTCGTATAACTCCTGGCTTATAATCATTCCACATATTAACCGCAGATTTCCATTGACTCAAATACTTTGTTCCTTCATCACTCCAATCAAGATGTCCACCCGCATCAATAAGACGCCACGTCTGAACGTATATATTAGCAGCGGATGCTGATATGGTCAAAGAATTTAATACCACAAAACACCCAATAATAGCTATAACGAATTTTATTTTTTTCATTATAAATACCTCCTGTGTAAAATTATTTTGTTTACAATTATTAGCAGCATATTTTATTTTTTCAACCATCTCCCCCAAATGCATTAAACAAACAACTCATTGAACTCATGTATAAATTTCCTTATTTTTCGTTACATCTTTAACTAATTCATTTAAGGAGTCTGTGAAGAGATCAACTTCACGGATTCAGGTAAAACAAAATACAGTCATAACAATAATGCTCATAATTGCTGTTATTTTTTCATAAGCGACATCCTCTCTTTCCCTTTTATGCATTGTCCATGTGTTTTATATGCTCTACTATATAGTATAACTCTATTATAATTCATTCTTTATATTGTACCATGACAAATGAAGAGAATTTTTATTTTCCTCATTTGTCATGGTGGAATGCTTTTTAGTCACTTACAATATAACTATTAGAAAATCAAGGAGAACACATTATGAAGTTAAAAAAAACTCTTTTAGCCTTTGCAGCAGGAATTATATTACTACTCAACATTCTTAATTTAACGGATATCACAAGAAACAGCACTAATGGTAAGTCAAACAACTATTCAATTAGTGTGTGTTCTGATGATGATACATGTAACCAGACCGTAAAAAAGTAATTATTGTTTTTCCAGCCATCTGCGATATAACCCCCTTCTTATATTTTGTTTTTTTAATTTTGCTATTTCGTATGCACACCGGCAAAGTTCTTTATCATTTTCCGAAACATTACCTCTTTCCCCGGCATTCCATGCACGGCAGTACAGCAATGTATTAAGGCAGTGCATTCTTTCACATTCTATCTCAATTCTGATGCCTTCTTCGGCAATTCTGTCCGATTTCTCATAATGTCCGGCATTTCCATACAAATTTGCATATCGCATATTTAAATCTTCAAAAATACTTGCAAATTGCTTCTTGGAAAGCTCATTGGTTATCCATGATGTCATTTTATCGTAATCAGGTATAGCTTCGTATTTTTCCATCTTGCCAAGACACTCAATATATGTAGAAAGAATCATTCTCTCATGCTTAACAAGATATTTGTACTTTCCTATCTCGCTATATTTAAACGGAAGCAGACTTTCCAATCTATTCACTACCTCTGAAAATTCCACTTCATCTTTCAACATCTGGAGCCATATTTCAAGATACTCCAACACAATGTTATTGATTTCTACATTTGAATAAAACATCGTCCGTAATTGCGAAATTAGCCTTTCCGCATCCTCAAATTTACTCATAGCAATACAGTCCAATGCTTTATCCAAAGTCTCATACGCCTCAACTCCGCTTCCCACAATCACATCACTTCTCAAGACTCCCTTTAACCCTAGACGATCTAAGAGTTTCTTTGATGTGTTATAGCTTGGTGATACATACCCTTTTATAATTCTCTGAACATTTCTCGAACTCTGTGTATCACCAGCAAGCTCCTCTATGGATATTCCCGTCATGCATCTACGCTCAGCAATCAGCTCATTCACACAACAAAATTCACAATCAACATAATATGGATACCACTCAAACAGTTCACGTTCATGTCCAAACTTATCAAACAGCTTTTCTATAGCCTCCAACAGCTCCTCATAATCATTAATATTGTCGTCATTGTTACCAAGTCTGCTCTTAAAACTGATGATGTTTCTAAGTATAGGCCGGATATAATGAAGTCTTGATGTATCTATGAGCACATTCAATGCATTCTCACAATGCACCAACATATCTTTGACTTCCATAATACCCATCTTATCAATTCCGATAATATCTATCATTTCACATATTGCCTTAGGATATATGCAGACTAAAATCCACTTTTCAATGTTAGAATTCGTACAATAATTCAATAATAACCTATACAGATTGTATGCCGCTGTCTCATAATGAAGCTTTGCTTTTATCCTTGCCACACCCAATATCATGTATGCTTCATATATTGTCAAACATGAAATATTCTGTCTATCTGCATACCACGGCATAGTTTGTTGAACAGCATTCTCATAGTATTCAAATGCCTTTGTATTATTTAGTTTAAGTTCTGCCAGTCGACCTCTCATAAACAAAACAAACTGACTGTTAAGCGGATTTTTCTTATATGTTTTTTCATAGCATGCAAGCCGTTCCTCTGCCCTGTCAATTTTACCATCTTTGATGTATTCAAGAATATACAGCCTGTCCATCATCTCATCATACTCTGCCTGCGGAAGGTATGTTCCGCATC
>ENA-ORTW01003561-ORTW01003561.1-human-gut-metagenome-genome-assembly--contig:-NODE-3561-length-13049-cov-3.767816_pt1 | contig 13049 bp, 8 predicted proteins | sample MGYA00242072_ERZ509193 | MGnify/ENA primary metagenome ERZ509193 (study PRJEB26280, sample SAMEA2338813) | human gut metagenome | biome: human gut; feature: human-associated habitat; material: faeces... | reverse complement strand
TTCCATGACCCACCACACCCGCCAGTCGGCGCTCGGTCTGCCCTATATTGAAAAGAAGCTCTACGGCGGACAAGAATACAGCGTATCCGAATATACCATGTCCGAGATCATTGCGTCGGTCTACGACATGATGGAAAGCACCGGCGTGAAGGAGGGAATTCTGTTCCTCGACGAGATCAACTGCGTGTCCGAAACACTGGCACCCGCCATGCTGCAATTCCTGCAATACAAGATCTTCGGCCGCCACCGCGTTCCGGGCGGATGGATCGTCGTGACGGCGGGAAACCCACCGGAATACAACAGCTCTGTGCGCGAGTTTGACATCGTGACCTGGGACCGGCTCAAGCGCATCGATGTCGAGCCGGACTACGAGGCTTGGAAGGAATACGCCAGCAGGAAGAGAACGCATCCCGCGATCCTGACCTATCTGGACATCCGGAAATCGGACTTCTATAAGATCGAAACGACCGTAGACGGCAAGCGCTTCGTGACCGCGCGCGGCTGGAGCGACCTGTCCGATATGCTCGTCTTGTACGAGAAGCGTGGGCTCGGCGTGGATGAAAAGCTTGTTGCCCAATATTTGCAGGATCCCAAAATTGCCAGATCGTTTGCTGTCTATTATGATCTGTGGAAGAAGTACAAGGCGGACTATCAGGTGGATACGATCCTTGCCGGTAGTGCATCATCGGAGATCGTGAGCCGAGCAAAAAACGCGAAATTCGACGAGCGGCTGGCGCTGCTGGGGCTGCTGCTGGACGCGGTCATGGAAAAGCTGCGGGCCGTCACGCGGACGGAATTGGCGCAGACGGAGCTTCTCGGCGCACTGAAAAACAGCCGGCTTTCGTTGACGCAGTCAAAATCAGAACCGCAGCCAGTCCTTCAGGGACAGATTGATACGCTGGAAAAACGGCTTCGGGCGGGAAAGAAGGCATCCACACTCCAGGCGGATACGGAGTTTGCCCTCCGCAGCACAATCGCGGCGCTGCGGGCGCTTCAGGCGCAGCTGACCGCAGAGAGACCGGAAAGCGGCGGCTCGGCTTTCGCGCTGCTGAAACAGGATTTCGATCAAAGAACCGCCGCACTCAAAACACAGGCGGTGGCAGCCGGACGGCAGCTTTCCAATGTGTTTCGCTTTTCCGAGGAAGCGTTCGGCGAAGGGCAGGAGCTGCTAATCCTCATCACAGAGCTGACAGCCGGCTTCTACAGTGCCCGCTTCATCAGCCGCTACGGCTGTAAGGAATATTTTGACCACAACAAAGAGCTGCTGTTCTACGAGCGGCAGAAGGAGATCATCCACGAAATAGAAACCTGGAATCTGGAGGATTGACAGATAGGCAACGCAGGCGATTTCGAAATCGAAAATGGCGTACTAATCAAGTATCGCGGTCAGAGTGGGCGCGTCGCGGACCCAGGTAATGTGCAAAGAGCGGATACGAGACATTCAATACCTGCACTGGTCTGGCTGATCTCACGATGCCGGCTCTTAGAGCTTTACATTTACGCCGGATCCCGGCACAAAGACGAATCAGCAAACGGAAAAAGTGGGCATCTGCAAAATCACCGAGGACTAGCTCAATCAGATGATCGGCTGTAAAAGAATGCAGCGAAATGCTGGAAATATATTGCAGGAAATTGGACGCTGTGCATTTGCACATTTCCAAATGTTTTCTTTATCTTATAGTATATCCTTTTCCCGACAAATACAGTATGCTGTTCGTGTATTCAGACGGCAGCACGAGTACATTCATGGCTGTCCACAAGAAAAAACAATTTCCGAAATACTGGTCTGAATCAAAAAACAGTGTGTCAAAACAAGTATAAACCGATATATTTTGAAAGCAAAAATCAAGCAAAATGAATCCTTATGTAGAGAGACATTCCTGCAAATCGGTCGTATTCATCCATAACTTACGAAATTTTATTGAACATCCGATCCTGCGGTGGTATAATTAAAATAGCTATATTGTCCATTCTGTGCTGAGGTGAAAGCTATGAAAGCAAGCTACAAAAAATTGTGGAAACTGCTTGTCGATAAGGATATGAGCAAAGGCGATCTTCACAAGGCGTCGGGGCTATCTTCCAGTACGATGACCAAGCTCAGAAAGGGCGAAGATGTGTCAATGGAAGCTCTGCGCAAAATCTGCATCTGCCTCGACTGCAATATCGGTGACATTGTGGAGTTTGTGGACGAAAGCAAGTAAGAGTCCGCTTTATGGGACAGCTAATATGATAGGATAACAATGAGCTTGGAAGACAAGTTCAGATGGAGAAGCGCATGGAAAGATCCTTAATCTATAATGGAACGATCACGGCGGAACAATTCCTCTTCTATGAAATCCGCATTGCATCGAAGTATTACCTCGACGGGACATCCGTGGAGGACGCTATCGAAGAAATCAAAAAGAACAATCTGTTTCAATACCCGACTGAGCGGCTTGTTGCCCGTATGGTGCGAAGCTGCTATAAGCGTCTGGACGCTTTGGACGATGAACAACTCCGGCAGGAATTATCATCGGCTCCGGCTGAGATTGCAAAGCAGATCAACCTCTATGCCATGATGCGCTATAACCGCATTGTCTGGGACTTCATGGTCGGCGTGATCGGAGAAAAGTTCCGGAGTCAGGACTTCGAGTTTTCGCGGAAAGACCTGAATGTCTTCTTTTCCCACTTGCAGGAACAGAACGATGACATTGCCGGATGGAGTGAGTCAACGGTCAATAAGATCAAGCAAGTGCTGACGAAAATTTTAGTTGAGGTTGAGATCCTTGACACCTTCAAATCGACGCGGCTCAATCCGCTGTTTCTCTGCGATGAGCTGAAAGAAGGCATTCGCAGGAACAACGATCTCGAAGCACTTGCAGCTTTTAATTGCTTTAGATAGGAGGCTCTGGCATGAGTGACATCAAGCAAGAGTTAGATAAAATCAGAGGGCGCATTTCCGAACCAAGTTTTCTGAAAAATGAAGGCTTGAGCAACGAGGTTGGCATTCATGTGTTCTGTTATGATCCGGCAGACGAGTTAATCGTCAGAGACTTCGTTTCCCGGCTGAAAGCGGAGAGCGGAATGCCGTACCACATCAAGGAATGTGACCTCTACGAGATTTTTCTGAGACTCTTGGAGGACAAGCGTGTTCTGAAATCCGTGGACGGGCTGGAAGAAAAACGCGGAAAGGAATACCTTCTCAAGCAGCTTCAAAAGATCGCAACGCCAGAGGCACTTCTGGAATACATGAAGTATGAGCCGCATGAGTACGGTGATGTTCTCTTCCTGACCGGCGTGGGAAAAATCTTCCCGTTTATGCGCTCTCATAAAATGCTGGACAGTATGCAGCATCTCTTTGAGGACATCCCCATCGTCATGTTTTATCCGGGATCGTTCAACGGACAGGACCTTGGATTGTTTGGAAAGTTTCTGGACGGACACTACTACCGGGCATTCAACCTTTTGTAATTGGAGGAAGGCACTATGAAAATACAAAGTATGTTCCAAAAGGACATCGACCGTGACATCAATGGTGTTGTTCAGGTATCGCAGGACGATCAGCGGAGTTTGAAGCAGGAACTTGACGAGTATATTATCACGAAAGAACTACGGCGCCATTTTGCCACATTCTTTGATAACTACGTCAAAGCCATCGATTATCCGACAGGAAAAATTGGCGTCTGGATTTCTGGTTTCTTTGGAAGCGGTAAATCTCACTTTCTGAAAATGCTGTCTTACCTGCTCTCCAACAAAGAGGTGGATGGTAAACACGCCATTGATTACTTCGCAAACAAATTCGACGACCCGATGATGTACGCCGATGCAGTCAGAAGCTCATCAATGCCGACTGAGACAATCTTGTTTGATATTCTAAAGCAGGCGCCAGTGAACAAGGATGAAACTGCGATTCTGCGTGTTTTTGCAAAGATGTTTTATCGGCACTGCGGCTTTTATGGGGATGATCTGAAGGTTGCTCGTTTGGAGCGTTTTATCGAGAAACAGGGTAAAACCGAGGCGTTTCGTGCGGCGTTTGAAAGTGTACATGGTGCGCCGTGGGTGGATGATCGTGACGCGTTTGCCTTTTTTGAAGATGATCTTGTAACAGTTTTACAAGATGTACTTGGAATGAGCGAACGGGCGGCACATAATTGGTTTAACGGAGAGGAAACAAATGAGTTAAGCGTCGCTCAGTTGGTGGACGACATCGTCGCGTATGTTGACACCAAGCCGAATAATTTCCGCCTTTTGTTTATGGTGGATGAAGTTGGCTTCTTTATTGGAGACAACAGTGATCTGATGGGAAATTTACAAGCCATTGTAGAGGAAATTGGTCGGCGATGCTGTGGCAAGGTCTGGGTCATGGTGACAAGTCAGGAAGCGATCGACTCCGTTGTGAAAGTGTCCGGCGATGACTTCTCCAAGATTCAGGGGCGCTTCAATACCCGTCTGAGCCTTTCTTCCTCGTCTGTCGATGAGGTTATCAAAAAGCGTGTTCTGGCGAAGACAGAGGACGCAGATCACCTTCTGCAAATGGAGTATGAGAAAGAGGCTTCCGGCTTAAAGAGCCTGTTTGCCTTTGATAATCCGATCCTCGACATCAAGGGCTTTACCAGCGCGGCGGAGTTCAGCGCGACCTTCCCCTTTGTGCCGTATCAGTTCATCATCATCCAGAAGGTTCTCGCAGAGATCCGCAAGCACGGCAACTCCGGCAAGCACCTTTCGGGCGGCGAACGCTCCATGCTGTCCGGCTTCCAAGAGGCGGCGCAGAAGGTAGAGAACAAGGATGAAAACGCCCTTGTGCCGTTCTATCAGTTCTATGACACGGTACATACCTTCTTGGAGAGCGCCATCCGCCGGGTCATCGACCGCTGCCAGAATGCGGCGGATGCCAACGACGGCTTGGAACAGCAGGACGTGAATGTCCTCAAGCTGCTCTACCTCGTCCGCTACATTGAAGATGTCAAGGCGAACATTGAGAACATCGCCATCCTGATGATCGACGATATTCACACGGACAAGATTGCCCTCCGCGCATCCATCACGGCTTCTCTGGAACGCCTTCTGTCTCAGAACTACATCTCCCGCAATGGCGATACCTATGCCTTCCTGACAGATGAGGAACAGGATATTGCCATCGACATCAAGAATACGCCCGTTGACAGCGCACAGATCGTCCAGAGCATTTCTCAGACAGTCTACGGCGAAATCTATCCGGCAAAGAAATATAAATACGGCAAGTATGACTTTGCCTACGATCAGTACGTTGACGAGACGCTGAACGGCGCGTCCACTGGCGGAATGCGGCTTCGCATCGTCACCGTGGCAAGCGACCTCTACGGCGTTGGAGACCAGCGGCTTATCATGGACTCGCAGGTCAACAACGAGGCAATCGTCATTCTCTCGGCGGACACGCCCTATTTTGATGAGCTGGAACAGGCGATGAAGATCCGCAAGTATGTCAAGCAGCGGAATGTGTCGCAGATGCCGGAGAGCATCCAGCGGATTATCCGCGACCGCAATGACGAGGCGCGAAAGCTGGAAAGTCATGCCCGCAGCCTGATTGAAAAAGCCATCGTCGAGGGCAAGTTCTATGTTCACGGCGAAATCCTCGACCTGAAATACGGCTCTGCGAAGGACAAGCTGGATGAGGCAATGAAGAGCCTTGTCGAGAGCGTCTATTCCAAGCTCAACATGGTCAATCAGTTCGTGGACAGCGACGCTGATATTCTCGCCATCCTCAACGGCGCGTATGAAGAAGTCGGCTTCACCGGACTGGGCGCGAACAACGAAGATGCCCTCAATGAGATCAGTCAGTGGTTGGAGCTGCAAAACCAGAAGATGCTCAAGACCTCGATGGGCGATGTGCAGCGCCGGTATCAGGCGATCCCTTACGGTTGGAAGGAAATCGACATTGCCGCTCTGATTGCCCGCCTGATTGTCCAGCAGAAAATCCAGATCAACTATGGCGGTGCGGTGGTCGGCAAGGAAGAGCGCCGTTTGGTGGACTTCCTGCGCAAGAAGACCGAGATCGACAAAGCCATTGTCGCACGGCGCATTGCACCCTCCGAAGAACTGATCCGCAAGAGCGTCAACTTCCTGCGGGACTATCTGGGCGCGATGGACATTCCCTCCGATGAGGACGGGCTGATCCACTTCGTTCTGAACACTTTTGAAACCAAGCAGAGCCACTATCAGAAGCTCCTTGACGAGTTCTACTCCAAAGAGCATTACCCCGAAAAGGAAACCGTCACTGCTGCCCGCGACCTGATGAACGACGTTCTGAGCCAGCGCAAGGACAATGTTGCATTGCTCAAACGGATGGTGCAGCGGCAGGATGATCTTCTCGATTCCGCCGAGGATATGGAAGGCGTGGAGATGTTCTTCAAGGCGCAGCGGACGGTGTTCGACGATGCCAAGAAGCGGCTTGCCAGCATTCTCAAGGAAAGAGACTACTTTGCGGCGGACGCAGACACGTTGAACGTCATCAGCACGATGTCCACGATTCTTGCCATGCCAAAGCCCTATTCCCGTATTGGGGAGCTGCCGGAGCTTGTTCAGAAGGTCAAGACCGCCTACGACGGCTTGCTGGATATGAAGCGCGAGGAAGTTGCTGAAAACATCCGCCAGTGTATGCAGGATGTTCACCAGCTTGCCAGCGAAGCGCGGGACGCCGGGGCGCTGCTCCGTCAGGCGGACGATCATTTTGTGAACAAGCGCGAGGCGGCGAAAACTGCGATCTCTCTCACCGAGCTGGATGCCATGATTACCCAGCTTCTTAACTACAAGGACACGATCTGCCGCCGCATGGAGGTCATGTCTGCCTCCCGTCAGCAGGAAGCGCAGAAGCCCACACCCGCAGCGACCGCAAAGCCCGGAACACCCGCGCCGAAGCCCCCGAAGATCATGACCGTGCGCCGGTATGACCTCTGCTCGGTCAAGCGTCTGCAAAGCAAGGAAGACATTGATAAGTACGTCGAGGCGATCCGCGAAAAGCTCATGAAGACGCTCGAAAGCTGCGACGGTGTGCAGATCAACTAAAGGAGCATAAGAAGATGAACAAATCAAAGATTCAGAAGTTTGCCGTGGACGGGCATAAGCTCCTTTATAAGCAGATTGCCCAGAGAGCTTATCAGTACGGCATTGAAGAAGGAAACGTCGGCAAGGCGGATGCTACCGAAGTTCGTGGTCGCATTCTCTCCCCGTTTGAGAAGAGCCAGCGAGCGGCACTGATTGCTGAAATCAATGCCAATGGCTATCCGCAGACTATCGAGCGCGTCACCTATATCTGGTTTAACCGCATTGTTGCGCTTCGGTTTATGGAGGTCAACAACTATCTGCCCTCCCACATCCGCGTGTTCTCGGACGCATCCGGCGCATTCAAGCCGGAGATCCTGAACGATGTCCTTCATCTTGAGATGGAGGGCTTGGATAAGGCGCAGATCGCGGAGTATATCGAAAACAACAACACCGAGGAACTATATCGTTATCTGCTCCTGACGCAGTGTGCAGAGCTGAAAGCTGCACTGCCGGACATCTTTGTATTTGGCGCTCGTGACCGCGACTATACGGAGCTGCTATTCCCCAACAACAGTCTCTCCGGCGATAGCTTTATTGCCAAAATGCTCTCCGAAACCGATGAGAAAGAAGACTGGCAGGATGCCGTGCAGATCATTGGCTGGCTCTACCAATATTATAATGACGAGCGGAAAAACGAAGTCATCAACATCTATAAAGGAACGGTCAAAAAGGATGACATTCCTGCTGCTACCCAGCTTTTCACAACGGACTGGGTTGTTCGCTACATGGTAGACAACTCTCTTGGTCGCTACTGGATCGAGCGTCACCCGGAAAGCAAGCTGGCGGAGAAGTTGGAGTTCTTTGTCACGCCGAAAAACGGTGAGATCAAGCATATCGATGAGTTTGTAAAGCCGGAAGACGTCAAGTTCCTCGACCCCTGCATGGGCAGCGGTCATATTCTGGTGTATGCCTTTGATGTCCTGATGGAGATTTACAAGGAAAGCGGCTATACCGAGCGTGATGCAGCGGCGATGATCGTCCAGAACAACCTCTTTGGACTGGACATTGATGACCGCGCCTCTCAGCTTGCCTACTTTGCCGTTATGATGAAAGCAAGAAGCTATGACCGACGTTTCCTAAGCCGTGGTATTAAGCCGAATGTGCTTGCTATCAAAGAAAGTAACCGCATGGGTGCGGCTGCCCGGGACGGACTGACAATGGACGCAGAGATGAACGCGATCAGCCGGTATCTTGTGGACAGCTTCCGTGATGCAAAGGAACTGGGTTCTATCATCACCGTCGAGCCGAAGGACTACGACGGCTATATGGTATACCTTGACGGCTGCGATGGACAGGGGCAGCTCACGATGGAGGATGCTGACTGGTTGCAGAACACTCGTCCCATGCTCAAGACGTTGGCGCGTCAGGCAAAGGTGCTGTCGGCAAAATATCCGGTTGTCTGCACCAACCCGCCGTATTTGAACAAAATCGAAGGCAGATTGAAGACTTTCGTGACAGAGAACTATAAGGACTATTCCGGCGATCTGTTCAGCGTCTTCACCTATCGCAATCTGATGTTCTGCAAGCAGGACGGCTACTGCGGCTATATGACGCCGTTCGTCTGGATGTTCATTAAGACCTATGAAAAGCTGCGCGAGTTCATCATCCGGAACAAGAGCATCACCACACTTGTTCAGATGGAGTATTCTGCCTTTGAAGAAGCCACTGTGCCGATCTGCTCCTTTGTCCTGAAAAACGGAAAAGCAACGGAGAACGGACTATACTTCAAACTGTCCGATTTCAAAGGCGGCATGGAGGTTCAGAAGCAGAAGGTATTGGAAGCGCTTGCGAATAAGAACTGCGGATACTTCTATGAAACTGACCAGTCCAACTTCTCAAAAATCCCCGGCGCTCCGGTGGCGTATTGGGTGAGCCAACACGCTTTTGATATTTGTACAGGCTCTCAAGTATTTGAGGACTTTGCAACAACACGCGCAGGAATGATAACAGGAAACAATAATATGTTTATCAGACTTTGGCATGAAGTGAGTTGGGGAAAAGTTGGAATCTTATTGCGTTCGAGAAGTGAAGCGATTAGCAGTAAGAAAAAATGGTTTCCGTATAACAAAGGTGGAGAGTACCGTAAATGGTATGGGAATAATGACTATGTTGTGAATTGGGAAAACGACGGGAGCTATATGCGGAATTTCAAGGATTCCTCTGGAAAAATTCCCGCCCACGCATTCAATTTGGAATATATTTTTAAGGAGAATGTAACATGGAGTTCGTTGTCATCATATAAATTTGCAGCTCGTTATACAGATTATGGTTTTTTGTATGATGCCAGTGGGTCCTTTGCTGATGTACAAGCAGAAAACATTTTCTTTACATTGGCGTTCTTGTGTTCAGAAGTAACACTGTTCTTTTTGGGGGCAATGAATCCAACGCTCAATTTCCAAAAAGGAAATATTTCCTCACTCCCGTTTATCATCGACGTGGACCGCAAAGACCAAGTGAGTGGCACGACAAAAGAAAATGTTGAGATTTCTAAGGGCGATTGGGATTCCTATGAAACCTCGTGGGATTTCAAGCGGAATCCGCTGGTGTGAGGTGCGCTGTGGATGGAAAACATTATTGTCGAATGTTCGTGCCAGCAGAATAACCTTTGGACGATTATCACCACTATTGTACCAATATTGGTTGCCGTTGCCGTTCCATGCCTTATTGCGCGGAAACAGAACAAGATCACATTATATGAAAAAAGATTTGAGTGCTATCAACGTATCGAATCATTGAAGTCATTCTTCCTATATGTGAAGGAAATTACCTCTTTTGTTGCTCCCCCGGAACAACCAACAAATCCCATTTTTGTATGTCAGCAACGGTATTTCAGCGCACACGCATTACTGGATGATAAGGACTTCCAGAAGAACCGCTTTGATTATTTTCATCAGATTTCCTACGCTCGGTCTTGCCTTGAAGAAGATCGTAAGATGTTACTGTCGTTAGGTCTTCTTGTGGGCATTAACAAAAAAGATCGGATGGATAAAGCACAGGATGCACTGGAAAGTTTTATCTCTGCTCTTTTTAACGAGGATAAAAAGGTGAATAAAGACAAAGAAGCCACAGCATCGTCTTATGAGAAAGAACTGCTGCAAAAGAAAGATACCTTTGTTTCTGAGTTTGAAACAGTCCTTGGATATGAGAGCAGGCTTGAAAAGAAGATGAAAATTGAAACGGGCTGCAAAGTTCGTCCTATTAAAAAGGAGAAGAAATCTGATGGAAATTCAAAAACTACGAATGATATGCGATAAGGTTCAGCAGATTTTTGACAAGAGTGAGGAAGTTTCCGTTCAAGTCTATGATCGCTCCTTCCTTGATGGAGATTTGGATTCTTTCATTCTCAAAACAGAGTGTTATTACAACCGAGAAGGCAGGACACTTGTGGATGAATATATCAAACGGGTCGAAGCACTCTTGGATAAGATGGGGTATGATGTCGAGCAAAAGATGTATAGCTGCACAGAATCCGGTCCTATTGACGGAACCATCGTTGCGTTCCATCCCATTGAGAGAGAACTCAGTGTGGAGTGAGCGATCCTGATATGATAGTCCCAGCTCCAAAGAGTAAGAGATTGAACATCCTTGCAGTCAGCGCATACCAAATTAAAGGAGAAACGCTATGCCATATTTAGAAACTGTACAAGAGCTTCTGGAAGCCAAAGAGGGCGAACACGTTCAATTCAAGGAAGCAAAAAATCGGTTTGACTTTGGAGAGGCGGCGAAGTGCTGCTGTGCTTTGGCGAACAATGGCGGCGGTAAGTTGGTATTTGGCATCACGGACAAGAGACCCCGCAGCGTGGTCGGGAGCGCAGCTTTTGACCAGCCGGAGCGTACCCGCATGGGTCTGATTGAGAAATTGAAGGTCAATGTTGATTTTCAGCTCTTCAACTATGAAAGAAAGCGGGTTTTGGTCTTCGATGTGAAGAGCCGCCCAATCGGTTTGCCGGTACAATACGATGGCGTAGCGTGGATTTATGAGGGCGATACGCTCAAGCCCATGCCGGAGGATATGCGCCGCAGCATCTATGAAGAGACCGGCGGTGATTTCTCCGGGACGATCTGCGCTGGGGCAACGGTCGATGATTTGGACGAGACCGCCATTGAAAACTTCCGTGCCAAGTGGATCGAAAAGAGCGGAAAAAAGCAGCTTGCCACGCTGTCAAAGCAGCAGCTTCTCCATGACTGCGGCGCAATCACGGATGAAGGCGTGACGTATGCAGCCCTGATCCTGTTCGGCAAGAACGCGGCAATCATCAAGTATCTGCCGCAGGCTGAGATCATTTTTGAGTATCGTTCCTCCGAAGCGTCAGGTCCTGCCAATCAGAGAGAAGAGTTTAAGGTCGGCTTTTTCGCTTGCTATGACCGCGTGTGGAAGCTTGTCAATCTGCGAAACGACAAGCAGCACTATCAGGAAGGCTTTTTTGTGTTTGACATTGCGACCTTCAATGAGCGCGTTGTCCGAGAAGCGATCCTGAACGCGGTGAGCCACAGAAACTATCAGTTTGGCGGCAGCATCTTTGTCCGCCAGTTCCGCGACAGATTGGTTGTTGAAAGTCCCGGTGGACTTCCCTTCGGCATTACGCTCGACAACATACTGGATCGCCAGCTTCCGCGCAACCGCCGTATTGCGGAGATCCTTTCTCTGTGCGGCATGGTGGAGCGTTCCGGTCAGGGCATGAACCTGATGTTTGAGCTGAGTGTGCAGGAGGCAAAGCCGCTTCCTGATTTCACAGGCACGGATGACTTTTTCGTCAGTGTTACGCTGAACGGACTGATCCTCGACAAGGCGATGCTTTCCGTTCTCAATCGGATCAGCGAAAGAGGTGCGGAGCTGCTGTCCACCGAGGATTTCCTTGTGATTGATGCTCTGTACCACGAAAGACCGCTGAACGAGAAGATGCAGTCTCGCTTGAACCGGCTGATCGAAATGGGCATTGTCGAGCATATCGGTCGCAAGAAGTATGTTCTTGCCAGAAGTCTCTATGCAGCGACGGGCAAAACCGGTGTGCATACAAGGCACGTCGGTTTGGATCGAGATACCAACAAGGAGCTGCTGCTAAAGCACATCCGCCAAAACAACGAAGTTGGTACTCCGTTCAAAGAATTGCAGCAAGTTTTGCCGGGTCTTGATCGAAACCAAATTCGCGTTTTGATGAGAGAATTGCGTGAAAGCGGGAAGGTTTTCTGCGAAGGAACAACAAGTGCTGCAAGGTGGTTTGCTTCCGAATAATCCAAAAATGCTAACGCATCTTGGAACCAACTTGGGACTAACTTGGAACCAACTTTGAACTAACTTGCGTCTTTCGCAATGGCATTTACTACCGAACTGTTGGAGGGATAATTGATATGGGAAGACTGATTTCCGAGAAATATGCTGCTTGGCAAGCCGAGTGCGAAGAGCGCTTCCAGCAGCTCAAAAAGAACGAAGAAGAACTCAACCGCATTTTCATTGACATTTACGGTTTGCAGGACGAATTGACGCCGGATGTGGCGGATAAAGACGTGACCGTGCATCGCGTGTTTGACAGCAAGGACGATGTACCGGAGTCTATGAAGGGCAGCAACTATGTCCGCACCATGCGCGACGAGATCGTCTCCCTCATTTCCTATGCCGTGGGCTGTATGTTCGGACGGTACTCTCTGGATGTGGACGGGCTTGCCTATGCGGGCGGTGAATGGGATGCCAGCAAGTACAAAACCATCATCCCGGACAGCGACAACATCATCCCCATCTGCGATGACGAGTATTTTGACGATGACATTACCGGGCGTTTCGTGGAGTTTGTCCGCAAGGTCTACGGCGATGATACGCTGGAAGAAAACCTCAAGTTTGTTGCCGACGCGCTCGGCGGCAAGGGTACGCCCCGCGAGGTGATCCGCAGCTACTTCCTGAATGACTTCTATGCCGACCATCTGAAAACCTATCAGAAGCGTCCGATCTACTGGCTGTTTGACAGCGGCAAGAAGAACGGCTTCAAGGCGCTGTG
>ENA-ORTW01003540-ORTW01003540.1-human-gut-metagenome-genome-assembly--contig:-NODE-3540-length-13098-cov-10.205628_pt1 | contig 13098 bp, 9 predicted proteins | sample MGYA00242072_ERZ509193 | MGnify/ENA primary metagenome ERZ509193 (study PRJEB26280, sample SAMEA2338813) | human gut metagenome | biome: human gut; feature: human-associated habitat; material: faeces... | reverse complement strand
CATCGGAGTCCATCGCCATGCTGTCAGAAATGCTCATGGCGAAGTCGCCGTCATCATAGTCAAAAAAGCGATTGCACATTGTACCCGCCTCCCCTATTGAAATACCTGTTATAAACCTCATTCACCGCTTCCACATACACCACAAAGGATGGGTGGTTACGATCCTGCCAAGACAGATACATGTTTTTCTTTTCAAGATACCTGTCACGAACCTCCTGCCATAAGCCTTCTTCCTTTATTTCATCCGCCTTATCTTTCACCTGATGAGAGTTCGGCACTTCGTTCCATGTGTATTGATCCCAGCCCAGTGCGTACGCATTTTTGTTATGAATCAAGCGCATATAGTTCCCGTTCGGATTTTTCTTGATAATCGCAACATCAAAGCTGAATTCAACATTTGGAGTATCCTTAAAATGCAGCAGTGCAGTCAAACAAGAAGTTGAATCTTGTGTATCCGAGAAGAACTTTCCACCCACCGCTTTGTTAAGGGCATTTCTAATTGTATCTTTCAGCAATCGCGGGTCGCGATACTCGTTATCTGCCTTCATGACCAAAAGGTTGTAGTCCAAGTCATACGGGCCATTTCCATTTCTCGTGATCATATTCCTTGCCCCGCTTCCAACAAGCGAAAACTGTGCAGAAATACCCTTCGCCCGCAGTAACTCGCAGGTTTTTTTAAGGGTTTTCGAACAATCCGAACGATATTGCTTTACCTCGGACTCATAAACAAACTCATACGCCATACATACTCTCCTTCTCGCCCATGCCACCCATTCAGCATCGAGGTTAAATCATTATAGAATAGCATAGAAAGTTTGATTGTCAATAGCGATTTGACCCTATTTTGAATGTTTTCCGCATATTTCACCCCATGATCCCAATTTTGTTGCCGTTTTCGTAAATATCCGCACCGTCTTCACAATGATTGGGGCCCTCGTACTCTACCCAGCCGAAGCCCGCCACATAGACTTTGTCACCGGGCTGCAGTTCTTTAGGAGGTTGGGGTGGAGTTGGCTCTGGTGCGGAATTCTTAGCGGGTGCCTGCCCCGTGGAAGGCTGGAGTTCGGAAGCTACGGGTGTTTCAATAGGCCCTATCTCCGGTTCAGGTTGCTCTTCTCGGGGCGCTTCTCGTCGCGGAATCGTTTCTTTTTCCTTCTCTGCCAGTGTTGCGGGTTCCTCAATTTCCGCAACAGTCGCTTCCTTGGCGCTCACAGCGGTTTCTGCAACTGGGGCAGGTGTTTCCTTGACCGCGTTGCCATGTGGCCACACAGCGGCGCACAGGGCAACACATGCGGCAATCATTGTCACTATGATGAGTTTTTTCATTTCTCTTCCTCCTTGGATGCGAAACGAGCCCTCAACTCCATTGCCGTTCGACAGGAGACTGAGCGCTCGTCTTCGTAGTAGTTCAATTCCATGAAGAGTTTCCACGCCAGCACAAATCCAGAGATGAAGCTGTCGATGGAGGTATCCTCCGCAATACGGTCTTTTGCGTCGATGATCTGGAGTACCAACCGGCGCTCCGGCTTTCCCAACACCTCGCTAAGTGCTTGATGGCATTCATCAATTTCCTGTTTCTGAGCTGGGAGTTCAGGTGGGGTATAGAAGCAGTCATATAGGTCTTTCAGCAACTTGTATTTCATGCGCTCGCCTCCTTGCAGCACAAACATATACCACAGTTCGGCGGAAACTGCTACTGAAACTTTTTTAGAAAAATAGCGGCTGGAACTGTGTGTTTCAGCCGCTATTTGGGATGTGGGGTATTCGTGGTGCGGGCTCCCAAGTTAACTATACCCCATAGGCCGCATTGCTAAAAATCTTCATTGATGTACTAATCAACATCAAGAGTGTTGATTGTATAAATATTGTACATAGACTTTCTCCTGTAATCCTGTAGTATACAGTCTCGAGAGACAAATCTTTATAAAAAATAGTCTCCAACAATGCAATTGAGCTGAGCAGATATTTCTGAAAAGTTCCTATTCAAATCAAGTGTTTTCACACTGATTTGATTACCGCTCATCCGATAGCGGTTGTCCGGCTGGATTGCTTCGTCTGTTGCGGCATACAGAAGCATGCCGGATACCTGATGCGGTTCGTTGCCGAACTCCGCCTCTTTGTTCTTCACATAGGTGAAAATCTGATACAGATTACCGGAATGCATGGTATGCACATCATACTGAGCTTGCGTGGTGTGTGTATAGTACTTGGCATCAATGATGAGGACCTCATTGCCTCTGGTCAGCATAATATCGCTTTGCATGACCGGAAGCATGGTGCCAATTCCATCGTCCAACGCCCACGGAATCTGAGATGCCGTTGCCGTTACCTGTGGACATTCCTTGGCGTAATACTCCAGTATAAATTTCTCATACAGGCGGTTCATACGCTGCTCGTCAATGAAGGAAGCCAGTCGGTATTCGCCGGAGTCCGAGGTCAACAGCATTCCTTCGAGGATCAGTTGGCACAAACTAATGAGCATACGATAGGTATTGTTGTTCCGTTGAAACCGAATGGCTGACCAGCGGATCGCGGCGGGGTCAATTGTGTCAACATTCGAGAAGAATAACATTTCCTTTTTCAAATCGCTTTTGTACGCTTGATCCACCCTTGCATGACACAGTAAGAGCATGACCGTTGTTTTGAGAATCTGATTCAGCAGATTGTTTTCGGACAGCTCGTCATATTCACAGGTCAATACCTGCCTCCTTGCGAGGCGGTTTTGTATCGTTCCGGGTATGTCAATTTTGCCGCGAACAGCAGTGACCGTCTCCTTTTGGTTCAGATACTCACGGTAAAGGCCCTGTTTCAGCTGTCTACCGATACCCTTTGCAAGAATCGCAGCAAACAGGTTATGTATGTTCTCGAACTCTTCAGTAGCAATATCCTCATAGCCGCCCTGATTCAGAGTTGTGAAGGCATACGAAAGCATATAGTATATGTTTTTTATGAAGATGCTTTTATCTTTGATCATTGAAACATACCCTGCAAAATATTTTCCCAACGTCGGAGTTTACTTGTATCATCAAACCAGTACTCACTAAGCATTGGCAGAATGTCATAATCAACGATGGAGTGCAGCCATTCGTCCGTACAGACATCTTTGCCGCAAAAATAGCTGTGACCAATACAAAAGCCTTTGCCCAAAGATTTATCTGCGGCAATTTCGCGGTTCAACTCCTTCACCTTGGACACCAGTTCGTTCAGCGTTTCATTATTCAGCCCATTCTGATAATGGATGAAGCCCTCGGAATCAAACCCCGGTTCGATCTCGAAGAAGCTGAAACGGCGGCGGAGCGCGTAATCGATCATGGCAAGACTGCGGTCTGCCGTGTTCATCATACCGATGATATATAGATTCTTGGGAACGGAGAAAGGAAGTCCGTTGTACGCCAGCGTTGCCTTGATGCCACGGTAATCCCTTTCAATCAACATAAGCAGTTCACCAAAAATTTTGCTCATATTGCCACGGTTGATCTCATCAATAATGAAGAAAAACTCCTTGTCTGGCTGGTTGGCAGCTTTCTGGCAAAACCGATAGAAGATTCCGTATTTCAATTCAAAGCTATCCTCTACAGGCTTGTAGCCCATCACAAAATCTTCATAGGAATAATTCTGATGGAACTGGACGAACTCGATGCGGCTGTCATCCTTCTCCTCCATCATAGACCATGCCAGACGCCTTGCGGCGAAAGTCTTGCCGACGCCGGGAGCGCCCTGCAGAATGATGTTCTTCTTATTGCGCAGAACGGCCATAAGGTTCTCGTAGCGCTTTTCGCTCATATACACTTCATCCAGAAAATTGCTTTTTGTGTAAGCATCGATGGATGCCTCCGCGGTAATCGGGTTTTCTTCCCGAATCATATCGAGGATGAAGTCGTATTCGCCTCGGGTGAGCTTGAACAGGCTGCCCTGCGGATTCTGGAAATACTCCATGCGCTCCAGTTCCGGGCATTCCTTCAGCGTTGTATAGTCAATGGGGGAGGTCAAGCCTTCTATTTTTTCAAAGAACAGCTTTTCGCCGTCCTGTTCTGCGCTGATACGGCCAATTGCTACAATCTGCTTTACCGGATTGGATTCATAGCCAATGATCATATCGCCAACTTTCGCATCCAGGAAGTTCTGGAAAATACGCCGCTTGTTTCCATTTTCATTGTAAAGCGTATAGGACTGCACCTCTCCGACAGCAATGTCGGAAAAGCTCCAGATTCTCGGATTCGCATTCAACCACCAATAGCCATGGTCTTCTTCGGGAGCGGCAGCTGCATACAGTTCAATATTACTCAAATCTGTCTGATCAAGTGCTTCAGAAAGTTCATCTCTCAGTTTCCAAATAAAGCTGCCATCCTCGCCTTTGTCTGCATCACGCCCAGTGTAAAGGACCGTCCACCATTGTGCAGAGCCATCTTCTCTTGTTGCTGGCTTGATTCCGGCGGCTTCACAGACACGATGAGCCAGTGCAACAGAACCGGAATTATAGAAGTTTTTTGTCTCACCATATTTGACCTCGAGTTGTGTGCAGGAGGCCTGACCACCATAGTCTTTGATCCGCTTCATAATTTCAAGTGCACTGGTAGTGAAAATGGCTCCATCTTTTAAGAGCTTTTTCCAATTTTCGATGGTAAGCCCAGGATTATAATCGGTACCGTACCATTCGGTGGCAGCTTCATCATTCTCATCCTGCTGAGAGTAAAATCTGCTGATATAAAATCCCACATCGATGGTCAATGTTTTGAGCTCAGGGTCAGGGTAGCAAGTGTCCGTCAGCTGTGACTGAAACAGATTGACGAGCTCTGTGTCCTCTTTGAGGGCAAGGCTGATTTCGTTATAGAGCCGCAGGAAGTTGCGGATATTGTCTGCGTAAGCACCCTTTTTGAAGCGGTAATCAGTCTCAAGCTCGTTTGCAACATTTTTCACCTCGCCGAACTTATAGATGTAATACTTATCCGGGTAGCGCAACCAAAGATAAGTGCTGATAGCATTTTCATATTGGTAGTGCTGTGCGGCACCGTTTCCATATCTCTCCAACAAGATGGAAGCCTGCAATTTGAAGGCATTCATGCGCTCATACACATCCTTGTTCTCGTCAAACAAGGCAATAAACATTGCCCGGACCTCTTCCGGTGCCGCTTTGGAAAAACTTACAATCATGCGTCTCGGGAAATTGTTCATGGAAGCCAGCAAATTGAAGGTTTTATCGAGGGAACGGCTCAGCATTTCAGGAAAATTTTGAGCGTTCACGTCCCAATTGTCCTGAAACCATTTGACAGCTTCCCATTTGTATTTTTCGTTGCCCCACTGCGTGGAGACAAAATTCTGCTTGTAGTGCGCCAGTACATCTTTCAATCGAAACTTGTCAAACATGATGCTACCCCTTTATGCCTCTCTCAGGCTTTTATAAATCTCGTCTGTAAAGATACCAAGGACCTGTCGCTTGATCTCATCGTTGCTGAGAAGAAGCGAGAAGAAATCCTGATTCTGCTCCAAGCCCTCAATCAGTGCATCGTCAATGTCATCAAAATACGAAAATTCAAAATCTTTGACGGTATTATTCCGTGCGCTGGTTTTCAGCTTGTCGGACTTCAGCAGAATATCCCGAATCTGCAGCATCGCTTTGACCGCCACATCGTTATCGTAGGCTTTTCCTGTGCGACTGTTGATCTCCGCAATAATCTGGGAAAGCCGTTCTTCTTTTGCTTCGGTCAGGCCAAAACTCTCAGCGGTCGGCAGCTTTACCACAGGCTGTGCGACAAGGTTTGGAGTAGTATGTTCCTCCGACTTTTTCTGAACAAAATTGGTGGCCTTGATTTTACCGTCCAGATTATATCCGCCGCCCGGATGCTTGATATTGATGTAAGCCAGCAAATAAGTGATGAAGTTATATTTCTTGTGCAGGTCGGTATCCTCGAAACAGGACACCTGCAGCAGAAACTCATAAAACCGGACGAAATGGCGCATCATGGACACGATCTCATGCTGTTTGATTAGTTCGTATTGCTCGATCCTATTCTTTGCCCGCTTGAAGTAGAAAGTCAGCTTCTGCTTATCCTTGGAGGAGATATTTCCCTTGTAGAGCAGTTCGTTGGCCTTTTCGATATCATCAAGGTCAAGAACGGTGTACGCATCGATCTGTGCCTCCAAATCGTAGATCGCCGTCGGCGTTACGGAGGCAGAAAGCAAGGTGGTCGTATAATACGGTGCAAACGCAGCCTTGATATCCTCGTATGTATTCACAAAGTCCAGCACAAAGGTTTTCTTCTCAAACGGTGGGCAGATACGGTTCAATCTGGAAAGTGTCTGAACTGCGGAAACGCCCTTCAGCTTCTTGAGAACATACATGGCGCAGAGCTTCGGCTGATCGAACCCGGTCTGGTACTTGTTAGCAACCAAAAGCACCTGGTACTCGTCCTTGTCAAATTCCTTTGTCAGCCGATCCTCCGGGAAGCCGTTTATGGAAGCCTCTGAGTATTCGGTGTCATCGTCCGGCAGCTTCACCTTACCGGAGAAAGCGACCAACGCCTTAATGTCGGTGTAGCCTTTTTTCTGAGTGTAATTCTCGAATGCCTGACGATATTTGACCGCACCCTGTCGGGAAGCTGTGATGACCATTGCTTTTGCCATACCGCCGAGCTCCGGCATAACCGTGGTGCGGAAATGCTCCACGATGACCTCTACACGCTGCGCAATGTTCGTTTCATGCAGCTCCACAAAACGGGCAATCTGCCTTTTTGCATCGGCTGTCTTGCAGCGGGGATCTTCTTCGATTTCTTTGTTCAGCTGATAGAAGGTATCATAAGTGGTGTAGTTCTGGAGCACATCCAGAATAAAGCCTTCCTCGATGGCCTGCTTCATGGAGTAGATATGGAACGCCTCACGCTGTCCCTTGGTGTTCAGTCGACCGAACAACTGAATCGTTGTGGGCTTGGGCGTGGCGGTGAACGCAAACATGGAAACATTGGCTTGTTTGCCGTTGCGACGGATCTCGTCAGTGATCATATCTTCGACATCGCCGATTTCCCGGTTGCCGGAACCCAGTGACATGGTGACTGCCGCCATATCCTTACCGGCGGTGGAAGAATGCGCCTCGTCGATGATAACGGCGAACCGCTTGCCTTTCAGCCCTGCAACGCTGTCCACGATGTACGGGAATTTCTGAATCGTGGTCGCAATGATCTTTGTGTTGCCGTTCAGAGCAATTGCAAGGTCGGCGGAGTTGCATTTATCGTCCATCACTCGGATAAGCCCGGCTTTGTGCTCCATGCCCATAATGGCTTTCTGAAGCTGGCGGTCGACCACAACGCGGTCAGTGACGATGACGACATTATCAAAAATAATTTTGTTATCTGCATCGTGCAGCGAAGTGAGGCGGTGCGCCAGCCATGCGATAGAGTTCGTTTTGCCGGAGCCTGCGCTGTGCTGGATCAGATAGTTTTGCGTAGAGCCATTCTCCTGCACATCCGCCAGCAGCTTGCGGATCACGTCAAGCTGGTGATACCGGGGAAAGATAATATTTTCGGACTTCTTCGTCTTTCCGGTCAGCTCATCCTTGCTTTCCTTGGTTTCGATGAAGATGAACTTGCTGATGAGGTCAAGGACGGTGTCCTTTTTCAAAATGTCCTCCCACATATAGGAGACACTGTACTTGTCTTTGAAGGTGGGGTTGCCCGCACCGGCATTGACGCCTTCACCGTTGCCCATGTTGAAGGGCAGGAAGAAGGTAGAGTTCCCGGCAAGCTTGGTGGTCATATAGACCTGTTCCAGATCCATCGCAAAGTTCACAAGGCACCCGGCCTTGAAGCGGAACAGTCTGGTGTTCGGATCACGGTCAACCCGGTACTGATAAATGGCGTCTTGGTACGACTGGCCGGCGGCATTGCACTTCAGTTCAAAGGACATAATTGCGATACCGTTCAGGAAGATGACCAGGTCAGCACGCTCATCATCGCTTGCCCAGACCTCCTCCATAACGGAGAAAATATTCTTCTCATACTTTGCCAACAGTTCCCGGTTAAAAGTGGTGGCAGGCTTGGTGTACATAAGCTCCAGCTTCATATTGGAGATTTCAATGCCGTGCTTCAGCACATCCAGCAGGCTGCCGCGCGCTTTTGTGACCTCAGAGTTGATGAAACTGACGAGGGTATCCTCCAGATCGGCTTTGTAGATTTTGCGGAGCGCCTCCATTTCCTCCGGCTGGGTATCGTTCAGAAACTGAAGCAGCAGCTCCCGATCCATAGCAAAGAGACGGTCGTAGCTGGTCGCTTTGCGGACGATGTAACCGTTGTCCTGCGAGAGCCTGTCCATGATGAAATGCTGATACTCTTTTTCGGAGAGAATATTATTCATGATCTGGCTCCTTTCCTCGTAATGTGTAGTGTCTGCCATAGTCATCGCTAAACACGACATCAATCAATCGCACGCCTTTTTGTACATAAACTTCGCACCAGGTATCTGCACAATAACTTCCAAGCCACCTTTCCTGAATGCTGTAAATTACCGAGCTGGTTTTATCTGCCCAATATGCAATGGCATCATTAACTTCATCAGTAAAGTGGATTGGAACACCTGCTCTGGCACTAAATCCCTCAACAGCAACTTGCAATAAAAACAGCTCATCTCTATCTTTTAATGCATTTAGGAAATCGGCTCCCTTTACCACCATGCACGGAGTGTCTTTATGATAGGAGTATTCCACTTTCATGATAAAGACACCTCCTTCTTTCCTGTTACATACTCGAAGATGAGTGATTTTTTGTAGTCGGCAAGGACTTCCAACTGCTGCTTTTTAGTGGATATCACTTCTTCTACAGCATTACACCGTCTATCAAGATAGTCGCAAATTGCCTTTTGTTCCTGCCTTGTTTTCGGAATTGCAATCCAAATGTCACGAACTTTATCCCAGCTACGAAAATCACTTGTGTTTCCACGAACACCGTTGGATATCAGCTTATAAACACCCTGAAATGCAAGATGCTGCATATAATAAACGATAAACCGTTTATCTTCCGTGCTGTCACAAACATGAACAACACGAGTGATTTTGCCATCAAACTCAGACAAAGCAATTGCACCATGCCATGTATCCATTCCGTGAATAGCAATGTCACCTGCACGAATGCCCTGCATCGCATTGTCATCACTGACCATGATTCCAGTTAGGTCATCCGCACGAACCTGGACTTTTCCTTTGTTAGAGCAAATCAGTGCTGTATCTTCAGGAACAAACGAACGAGATAATTTCGTACAAATATATCCTATTTTGGTCAGGCCCCACGAAGCATTCATCGGAGCCATATAAAACACTCCACTGTCCTTCATCTCGGCATCGGGATTCAGCCCTTTGGTGACGGTTTCAGTGATGACAGACCTCTTGTATTGTTCCAGCGTATCAATCTGGGTTTGAATATCGGCGGTCAGTGCGTCAATCTCGGCACATTTGGTGTCAAGGAAGTCAGCAATGCGCTGTTGTTCATGAAGCGGCGGCGTTGGTATGGTGATTTTCTTCATCTCCTGCCAGCCGGTAGTCCAAAGGTCGTCAACTATCCCGTGACCAAACTTATAGAACTCATCTCCAAACTGGACTGTATGGAACAACCAATCATAATATCCTGGATTCATTTCGTTTAATGGTGCCAAGATTGTATTGATAAGTGATACGGAACCGTCGTAATCAGAAATCCCACACGAACCTCGTCTGTCAGAACGACTATTGATCGCAAAGTCTCCTCTTTTAACAAGTTTTCGGTCATCGTGTGCATTTGTTTTAGCCGCCGTATCCAACTGCGGGACAATTCCCTTATTGGTAACAGAAAGCGGTGGATAGTCGGTATCGCTGACCTTCGTGTTTCTTAGTCTATAGACCTGTCCAATTTTAGACAAACTCCATCCCGCTGGGATTACTCCAATCCACTCGAGGCCACTATCTTTCGTCGCTCTCATCAGCCGATACCTCCTTTACCCGAACAACTTAGCCACACGCTCCGTCACAGATAACTCCAATTCTTTAAATCTATTCTCAAGTTCCTCACTCGGTGTGGAAGGCTGATATTTATAGAAATACCGTGTAAACGGGATCTCTGCACCGGTTTTGATAACAGGCTTCTTGGCGCTAAGGTTCTCCTCGAAGAATGCGGCGGCATCCGGGATGTGCGGCAGGACTTCTCTTGCCATATAGTCCTCGATGTTCTCTTCCCATTTTACCTGTTCGGTATCCTTGGTTTCTTTGTCGTAGATGATGCTGCCCTTGCGATCCCGCTGAATCTCAGCTTTTTTATCCATAACGGAAAGGCCGTCTGTAATCTTTTCCAGCAACCTTTTGTCGGCAGTCACCGCAGACAGTGCTTTGGACAGCACCGGAGTAAACTCTGCCGGGCAATTATAAATCTGCTCCGAAACTGCCGCTTTCAGTGTGGCGACAATGGCATCATAAACCGGCTTATTTGCCTGATATGCCTCCAACTTCTTCTGATCCTTGCCGGTCAGTTCTTCGGTATTTTCCAGTTCGTCCACCTTGGACTGGTCATACAAGGCAGATAGCGATCCCTTGGAAAGCATGGATTCAATGCGTTCCTCCGTAATAGCATAGCTGCGCTGAAGCGGCTGCATCACCGTGTACTCACGATAAATAAACTCCTCGTTAGGGTAAATCTTGCAATATTCATTCTCTGCAAAATCCGCATACAGCTTTGTAATGGCGCTGCGATCCTCAGGAGAAATTTCATTTTTCTTATCACCCAGTGCTTTCCGCAGTTTTTTGAAGAACGTAGAGGCATCAATCAACTGAATTTTGCCCTTGCGCTCCGGGCGCTTGTTCTTTGAGAGGACCCAGATATATGTAGCAATGCCGGTGTTATAAAACAGGTCAGTAGGCAGCGCAATAATCGCCTCAATCAGATCGCTTTCCAGCATCCAGCGGCGGATCTGGCTCTCACCGGACGCTACGCCACCGGAGAAAAGAGGACTGCCGTTTTCAATAATGGCAGCGCGGCCAAGGTTATCGTCCATCTTATCAATGGCAGACTGAAGGAACAGCATCTGCATATCACCGGAACCGGGCAGTCCTGCGCCCCAGCGGCCGTCAAAGCCTTTCTGATATTCTGCGTTGACGGCATCCTCAACGCCTTCGGCCGCATCTTTACCGCCCCAAGCGGTGCCAAAAGGAGGATTTTCCAGCACAAAACGCATTTTCGTGCCTTTAAAGCGGTCTGCTTTCATGGTGTCCTGATAGCAGATATTTTCGGCATTCTGTCCCTTGATGAGCATTTCGGCAAGGCACATAGCGTAAGATTCCGGGTTGATTTCCTGCCCGAACAGGCGCACATCTGCCGTGGGATTATAGCGTTTAATAAAATTAAAGCCGGTGGACAGCATACCACCCGTACCACAAGCCTGATCCAATATTGTGATGACCTTACCGTCATCGAAGATATCATCGCACCCTTCGGCAAGCAGAATATTGACCATCAGCTTGATGATATCTCGTCCAGTGTAGTGGTCGCCAGCCTCAGCGTTTTCAGAAAATTTGCGAATCAGATCTTCAAAAATATACCCCATCTTCACATTGTCGATGGTGCGAGGATCAAGGTCAAGTTCAGAAAATGCTTTAACGACAGAGAGCAGCCGGTTGTTTTTGTCCATCTTGTCGATTTCTTCTCCGAAGTTTAAACCGTGCTCCTTGGACATCAAAATTTCCAGCACATTCGCAGAAAATCCCTGCAGATAACTCTTGAAATTGGCAGCAATATGGTCTGCGTCATTTACAAGCTCTGCGAGGTCAAATTCACTGGTGTTGTAGAACTGGAAGCCGGAAATACGGTACATCGCCTTTGCCGGAAAATTCGGATTTGCTTTGAACTGCTCCACGACCTTCTGCTTGGTAGGTGCAAGAGCACACTCAAAGCGACGGATGATTGTCATCGGAATGATAACATCCTTATATTTGTCGCTGCGGTACGGTCCGCGCAGTTTATTTGCAATGGACCAGATAAAATTCACTTCGGCAGATACATCCACCGGACTGTCATCCCACATGACATCAACAACTTTTTTCTCAGGCATATCGACTTCCTCCGTCGGTGTTTTTTATTGTAACGCACTTCTCATCCCAAAAAGCGGACCATATACTAATCTTCCTATGATTCTAGTATAATTCCTTGTCTGAGTATAACACATTTGTGCAGTATTTCCAATTATGATTGGACGTGTGCCCAGATATTTTCCCACGCAGTCAAGACGGAGCCTCTGCATCAGGGCACCCCATTTTCCAGTGCCCTGCCGGGAAGAATCCAAAGAGCGGCGGAACGCTCGTTGGCACACGACTTTGCTTGCAAAGTCTAGTGTGTTACACCTTGGTTCCGGCTGATGCGGAAAAGGGGCTGCGAAAGGCTCCGGCAAGCACCTGTTCTGCGGCAGAAGGATGCGCGGATGGGCGTGGCAGTTGACGGTCTTTGCCCACCCAGCGCAGGCTTGCAGAGGAACCAATGGTGTACGTTCTCCTTCCTGCCGCAGCAGCGTTTTTCCCTATCTGGCGAAGGGCAAATGATCAGCGTCTGTGCTTGCCCCGGTTGCCTGCAAGTGTCCCCGGTTTCAGCATTGCCGTTTTATAAAGAATCTTCTTTATCAGCTTTCTTTCATCCTCTGTCAGCTTATCGTAGTTGATGCCGATTGCCTTCAATGCTGTTCGGATCTTCTTTTCATCCGCAGACCCTTCAAGTTTCTGTGCATCCTCCAGTTCCTTCATCAAGTTATCGACCATTGCACCATCCGAAGTGGTCTTGTCCTTGCGGTGTTCCGTCTTGATGTTCTTCAGGATAGCCACCAACTCGTCATACAAAACCCGACCAAAGTACTCATCTTCATCGATCTGCCCCAGCTTCAAGGTGCTCATGTACAGATCATTTTCATCTGCTGCATACTTCTTTTTCAGCATTTGCCGGGTCGCTTCCAGACCAGCATTGAGGTTTTGAATGTTTGCGCTGACATATCCATCCACATAGATTTCCAGATCGGTCATGAACCGCCGGAAATTCTCATGCACGATCAGTTCGCACAGCAGCCGATGATTGAATTTTCCATTCCTTAATACGTCCACTGCGCCATCGC
>ENA-ORTW01003532-ORTW01003532.1-human-gut-metagenome-genome-assembly--contig:-NODE-3532-length-13124-cov-2.400949_pt1 | contig 13124 bp, 10 predicted proteins | sample MGYA00242072_ERZ509193 | MGnify/ENA primary metagenome ERZ509193 (study PRJEB26280, sample SAMEA2338813) | human gut metagenome | biome: human gut; feature: human-associated habitat; material: faeces... | reverse complement strand
CAAAGTATTGCGCTGACAAACATCACGTTACAACGCCTGATGCGATATCCTACGACCATCTGAAAGATTATTTGATGTTTATAAACGAAGTTGGAGTTACCAATCGTACACAAGCGAGATGTATTTCCAGTATTCGTTCATTTTATAAATTTTTAGTATTCGACGGACAGTTGGAAAACAATCCGACCAAATTACTCGAAGCTCCGAAAATCGGACGGAAATTACCGAACATCCTGACAACCGAAGAAATCGACGCCATGTTGAATTCTGTAGAGATGTACAAACCGGAAGCCCAGCGTAATAAAGCCATTATCGAAATGCTTTATTCCTGCGGATTACGCGTTTCAGAGCTGATCAGTATAAAATTATCCAACATCAATTTCCGTCAGGGAGTTGTGAAAATCGAAGGGAAAGGGAACAAAGAACGGATGATTCCACTGAGCAAAAATGCAAAACAGGAAATCAAACAATATATGAAAGTATACCGCGATTACCTGGAAATTGAAAAAGGATACGAAGATGTTTTATTCCTGAACAAACGGGGAACTGCTCTTTCGAGAGTAATGGTGTTCAATATTATCAAACACCTGGCTACCCGTGCCGGAATCAAGAAAAATGTGTCTCCTCATACTTTCCGTCATTCTTTTGCTTCTCATTTGGTGAGTGGAGGAGCAGACCTGAGAGCGGTACAAGATATGTTGGGACATGAATCCATCCTGACAACAGAAATTTATACCCATCTCGACGATCATTATCTGAAAGATACAATTAATAAATTTCACCCGCGTTCCAAAGGGAATGAGGAAGAAACGAAATAATAAATAAAAAAAGAGCGTGAACAACGCTCTTTTTTTTATCTTCGCGGCAAAATAAAATACGATGGAAAATAACGAGGAAATACTAAAGAAAATCAGCAGCGGAGATCCCGAAGCAATCGCAGAAGCAGTTGATACCGTAAAGGAAAACGGCGACCTGGTTATTGCCGGTAAATTACTGGACATCCTGTCCCAGCCTCTCGCACCGTCGACAATCACTATCATCGCCAATTTGCTGGCCGATATTAAAGATAATCAGTTCAAAGACCTGTTAATCCAAAAACTGGAACAGACTTCCGAAGGAACGCTCAAGAAGGAATTGCTTCGGATTGTCTGGGAATCTTCATTGGACTACTCCTCCTATTTAGATCATTTTTTACAAATCTTGCAGGAGGACGATTTTACTGTAGCTTTCGAAGCTTCCACAGTGATTGAAAACCTGGTCCCTCACCTGATGCCAGAACAACGGACAAAATTAACCGTCATACTGCAAGTATTTCCCGAGGACAAAAAGTTTTTAGCTGAAAATATACTGGAAGAACTCAGTTATCAGGAGTGAGCCACCACCTTTTTACGGTCTCTACTTTTTCTTCCATAGGTATCCCGGATTCCAACCAATGGATATCGAATCCATCGCGTTCCATTTTCCGGAACCAGGTCATTTGCCGTTTAGCAAACTGATGAATGGCCACGTTCAATTGTTGCACCATTTCCTCATAGCCCAACTGTCCGGTCAGGTACAGCGTCAGGTATTTATATTCCAAACCGTAATAAATCAAATCTTCGGGCTTCACACCACTTTGCAAAATCCGTTCCACCTCCTCCACCATGCCCTGCTGCAAACGGGCATGTAATCGCTGCGTGATACGCTCACGCCTCACCTCCCGGCTCACACCTACCCCGACAACCAAAGGATGGATCTGAGGAAAGTCTTTCTCCTCATAAGGATGTGTCTTATAATATTCTTCAATTTCTATCGCCCGGATGGCCCGTTTAGGTGTATCTATCTCTGTCGTATTATGTAATTTCTTATATGTCGCCAAACGAGCGGCCAATTCCGGCAAAGACAGTCCGGCCAATGAAGCCCGCAAATCCTCGTCGACCGGTACAGCCAGTAACTTATCCCCTTTCAACACAGCCCCCACATCCAAGCCACTTCCACCGCATAACACAGGCAAAACACCCCGCTGCCTGCAATCTTCCCAAACCTTCACAAAGTCCGACTGATATTCAAAGACATTATATTTATACCCAGCCTCCACAATATCGATCAAATGGTAAGGAATTTTTTTCCCCTCCCATACATACTCATCCAGATCCTTACCAGTCCCGATATCCATCCCCCGATATACTTGCCGGGAATCGGCACTGATGATCTCTCCGCCGAATGCAGCAGCCAAACGAACAGCCAAATTCGTCTTTCCACTCGCAGTCGGTCCGACGATACACAACAAATCAAACATTTTATCTTCGATTACGTATTACCCAAGCAAAGGTAGTGAAAATATAAATGATAAATTAATTACAAGCCAAAAGGAGTTAAATACGGAGTAAAAAAACTATATTTGTAAAAGATGGAAATTTCCATTCGGATAAGGGAAAAGTTAAGAAAAGGATTGATTACAGTATGTCTGTTTTACTGCGGTTTTCATTCCGCTCTCTTAGGTCAATCTTTATCCAGAAGCAAACAAAACAATAATATGGTAACGAGTCGGCACTATTCTTCGGCCTTTGCAGGTCCGCAAAATAAAGTCGTATCCTCCTTTTCTTTCGGAGAATACGACTTCCGGGATACTCTCCCGGGTAAAAACTATACCATACAATTATTCACGTCGTTCGATACACCGGCAGATCCGATTCTAACAGAAAGCAACAAAATAAAGATCATCCGGATGGGTGAATTATACCGGTATATTTTCTCTCAATACCATGCACTGGACACTGCCCGTCAAGCGTTAATCCCTATTCGCCGATTATACCCACAAGCCTGCATCCGGGAATACCAGGAAGGAAAATTAGGCCCTATTATAGATATGAATATTGACCATAGAATAAATGACAAAACTTATGATGCAAGATGAAAACATTCTGATCCGGGCACTCGAACCCGAAGATTTGGAGTACCTCTACAAGTGGGAAAACGATATGGACCTTTGGGATGTCAGTGACACCCTGACCCCATTCTCTCATTTCACACTGAAAAAATACATTGAAAATGCCCATGTAGACATTTATACCAGCAAGCAATTGCGGCTGATGATTACACGTGTCGATACCCAAGAGCCCATCGGACTGATCGACCTGTACGATTTCGACCCTTATCACCAGCGGGCCGGCCTGGGAATCATGATTCACAATATGGAAAACCGCAAACAAGGCTATGCCAGCTCGGCGATTAAGCTCATGCTGGATTATTGTTTCGAAACCCTGGGCTTGAATCAGGTATACAGTAGTGTGCCCAGTTGTAACGTGGCCAGTCTGAAACTCTTCGAAGCCACGGGCTTTACCCAAACCGGTTACCGGAAACAATGGTTAAAAAGGGGTAATGAATGGGAAGATGTCATTTACTTCCAGCAACTTGCCTCTACCTGGAATAACAACTAAATAATCTCTCATATGCTATAAACCTTTGTTCGGATAGATTGTCTTATATAATATAAAACCAATTTTTATAGAAAACATTTATTGAACTAAAAAAGCGATTATGAAAAAGTTAGTATTCTTAGCCACCACATTATTGATGTTCCTGGCCATAACAGTAAATGCCCAACAAAGGGGCCCGCGTGAACGAATGACTCCGGAACAGCAAGCGACCCGGACGGTCGAACGCCTGACCACCGAATTAAAGTTGACAGACAAACAACAGGCAGACCTGAAAAAATGGTATACCGAATCGTTCAAAAAGCGTGAAGAAGCCATGCAGAAAAACCGGGATAACCGTGAAGCCATGCGTGATCAAATGAAAAAAGACCGTGAAGCTGCAGACGCCGAACTAAAAAAAGTATTGACCGAAGAGCAATATAAAACCTACAAGGCCAACGAAGAAAAACGCATGAAAGAGTGGCAACAAAGAGGTCGTCAAGGTGGCGGACACCCTCAACGATAAAATAATTGATAACCTGAAAGCAACAACTTTCAGGTTATTTTTTATCCTAGCCCTATCCCCTGTTCATTCCAGCCCGAATTGACAAGCTCTTCATCCATACACACGCATAGACTTTGTTCCATCCAATCGACCATTACAACATAAAGAATATCTTAATTAAAGCCTTTATAGTTTACTTTCGTCCTGCCTCCCGACCTAAGTTCCTACTTCTGGTTATATCATCAAATCTTTCACACTCCCCACGATACATAATCCAACAACTTACCACAATTTCCTACAACAGCTCCAAGAGAGTATTCCGACTTTCTGCATCGAACAATTCCAAAGGGAAATTCTCCATACGAGCATATTAACAATCAATGTATTGTACGTGTCATAAGCCATCACTTACCGATGCAAGAAAATGCAACTTTAACATAACTGCTTGATATTAAATTTATTTTCTCCTGTGAAATTTATATTCAGGGACAAACAGGGGACAAAATTTAGACAACAATAACACTAACAAAAGAAAATATAATTCTGATTTTGAGTTCTGTGATTGTCAAATAGCTTGCTGGCCAAAAGAAAAAAAGAAGCATTTTCTCTACGTTCTCTAGCCTTGATAACTTAATATTTAGATATAGCACTCAATTCTGATATCAAGTATAATATATGATATCTACTTTGAAACAAGAATTTTAAGGTTTAGTTTGGTATCTTGTATATTTAACAAGGTTCTAAACCAAACTTCGTTCAGCTTCATAATGACGAATATTGGTGAATAGGGTATTTCCTTTTCTCTTTTCGCCAGCAGCAGTATTGATTGTTATTGTTATACAAATGGAAAAATATTATAAAGCTATTTATGAATAGAGATATATCACGAGAAGGTAATTCTTTCAATAAGTATGGCAGTTCTTGGTCTCAATGATTTGATTTTTCACTCAATTATGATTCTGTACTGCATAAAATAGTGTATATTTTATGCAACATGCATTGTTGTTTGAATAAAAAATAGTAATATTGCACTTGAATAACAATATAGGAGATGAAAACAATCATTCTAAATCAGCGCAAAGAACGTGATGAACTGATGTCTCGTCCATATTTGATACGTAAGAGCATCCAAGATACAGATTTGTTATTGAGCAGCCATCTGATCAAGTTGATAACAGGTCCTCGACGGGTGGGCAAATCCACTCAAGCATTATTGATGTTGCGAGACAAGAATTTCGCATATCTGAACTTCGACAATTATCAATTACTGGAAACTTGGGATGCGAATCTGGTCATGCGGATGCTGGATGATGTCTATCCTGGGTATGAATATATCCTGTTGGACGAGGTCCAGAACCTTGAAGCGTGGGATTTGTGGGTCAGTGAATTATATAGGATGGGAAAGAATCTTGTAATAACAGGCAGTAATGCCAGAATGCTCAGCAGTGAAATGGCTACAGTATTGACAGGCAAGTATCTTCAGGTAGAGATGCTGCCTTTCAGTCTTGAAGAGTTTTTCGATTGGAACAAGCTTGATCTGCATATACTGAAACCGGAACACAAAACAGAATCTCTTGTGCTGACAGATGACTATTTGAGGAATGGCGGTTATCCGGAAGTAGTCGCTTCACGCCAATTGACACGCAATTATCTTGACACGTTGTTTGATTCCATTATATGGAAAGATGTGGCTAAGCGTCATAAAGTTCGGAATGTGACAGATCTGAATAACCTGGCCATGTATCTTGTCTCGAACTTCTGTAATCCTGTTAGTGCTAATGAATTGACATCGGAACTTGACTTCTCCAGTGTCAATACGACTAAAAAATATATGGATTATCTCCATGAACCATACCTTTTCTATTATTTGTCACGCTACAACAATAAGCTTAAGCTGATGAAAAAAGCTCCAAGGAAAGTATATGTCGTTGACAACGGTTTTGTGGCATCAAAGGCATTTTCCTTGAGTGATAATTTAGGGCGACTGCTTGAAAATCAAGTTTTCATAGAACTTATACGCCGGGGCTATGATGTTGAAAAGACCATGTTTTATTATCGTTCACGGAATGATAAAGAAGTTGATTTTGTCCTTCGTGAAGGACCACGCATATTACGCCTTGTCCAGGTATGTTATGATATGAGCAGTCCTAAAACGGAGAAGCGGGAAATGGACAGCATTGTTGAATGTGCCGGAGAATTAAAGTGTGATAATCTTGTTATTGTGACTTATAATGATAAGCGCACAATTGAGAAAGATGGTTATAGGATAGATGTAGTGCCAATCACAGAGTTTTGAATATATGGATATCCTGACGCATTTTAGAAGTATAGAAGAACTGACGAAAATGCTCTCACGTGAGCAAAGATTGCTAAGCGAGATGTTTGAGAAGCGGAAGCTTATGAAGTTTCCGTTGGGGCTTGCCATTGACCTTGTCGGAGGAAATGAACAAAGATTGAGAAAGCTGGTTGATTATGGTGTGCTGGTGGAATCCGGAAATGCGGTTGAGATTGAGAGCGACTATCTGAACTTTTTTGAGGAAGTGCTGAATGTCAATGAGGAAATTAGTGTATTAAGCGTACAGGAATGCATCAACACCCTGAAAGAGAATATCGGTTATTTCCTGCAGGAGACGAATCCCAACCGCAAAGCCGGATATCAGGATAGTGTGCGGCAACTTTTAAAGAAGACCGGATTCAGGACCCTGAAGAATGTGGTGGATTTGAAGCGTAATATGGACAATGCCTATAAGCAGGAACCCAATTATGTCATCAAAAAGAAGAAACTGGAGAATCTGGATGAGAAGAGCCATAGCATTCGTGTCATGATACGTGAATGTGAAAAACTGATGGATAATGAACACGCCTTTTTCATCATGGCCAATGATCCGCACATGGCAAAGACCTGTAGCGATGTGAAACATGATTTTGTAGAAGCCTATCATGCGCTAATGGAAATTGACAGACAGATTATTTCCTATATCAATCAGATAGACCTGCAAAATCAACTTTACAAAAAGATACGGAAGTTGAAGTACCTGCAAGATCAGTTGCTTATCAAGACTGACACGAACCTTGTAAAAGTTCTAGAAGAAAGGAATCCTCTTTGGATGGAATCCCGCCAATATAATAAGATTCGCCTGTCTTTAGAAATGTTAAGGGAAAACGATCAGGTAGTAAAGTTGCTGAGACGAATTGCCGAACGGAATGGAATACAGAAAACAGCCAGAACGGAAGCCGGCCCTCTGGCAGAAGAAGACTTGCAAGAACATATCCGGCAATTGAAGGAGGTGGATTCTGCCGAAGTCTGGAATGCATTTTTAGCATCAAGTTATAATCTGTTTGAATTCATTCTGAAGTATGACTATAAAGTAAAACGTAGCATAGAAGAACATGCTACCCTCTTCTGTCAGCTGGTTATCTTGCATCCTGATGAATGCCGGATAACAGGCGAATATGCAATTTATCAAGACATTGAATATCCTATAATTTATGCGAAATAATACTCAAAGAATATACGAGCGGTTAAGCCGGGGAGAGTTTCTTTCGGTAGACAGTGCAGATGCCTCTGTCCGTCATCTGTATGAGGATATCGAGGAGAATTTGGAAGATTATACAGAATACTTCAAGGAAATCGGTCTGCAACTGGAATCTGATAATGGTTACTTCTATTTTTCAAGAATAGGAGAGGGTAAACAGACGATAGAGCAGAAATTGGACAGCTTTTCAAAATGGCTTGACTATCTGGATTTTCTGAAATGCTATAATCAGTCATTTGCTGCAGGATATCAGTTCCGCAAAAGTCATTTGACAGAACAGATCAGTCTGGATATCGAACTGAAGGAAAAGGCAAACCGTTTGTTCAAGAAATACGGTGTGGGGTCTAATGTTGAAATAGTAAACAAACTGCTTCAGGAAATGCAGAACATGGGCTTTGCAGAGTGTATCAGCGAACTTGATGAGACCTTTAAGGTTACTTCGGCATTCCGCTATGTCGAAGAATTGGTTGAAATAATTCAAATTGCAAATGAAGATGAAATACCTGAATAAGATTATTTTTATCAATAGTGCCAATATTCCGTATGCAGAGATATCTGTAGACGGGAATGTGCATTTCACAGGGACTCAGGGTGTCGGTAAAAGTACGGTATTGAGGGCACTGCTGTTTTTCTACAATGCGGATAAACAGCATTTGGGTATTCAACAGGGGCAGAAATCGTTTGATGAATTTTATTTTCGCCAGTCAAACTCTTATATACTTTATGAAGTGATTCGAGACAATGGCGCATATACGATACTTGTCGGCAGATATCAGGGACGCGCTTCATGGCGGTTTATTGATGCACCTTATCAGCGTGAATGGCTAATAGACGATGACAAGCAGGTATTGAGTGACTGGGTGAAGATTCGCGAACGTATAGACAAAGACGTAGCTGTTTCTGCAAGAATAGAGTCCGGTGTGATGTTTAAGGATATAATCTTTGGCAACACTCATGACCATAAATATGCGCGTTATGCACTGGTGCAGAGCTCGCATTATCAGAATATCCCACGAAGCATTCAGAATGTCTTTCTGAATACCAAACTTGATGCGGACTTTGTAAAGAATACGATTATACAATCCATGACTGATGAGGATTTGCCGATTGATTTGCAGACCTACAGACGACTTGTTACAGATTTTGAGCGGGAGTATGACGAGATAGACTGTTGGTTCCGCCAAACACGTGATGGCAGTTACCCTGTGCGTCAGCAAGCATTGAAAATAGCCGAACAGGGCCGTACAATTGTAGCACTCGACCAGCAGTTGTCTGACGTATGGCACATGCTTAATCATGCTGTAGCTTATAGTGAAAAGCATATACCTCTTTTGGAGATAGAAGCCGCAGAAGTTGAAGCGGACATAGAGAAAGAGCATAACCGTGAAAAGGAACTTACGGCAGAATATGATAAAGAAAAAGACGCACTCAATCAGGACCTTGGTGCCCAAAAGGGTAAATTGAAGGAAATAGCACAGGCAAGAAAGTATTTCGCTGACGAGGGTATTGATGACAAACTCGCTCTTGCCGGTCGTGAGTCTGCTATCAGACAGGAGGCTGCTGATAAACAAACGCTATTGGATGATTTGTTGAAAGCTTATGCATCGATAGAAGAAAAGTACAACATTGCAAGAGGTAAACTGGAAAATGCACGTCAGGCGTTTGGGAACATGCAGAAAGAAGCATATTATCAGAAACAGACCGAACTTCAGATAAAGCGTAAGAGCTTGGAAGAAGAACGTACCAGAAACAGGAATCAGGTTATGGAGACTTTCAACAGCTGGCGACACGACTCTGACGAACGTCTGCAAATGTTGTTGATTGAACAGAACAGGACTGAAAATGCGCTGAAGGAACTCCGGCATTGGCATCCCAAAGCTACTGAAATAAAGCAAGTAGATGAGGAACTGCAACAATTGAATTTTTCGGAAAAAGAGAATGCGGTCCAACAGACAGCGGTAAAAAATCAGATTGCCCGGATTACTGCCGAGTATGAGATGAAAGAAACGGAGATAAAACAAGCCTCTCAGCGTGAGCAGGAACGTCTTGACGCTGACCGTACACAAATGCGTGAACAAATTGCGAAGATTCATGATTTATTGGCTCGTTTAGACGGTTCTCTTTACAAGTGGCTTTGTGAAAACGCTGAAGGTTGGGAGAACACGATAGGCAAAGTCGTTGACGAAGAGAGGATTCTATATGCTCAAGGGCTTGACCCTCAGTTGGACACTGTGGCTAATGGTATGTTTGGCGTAAAGTTAAACCTGGATAATATTGCCTCTGTGCATCGTACGCCTGATGAATATAGATTGGAGAAGAATAACCTGGAAGAGCAGGTACGGCAGATTAACCATCAGCTTACGCAATTGCCTGTTACTCTTCAGGAAGAGATAGCTAAACTTGGCAAGAAATATGCTGTACAGGTTAATCCGCTTCGTCAGAAAATGACATCGTTGAAGGTGGAAGAAGAACAGGTGCCAGCCAAGCGGCAGAACCTGCAAAACCGCAGGCATAAGCTGGAGATGGAAGAACAGGAACAGATTGCCCGAGAAAAAGATGTTCGTGAACATTCCTTTAATGAGGCAGTACTGCATGTGAATTCGGAGAAAGAGGCGCGCAATAAGTATGAATTGAAAAATAAAAAGGACCTTAAGGAGCTCGATTCATCGTTTAATAAAGCAGCCAAAGCACTTGATGAGGAATTGCGTATTTTCAAGGAGTCGCAAGATGCTGTAGCGGCCGAACGTAATCAGGAATTCGTTGCACAGAAGCAACAACTCAACGAACAGCAGAAAGCCGAACTTGCAGGCAAGGGCGTTGATACGAACCTGCTCGAGCAATACCGCAGGGCTTTAGAGAATTTAAAGGCTCTGTTGATGAGGATTGATGAAGAACGTTCAATTGTTATCAGATATCGCGACACAGAGCAAAATCTTTTTGCCAAGGAGCCGGAAATCAAAAAGGCAATTAAGACTATAGAGCAGCGGCTCGCCATGATACGTCAGCGTTATGAAGACAGGCAGACACGTATCGGGAAAAAATGTAAAGAAATGGAAGAGCGTCGGAAAAAGGTTCGTGGTGAACTGACGCATAGGAGAGAAGGCTTGACGCTTTATCATCAGATGGTAGAAAATGAGCATCTGGTGCCTGATGCTTTCCTCTCTGATGACAAGATGAAGAAGACCGAGTTGGATTGTCAGCAACTTTTAAGTCAACTTCGAGGTACGGTCAATCAGAAGCGTGAATCGATAGACAAGCTTAAATCCATAGTTGTCAGTTTCAATCGTAACTTTAAGCCCCAAAATGCTTTCCATTTCAATACAATGCCTGTAACAGACAATGACTATTTGGAGATTGCAGCGGATTTGCAGGACTTTATGGATAATAATAAAATCGAGGAGTTCCGCAGACGTACCAGCGAGCATTATAAAGATATTTTGGGACGTATCTCGGCGGAAATCGGTTCACTGATGAAACGCAGGTCGGATGTGGATGGGGTGATACAGGATATAAACCGTGATTTTATAGAAAAGAATTTTGCAGGAGTAATCAAGAGTATTGAACTCAGGGCAGATGAATCATCTGACAAACTCATGAAACTGCTTATATCCATTCATGATTATGCGATAGAGAATGCTTTTTCTATCGGCGAACTGAACCTTTTCTCAAATAATAATCGGGATGAAGTGAACCGTAAGGTCGTAGATTATCTGAAGAGCCTGTCTCATCAGTTGCAGAACGAACCGAATCGTCCGACTGTATCTTTGGGGGACGCTTTCCGTTTACAGTTCCGTGTGAAAGAGAACGACAATGACACCGGCTGGGTTGAACGTATTAATAATGTAGGATCGGATGGTACGGATATTCTTGTGAAAGCAATGGTTAATATCATGCTCATCAATGTGTTTAAGAAAAAGGCTGCCAAAAAAAGTGGTGATTTTATCGTACACTGCATGATGGATGAGATAGGTCGCTTGCATCCTAACAATATAAAAGGCATTCTGCAGTTTGCCAATTCACGCAATATCTATCTTATTAACAGTTCACCTACATCGTATAATCCATACGACTACCGCTATACATACCTGTTAAGTAAGCATGGAGTAAGGACAAGAGTAGAGAAATTGTTGAAACGAATAAATTAATCGTATAATATGGCAATAAGTGCGTCTATACAGGCATTGCTAGCCGGTGAACTGGTTGCCGGGTCGAGGCTGAACAGTAAGTTGCTTGATGAGCTGTTGGCAGAAGGTCTGCTGTTGGTTGTATCACGTGGCTCAAGAAAATCATATCGTGCCCGTGATGCTGAGGCGCTGAAAAGATTTCTTGTAGATAAGGATGAGCGTTATCGCCTTCTCGAAGTAAATGCTTCAGATTCCCGTGCCACAATGGCTGCGGAGACAGGAAACTCCAAACTTGTTATGGTCCGTTCCTGTCCGGGATTTCCTGTAAACAGTTATGAACCTATTGAGTGTTTTCTTGACGAAAATCCATTTGTGGTAAATCCGCAGGAAGGAAGCTTCCTTTTTGTCTCAGACTGGGAGAAATTTACAATTCCGGAAGATACAGTGGTGATTGGTGTGGAGAATATGGACAATTTCAGGATGATTCGTAAGCAACGGACATTCTTTGAAAAATACCTTCATAATCATGACCTTTCTGATAAAGTACTTTTCGTATCCAGATATCCACAATCGACCGATCTTAGAAAATGGCTGTGTTCCATTCCCAATCATTATCTTCACTTCGGAGACTTTGATTTGGCAGGAATAAATATATTTCTCTTTGAGTTTCAGCAATATTTAGGCAAAGAGCGTTCTTCCTATTTAATCCCAGCTGATATTGAATCCCACTTGAAGTTTGGTTCCCGGAAAAGGTATGATGAACAGTGTAACCGTTTTAAGGATATCAAGTCAGATATACTTGAATTACAACAGTTGATAGATTTAATTCATCATGAACGAAAAGCTTATGATCAAGAGGGTTACATATGTTGTGAGCCGTAGAAACGGATAAGAATTGAAAGTTATAAAAATACAGTTCAGTAAGGATAGTCTTGCTGAACTGTATTTTGTCTAAAACTTGCAGCAGTTATTTAGGACTAGTCATTCTTTTATATCTCTTTTGAATTACAAATAAAAGACTCACCCAGAGCGCGCTGTTCTTATGGGAAGCGGGGTGAGTATGTAGTTGCAAATTTAGTTGATAGATTCCATATTCCAATGTTTTTCCTTGAATTTTTCTGCGCAAATGAATGGTATTGTGGATGTTCAATATAGGTAGAGAATCGGTACATCTCAAATCAGTAGGTTATGTTTCTCCATAGCGAACATATGACATTTGCCCAAAAAGTAATTGAAGGTGATAACAATTTTGACAAAAAGACACAGATTTGTCGAAATTGTCATAAAAGGCATACCGAATTTTTGCAAAAAATTCGGTATAGAATCAGGTGAGAATATTTCTTATAGGCTTTGTGCATGCCAGAAAGAGGTCATAGAAAACAGGAACAAACAGATTTTGCCATATATCCCAAAATAAACCGACATCAGGCCATTACGGAGGGAAATCTTACCAAGGTTCGGAGGAAAATCAATATTGGACCTAAGGAAAAGATCAATTTCCTGACTTTAGTTAGGTGCATTTCCTGAAATATTCCTTAATTTTGCCACGTAATTGGAAATTTAT
>ENA-ORTW01003530-ORTW01003530.1-human-gut-metagenome-genome-assembly--contig:-NODE-3530-length-13144-cov-2.940102_pt1 | contig 13144 bp, 10 predicted proteins | sample MGYA00242072_ERZ509193 | MGnify/ENA primary metagenome ERZ509193 (study PRJEB26280, sample SAMEA2338813) | human gut metagenome | biome: human gut; feature: human-associated habitat; material: faeces... | reverse complement strand
CAGAATTCATCAAGCAGCGAGCACTTGCTCAGGCAAACTCAGGAGCAAGCTATATCGATTGTTGCGCATCTGTTCCGGAAGCAGAAGAAGTAGAAACCTTGAAATGGATGATCGACTGTATTCAGGAAGTGACAGATCTTCCGATTTCCGTAGATAGTCCCAGCGCAGATGTCCTTACAGAAGCTTACAAATTCTGCAGAAAACCGGGTATTTTTAACTCTGTATCCGGTGAAGGGGATAAGATCGATAAGATTTTTCCTCTTATGGCACAGCCTGAAAATAAAGGGTGGCAGGTTATCGCACTTCTAAGCGATGATACAGGTATCCCCAAAAGTGCGGAAGACAGACTGAAGGTATTTGACAAGATCATGGCAAAAGCGAAAGAGTACGGAATTTCACCGGATCGTATCCATATTGATCCATTGGTTGAGATGCTCTGTACATCTGAAGATGGTATTGCGATGAACGTGGAAGTAATTTCAAGTGTCCGTAAACAGTATCCGATGATCCACATTACAGCGGCGATCAGCAACATTTCCTTCAATCTGCCGGTACGTAAGCTTATCAATTTCGGATTTGTGGTACTTGCAATGAATGCCGGCCTTGACAGTGCGATCATGGATCCTACAAACAGAGATATGCTTGGACTTGTATATGCAACAGAGGCATTGCTTGGTCTGGATGATTACTGTATGGAATACATCGGAGCATACAGAGAAGGTCTGATCGGACCTGTAAAAAAATAAATAAAACGCATATGCGGAATGCGGATAAAAAATAAAAAGCGGAGGTGTTTGATTATGTCAAAAATCACAGAAGTAGCAGAATTGGTAGAAAAAGGAAAAGCAAAACTTGTAGGTGCAGCTGTACAGTCAGCTCTTGATGAAGGCTGTGAGGCAACAGAGATTCTTAACAGCATGATCGATGCAATGGCTGTTGTAGGTGAAAGATTTAAGAACGGAGAAATCTTTGTTCCGGAAATGCTGGTAGCAGCCCGTGCAATGAAAAAGGGTGTTGAGGTTCTGAAACCGCATCTTGCATCCGGCGCTACAGGAAGTATGGGAAAACTTATCATCGCTACTGTAGCAGGAGATCTTCATGATATCGGAAAGAATCTTGTTGCAATGATGATCGAAAGTGCCGGCTTTGAAGTTATTGATCTCGGTGTTGATGTACCTGCATCGAAGGTTATTGAATGTTACAAAGAAAATCCGGATGTTAAGGTAATTGCACTTTCAGCGCTGCTCACAACTACAATGCCGGCTCTGAAGGATACAGTTGCAGCACTTAATGCGGAAGATTTCAGAAGCAATGTTAAGATCATGGTTGGAGGAGCACCGATCACGAAGGAATTTGCAGATGAGATCGGTGCAGATGGATATTCAGAAGATGCAGCAAGCGCAGCAGTTCTTGCAAAAGCTTTGGCAGCATAAGGGAAAATAAAACGGGCCGCTCTGTATTGTCTGTGCATGGCATAGACGGCAGAGCGGCTTTTGCTTTACAGTGACCATCGGAGGGATGAAAATGTACCGAATAAAATTTATCAGGGAGGAAAAGGAGATCCTGGTGGAACCGGGTACCAGGATCCTTGAGGCGGAAAGAAAAGCAAAGCTGGTTCCTGATGCACCCTGCGGAGGCCGGGGAAAGTGCGGGAAATGTCGTGTTAAAATAGAAGATCACATGGTGCTTGCATGTCAGACGGAAATCCACAGTGACCTTGAAGTAGATACATTGTCCGGATGCCAGGAAGAGGAGATCCTTACAGAAGGAATGCAGAGACCGGTTGCGTTCAGGCCTGATCTGAAACAGAAAAAAGTGATTCTTAAGAAACCGGAGACAGGAGACAACCGCTCTGAATGGGAGCGGCTGACAGAACAGCTGGATGTGGAAAAACCTGTTCTGCCTGATACTGAAATCGAAGCTTTACGGCTGCAGAAAAAAAGCAGAAGAATGGTATGTGCTCTGTGCAGGAAATGAGATCCTGGATATCAGCAGAGAAGAGAAAAAAATCTGTTTTGCGGCTTTTGATATAGGTACAACGACGGTGGTCGGCTATCTTATGGATGCATTGACCGGGAAGCAGCTGGCTCTCAAGAGCAGAATGAACCCACAGACTCAGTATGGCGCAGATGTGATCATGCGGGCGGATCATGCTCTGGAGCATGGCGTAGAGCAGCTGACCGGCTGCATACGGAATGCGGTTGATGAAATGCTCCAGGAACTGGCAGAGGAAGCAGGAAGAAGCACATTAGATATCTGTCAGGTATCTGTGGTAGGAAATACCTGCATGCATCATCTTTTTCTTGGGATTTCTCCGGCATCGCTGGTCCATGCACCGTATAATCCGGCAATCAGTCAGGGGCTTACACTGAATGCAGAGCAATATGGGCTCCATATCCACAGAAAGGGGCAGCTGCTTATGCTGCCTGATATAGCCGGGTATGTAGGGGCAGATACCTGTGGCTGCATTTTGACGCTCAGACAGGATCAGCAGAACGAGATCAGCCTTATGATCGATATTGGAACGAACGGGGAGATGGTCCTTGGAAATAAAACGAGATTAGCCTGTTGTTCAACAGCTGCCGGTCCGGCATTTGAAGGTGCAAAGATCGAGTGCGGGATGCGTGGAGGAGCAGGAGCAGTAGATCATGTAGTATACAAAAATGGAAAATGGGAATACACGACTATAGGAAATAAGGCTCCGGCAGGCTTATGCGGTTCAGGTCTGATCGATCTTGTGGCACAGCTGTACCTGGCTGGCTTTATTGATGAAAGTGGTCATCTGGAAAGCGGCCAGGAAAAGGCGGGAGTGTTTGTGCTGGTACCTCCGGAAAAGTCGGGAAATGACAGGGGCGTTTATCTGACACAGAAGGATATCGGAGAGGTACAGCTGGCAAAAGCGGCTATCGCAGCGGGAATCTTTCTTCTTATGAAAAGACTGGAGATCACAGAAAAGGATATTAAACGGGTCTATCTTGCCGGTGCATTCGGCAATTACATGAATCCGGAAAGTGCGGCAGCGATCGGGATGTTCCCGGCCGGACTGCTGCCCAGGATACAGCCGGTGGGAAATGCGGCAGGCGAAGGTGCAAGGATCGCGCTTCTGAATGAAGAGGAAAGAAAAGAAATGGATCGGACTGTCAAAAATATGGATTTTGTGGAGCTGGCAGCTTCGCCGGAGTTCCAGGACTGTTTTGTGGATGGCTTATGCTTTCCGTAATGCGAGGAGAATGGATATGCTTAATATAAAAGAACTGGAAGAGATGGGAAAAAAGGCAGGATTTTCTTATGTAGCACTTCTGAAGAGCGATTCGATCCAGCTTATGCCGGAGGTAAGGGAAATGTGCAAAAATAATACCTGCCATATGTATGCAAAACGCTGGAGCTGTCCTCCCGGATGCGGAGATCTTGAAGTATGCAGAAAAAAGATAGAAAAGTACAGGGAAGGCATTATTGTCCAGACAGTGGGGAAACTGGAGGATCCTTTGGACGGAGAGACGATGATGGAGACCGAAGCGGTTCATAAACAGAATTTTTATGAATTTGAAAAAATGCTCAGAGAAAGATGGCCGGGCATGCTCCCCATAGGGGCCGGGTGCTGTACAAAATGTAAAACGTGTACATATCCGGATGCTCCATGCCGTTTCCCCGAACAGGCATTTTCTTCGATGGAAGCCTATGGAATGCTGGTAACACAGGTATGCCAGGCAAATGGTCTGGAATACTATTATGGTCCCTGTACGATCGCCTATACCAGCTGTTATCTTCTTGAATAGAACAGGAGTGAAAAAATGAATGACAGAGAACGGGAGGCATATCTGAACAGGATCGGATATGAGGGTGAATTAAGAACAGATAAAAAATGTCTGGAAAAGATAATGGACCTTCATCTTTGCAGTATTCCCTTTGAAAATCTGGAAGTTTTTGACGCGGGAAGGATTCCTTCTCTGAGGTCGGAAGATATTTATGAGAAGATCATTGTCAGAAAACGAGGCGGATATTGCTTTGAGCTGAATAAATTGTTTTATGAGCTTCTGAAAGCTTTGGATTTCCGTGTGATCCCTGTGGCGGTAAGGATATTGTGGAACCGGGAAGAGCTTCCGCCGGTCCTGCACCGGGCAACCCTTGTTATTTTTGAGGAAGGAAGCTATTACTGTGATGTAGGATACGGAGGTCCCGGACCCAAGAAGCCGGTTCTTATGAAGGATGGTATCCACAGAGAAAAAAACGGATGGTACCGTGTTAACATGAAGCCGGGAAATACAAACGGAGAGATACTTGTTGAACGAAGGAAAGAAGAAAAATATCTGCCAATACTCAGATTTTCACAGACTCCTACAGTAGAAGCAGATTTTGAACTGCTGAATTTCTATTGTGCAAAATCTCCAGATGTATTAATTACCAGAAAAAGAGTGGTGAGCATCTGCAGACCGGAAGGAAGTGTTGCGCTGACCGGGGATGTTCTTACAATCCAGAAGGAAGATGGATCCATTGAAACGAAAATAAGCGATTCGGAAGAAACCATCAGGCTATGGATGGAACATTATTTCGGATTGGAGTTTTTACAGATATAAGCAGAAAAAAGGACCAGGTTGTCAGGTGACAGTCTGGTCCTTTTCCTGCAGAAGAAAGCAGAGCTGCAGAAGAAGCCGGTCTTTCGGATTATCCAGATCAACCTTTGTGAGTTTCTGGATGCGCTCCAGACGGTAGGTCAGGGAACTTCTATGTATAAAAAGCTCACGGGCTGTCTGAAGAGAATTGCGTTCATGCTCCAGATAGACCTTGAGTGTGTGATACAGCTCAGTATTGTTTTTTCGGTCATAATTCTGCAGTGCATCCAGCCGTGAAGAGACCAGAAGCTCGGGACTGATCTGATGGCTGATCTGGGAAAGCATATATTCCAGAAGATAAGCATCAAAATGATAGCACCAGGCCATGCTCTGACTTTTTTTGCCCAGGCGCAAGGCGGAAACAGCCTGAATATATCCCTGAGGGATCAGGAGAAAATCACGAAATTCAGAGCTTACTCCCATTTTAAAAAGCCCTTCGCGCAGGATGATCGCAAGTGAACTGATAACATCGGAAGATACAGAGTGCTTAAAGGACAGATTAACGATCACAACGATTCCCTGCTGATAGGTAAAAGCCAGACCTTCCGGGATCTGGGCTTCAATGTGTCCCAGTGTGGCGATGGAAGAGTGCATACGGTCATCCTGCTGCTGGGTTTCCAGACGAAGTACAAGATACCGGTCATGGCGATTCCAGTTCAGATACTGGATCTGATCGGTAACTGCCTGTAGTTCTGTGAGCTTTCCGGAAAGATACTCCGTGAAGAACTGCCGGGAGTCATTTCCCATTGAGATTTGGAACAGATTGTGCCGACGGATGCATAGCTCGATAAAGGAGCCAAGATACTCAAGAGCAGAAAAATGTCCGGGCTGTATCTCCGTCTGGAGCTCATCTACACAAAGCCTGCCCTGATAATTGCCGCTGACCCAGAGATTCATGTAGAGGATACGGTAACCGCGGAGCTCTTCGGAATAAATATTGGCGCCGTGGGTGATAAGTGTGCGCTGGTATTCGGCATCAAGCTTGAAATCCTGAATCAGGCTTAAAGGTGCGATGAGTCTACCTGTACGCTGGTCATGGACCCATTCGGACATACCGGTTACGTGCCGGGGAGAAGAAAGGATATAAAAGTTGGTGTCGTGGGCAAAAACCGGATTATGAAATATATCCAGACTGGCTTCCAGCATCTCATTCAGCGGATCGATACTTCCAAGTGCAAGCTGGAGTTTACTGTCCCAGTCAGAATATCTGTCAAAGGTCTGCTGTATTTGGTTGAAGACCTCAGAAAAAGAAAGGGTTCCCTTAATGTGAAGGATCCTGCAGCTTTCGGAAAAGCAGGAAAGATCACCGGAGCCCACCACTACAAATGCGATGTTCTGGTATCGCAGGAAGCTTTCGGAAAGAGAATTGCCGAAGACAAGATAAAGGTAGCATGGCTTTAGCAGGGCTCCTGCCTGATATATGCGAAGACCATCCAGCGTCAGGGGGTCTTCACGGCAGAGGATGGAAACATCCTCTTTTTTCTCCGCAAAATCGTCAGCAATGATCTGGAGATTAAGATGGAAGCCTGTATGCGGGCTATTCACGAAATGCTCTCTTTTGTTCAAAATATTTCCTCCAATTCATAAAAGCCTTGTATTTATAGGAAATTATAACATATTAGACGGAAAATAAAAAGAAAACAGAGAGGGAATTATTTGTGCATATTTACAATAATAACTGTACAAAAAGTATGAAGCATTGGAGAAAGAATGAAGAAGTGTGCGGATTTACGAACAAGAAAAAAACAACTATACTGTAATCATCAAAGGTAACGTGAAGTTGTGGAAATGGCCGGCCCCACAAAAAACAGCGAAGGGGGAAAGAAAATGAGTAAAAATGAAATACCGAAACAAGATCCGAAACAGAAAAAGGGTCTTACAAATGCCCTGAAATATTTCTTTGGTGTTGGTGATGCCGGATTTGTTCTTATGAGTAATATCGAGACATTTTACTTTATGACATTTCTGACGGATCTGGCAGGCTTTGCAGCTGGTGTAGCTGGTGTGATCAATTCCGTATTTACCATTGTTGATGCATGTCTGTCCTGGCTTTACGGAGGAATCATCAATGGCACAAAAGCAAAGAAATGGGGGCGTTATCGTTCCTGGCTGATCATGGTTCCGTGGATGGTGCCGTTTCTGTACGCATTCATGTTCATACGTGTCAGTGATAATGAATGGCTTTCGGCAGTGGTGATCATTGCCGCATCCATCGCATCTCATGTGGCATGGAATTTCAGCTATGTTGCCAACGCAACCCTGATCAGTGTTGTTGGTAAAACACCGGAAGACAAAGCAACGCTTGCATCCTCCAGGGCAACCTGGAATAACATAGGCGGTCTGTTGTTTTCCTATATGGGTCTTCCATTTGCAACACTTCTTGCCGGATATGTCGGTGAGAAAAATAAATTTGCAGCAGCAGCTTTCTGCCTGGGTATTCTGATGGTCGTAACCTATTTTGCCCATTTCAAGATGACGGAAGGCTATGAAGAGATTGAAACGGAAACAGCAGGAAAGAAAAATGACAAAACAAAGATCACGATCAGAGAGATGTTTGCTTCCCTGTTTCAGAATCCACCTCTTATGGTCCTGATGCTGGCAGACCTTGCAAAATGGTGTGTGAAATTTGTAACAGCAGCATCTGCTATTTACTATTTCAGGGATGCAATGGGAAATCCGGGACTGATGACCACTTATCTTCTCTGTGTTGCTATCGGTGCCATCATCGGAGCTTTTTCCATGAGATACATTGCAAAAGCAATATCGTCCCGTACAACTATGATCATTGCTTATGCAGGAATGGCAGTATCACTGTTCCTTGTATATATTTTCTATGGAAATGCAATGACAGTGATCGCCCTTATGACACTTGCCCAGTTCTTCTATGGTATGGCTTTTGCAGCTTCACCTGCACTTTATGCTGACACTGTAGTGTATGCAACATGGAAGAGCGGAAAAGATGCATCCGGATGGATCATGGGATTACAGAATCTTCCGCTGAAGATTGCCGTATTCTTAAGAGGAACGATCCTCAGCGCCTGTCTTGTGGCGGTAGGCTGGAAATCTGGAGTTGTTCTTGAGGGGACGGCTCGTCAGGGAATGACGATTTCCTTTGCACTTGTTCCGGCTATTTTCTGTCTGGCAGGTCTTCTGCTTCTCGTGTTTGGATTTAAGATCACAAAGGAAAAGGTTCTTCAGTATCAGGCTGAGATTGACGCAAGATCATAAAGATAAGTGATCGGGTATTTTGAAAGATCACAGGATAATAAAGGAGGAAGCATTATGTTGAAAGCATCGGAGATTTTACTTGAAACGATAAAAAAGGACGGCAGGCCGGAACGACTTCTGAGACAGTATGAGGGTGCGACCTTTTACCCGCCGAACCCGGCAAATAATTATGTGCGTGGAAACCGTCACCGTGGTATGGAGCCTATGAAGGATCTTTTCGGGACTGAGATCCTCTGGCCCCAGGAACAGCTGGCTGCAATGCCACATGTAACAGAGGACAACAAGGTCATTGATGATATCACAGAATGGAAAGAGCAGCTGGTGATCCCGGATATTGTCGGTCAGTGCTCGGATCCGGCTTTATGGGAACCATTTAAACAGAAGGCACAGGAGATAAAGGATTCAGGAAGCCTTTTCATGGCATTTATGCCTACAGGTGTTTTTGAGAGGCTTCACTTCCTGATGGGATTTGAGGATATGCTGGTGAACTTCCTTCTTGAGCCGGAGGATATGATGGATCTCTGCAATGCCATTGGGGAGTACCGTTTCCAGCTTACAAAGCTGATCGTTGATAATCTCCACCCGGATATCATCCTTTCCCATGATGACTGGGGTTCCAAGCAGTCCCTGTTCATCAGTCCGGACACATGGAGAGAATTTATCAAACCACAGTATGAAAGATCCTATAAATATATGAAAGACCATGGAGTGATCATCATGCATCACGCAGATTCCTTCATGGAACCGATCATAGAGGATATGGTTGATCTTGGGATTGACATCTGGCAGGGAACACTTCCGCAGAATGATATTCCGAAGCTCCAGAAACAGCTGAACGGAAGAATGACACTTATGGGCGGAATCGATGCTTCGATCGTAGATCGTGTGGATTCCACAGAAGAAGAGATCCGTAAGGAGGTCAGAAGAGCATGTGAGGAGTATGCACCACATGGACATTTCATTCCATGTATTACCTATGGAGGTCCCGGTTGTCTGTTCCCTCATGTAGATTCAATTATTGATGACGAGATTGAAAAATATAATAAAGAGGTATATGGAATTTAACCGAATGCGGGATGCGGATATCCGCTTGAACTGATAAAAACTGTTCTGCAATTCAATACAGGATTGCAGAACAGTTTTTTTGCTTGTATATTCTGATGTTTTTTGATAAAATTTGCTACATGTGTTATTTTTTGTAAAAAACAAATTTATGATAAATCTCCTAATGATGTGAGAAATAATTATTATCTGTACAGTAAGGGCAATGTGATCTATACAGGAGCCGGGCATTCTGCAGTGACCGGCGATGATGAGATCAGGCTTTTTATCAATGCGATCGTGGCAGCGGCCAATGTCACAGCCGTACAGCCGGAGGTAAGCTTTGTAAATACTCTTGATCCTTCTGCCCGGACGGAATCGGTTCATTATTATATGACAGACCAGAGTACCTGGACAACTGGGGAGGCAAATACGCTGGAGACAAATGCAGACCTGAACATCAATGTAAAGGATTATAATATGGTCAGCGCAGATCTGGATCAGGATGCTCTGAAGGATCAGGAGATGGTCCTGAAATTTTATATCGAAGATGAAAACGGACAGCTTCCGGATAACAGCATTCAGAATACCCTTCCGTCTGAACTCAGGAACAGGAAGCTTACAGATATCACAGAAAAAATCGGAAGCCTGATCCCCTATGGGAAAGAGAATGAGCTGTTATATTGCAGTGCAGATGGAAAATTCCATAATGTTCAGAACACTGCCTACAGTCTTACAGTTCCGGGGATCGAGACATATCTGAGAAAGACGGAGGAGGACGGTACACAGGATTACCGCAAAAGCTGCAAAGTCTGGGCTCAGGTTTCCAGCACGGTTTATCTTTACGGAGAACCGAAGACAAGTACCGTCTGGGCATCTATTGATCTGAAGCAGCGGCAGCTTTTTGATCTGGATTAAAATTTACATAATCTTTATTTGATTATTTGAAAAAACAGTGCTATAGTAAAGTTGGTTCCGGTAAACGGATGATTTATGGATTCCAGAAGAGGACCGGGCGGAACCAAATTACTGTTGACCGGTCAGGATCTGGATCAGGAAAGAAGGAAGAGGGAAAAAATTGCGTAAAAAATCACATATACTGTTAGGCAGATACCTGGCTGACCAGATGTCTGAGGTGTACAGTCTCCAGCAGCACAGAAAAGCGTTTTGCCTGGGTAATATCATGCCTGATCTGAAACCATCGTTTCTCACCACCAGACATGAGTTTTTCGGAACATTCGATCACCTCCAGAATAAGATGAGGGCGCTTGTCGAGAAGAACCCGGAGGAAGAGAATGCCAGAGTATACTGGAGAAGATTCGGTGAGGTCATGCATTATATGGCTGATTATTTTACTTTTCCTCATAACAAAACATACAAAGGAAATCTTGCAGCACATAATTCTTATGAAGCTGAGCTGAAAAACCGCCTGAGAGAATGCATCCTCAGCGGCGCAGCAGACAGCCAGCTGGAAGAAGCGAAGCAGTTTGAAAGCTTTGAGGAACTTGTGGAATATATCCGTGAGCGTCATGCATATTATCTGGAAAGCCCGCGGTGCATTGCCGATGACATCCGTTTTATCCTTCGGGTGTGCTATCAGGTTGTACAGGGAATTTTTCAGCTCTGTGTCAGAAAACAGTTTCATATGGGCGGACAGCCGGCAGTGACTGTCTGACAGTATATAAAAAGCCGCAGTGTGTGAGAGCACTGTGGCTTTTTACGTTATGGTAAACTCTAAAAAATCTTACAAAAATGTGAATAAAAAGTGAAAAATAGATGAATTGAAGGAGATATCCTACCAGAACAGTTGATTTCACGATTTTCGTATGCTAAAATAAATTGAATTAAACTTTAAGTTATCAAACGGTTTAAGGCAGACCTTTATTATAGGGGAAGTAAAGGGATGTTCAAGGAAAGAAGGGAGCATCTTAATAAATATGAAAAACAAGTACCTTAATAAGTTTTTATGCATCACGATGATATCAGCTATGGTACTGGCAATTCCAACCGGAGTAAAAGCCGCCGAGGAAGCAGATAATGTTGTTGCTGAGGAAGGTGTTTCAGGAGACGGGAGTGAGGTAAGTGAACCGGAACCGGAAGTTCCGGCAGAACCGGTGCCGACAGCTGCACCGGAACCGGAAATAACTGCTGCACCTGACCCGGAACCAACTACAGCGCCGGAGCCAACAGATACACCGACACCTGCGCCGACGGAAACACCGGAGCCAACTGCAACACCTGCGCCGACGGGAACACCGGAGCCGACAGCGACACCTGCACCAACGGCAACACCGGAACCGACAGCAACACCTGCACCAACGGCAACGCCGGAGCCAACCGCAACACCTGCACCGACGGCAACACCGGCCAGGGATGACTCTGCAAAGGTACAGGCGGTGATCCGGAAGATCAAAGCACTGGCAGGTAGAACGATCACAGCAGCAGATAAAACGGAGATAAATAGCGTACGTGCAGCTTATGAGGCACTGTCTAATACAGAAAAGGCCAAGGTTACGAATTATAAGATCCTGACTGAGGCAGAAGCCAAGCTTGCAGCTGTCGACAAGAACGACAGTGATAACAAAAAAGACAACAAAAAAGATAACAAAAAAGATGATAGCAGCACGGAAGATAACAAGAATACAGAGATCACAGATGGAAATAACGCCACAGCAACACAGATCGGAGATCCTGTTTATGTGACAAATATGGTATCCAATCTCCATGCGGGCAAGGATTTTTATCTGGATAGTCTTAAGAGCAATTATCATCTGTCCTTCTCTGATGATTTTGCTTCTGTAATGGAAGAGATCGAAAGAGAATATAAAGAGAAGAACAAGCTTACCGATACGGAGAATACACTTCTGGTAAGAAACTGGCAGGATATCCTTGCTGTTTATATTTACGAAAAGAGCAAAGCAGGAGCAACGTCATTTACATTGGATGCATCCTGCAAGGATGATCTGGCAAGGATCTTTGCGGAGATGAACCCCATCGTCAGGGACAAGCAGGATATTACCAAGATATCCTACGGAAATCGCAAGATCAACTACTACATCAAGAAGAACAATATTGCAAAGAAAGACAGAAGCGTCCTTAAGAAATATGTGGAAACAGACTGTAAGCTTCTCTGTGCGGTAGTTACCGCATCCAAAGGCTTTGTCCGTGAAAGCGTGGGAGACAATGTTTCTGAGGATCGTGTAGATGTTATCACCGCAGCGTATTCACTGGTTGGCAAGGTTGGATATTTCTGGGGCGGTAAATCTACGGTGATCGGAGAAGATCCAAGCTGGGGCTCCGTTGAGAAGGTATCAGCAGACGGCAGCAGAAGCTCCGGTACGCTCCGTGCATATGGTCTGGACTGCAGCGGCTTTGTTACCTGGGCAGTGATCAATGGATATAAGGATCAGGGAATGCAGGCAGCAGTTGGAGACGGAACCTCTGACCAGTGGGAGAAGGCCGGTGTTGTCAGCGAAGCAGATGCACAGCCAGGAGATCTGGTATTCCAGAGAGGACCGGAAGCAGGAAGCAACAACCACGTTGGTATCCTGTGCGGAAAGACGGATTCCGGCGACTGGATCGCAGTACATTGTTCCTCAAGCAAGAATGGTGTAACGGTTGGTGAGGCATACAGTGCAAGCTTCCGTTATATCAGAAAGCCATCCTTCTATCAGGATACAACGGCGGAGGAAAATGAGACCACAGCTACAGAGAATGATGTTCTGACAGAGGAGAGTGCAGAAAAGCTCCTCACGGATGTGGTTAGATCTGATGCACTGAAGGATGCACTGGCATCCGGTGATACTGTTTCCAGTGACCTTCTTGCAGATTTTAAGAATAAGGCTTTGCAGGAGGATGAGGAAGAAGATGAAGTTGAGACGCTGACTCTGGATCAGGAGACCATGGACGATGCAGTGGATACATTTGATGATGATGTAGAAACACTGGAAATGGAAAACTAAGGGACAGCGATTGAAGATAAGGGCAGTCTCCCACGGGAGGCTGCCCTTTCTTACAATCGCTGCTTCAGACATAGGACATGATATTATGAAAAAAAGAAATTTCTGCCCCATGGCAGCCGCAGTGCTTACAGCTGCAGTGATCCTTCAGCCCTTTAGCGCTTCGGCAGGGGCACTGGGTCAGATCCGCTCCATAGCAAAGAGCATTATTTCAGGCGAACCAAAGGAAGTAGAGGAACTGCGTCAGATGGAGGTTGCCCAGAGCGAAGAAGGGCATCAGGAATATTATTTCAAACAGCTTACGGA
>ENA-ORTW01003524-ORTW01003524.1-human-gut-metagenome-genome-assembly--contig:-NODE-3524-length-13157-cov-20.566860_pt1 | contig 13157 bp, 13 predicted proteins | sample MGYA00242072_ERZ509193 | MGnify/ENA primary metagenome ERZ509193 (study PRJEB26280, sample SAMEA2338813) | human gut metagenome | biome: human gut; feature: human-associated habitat; material: faeces... | reverse complement strand
CCATCTCGTCCATGGCGTTGATGTCGTCCTGACCGTCGCAGTCGATGGAGATGGTGATGTCGCAGCTGCCGCTGTGGAGCGCCTCCATCAGCCCGGCCAGCACGGCGTTCTGGTGGCCGCGGTTCCGGCTCTGGGAGATGCCGATGAAGTGCTCATCCTCAGAGGCGAACTTCTGGATGAGGGACCAGGTGGCGTCGCGGGAGCCGTCGTTGACGAAGAGCACCCGGCTCTTCTCGCTGACAAGGCCCGCTGCGGAGAGGTCGTTTATCTTTTTCAGGAACAGGGGGGCCGTGATGGGCAGTACCTGTTCTTCATTGTAGCAGGGAATGACGATCCATAAAATCGGTTTGGACATGATGAAGTTCTCCTTCTATATAAGGCTCTCCCAAAGGGAGAGGCTGTTACAGCACCATGTGCCGCAGCGCGTCCGGTTCCAGCAGCTTGAAGCTGCTCTTATAGGTCTCGAGCAGGCCGTCCCGCTGCATCAGGCTCAGCTCCCGGGAGAGGGCGCTGCGGTCGCAGTTGAGGTAGTCGGCCAGCTGGATGCGGGAGTAGGGAATGGTGAAGGTGAGGCTGTGGTGAACCTCGGCCTCGCTGAGCAGGTAGGCGCACACCTTGGCCCGCAGGCTCTTGAGCAGCAGCAGGTCTACCCGGCGGGAGAGCAGGAAGTATTTGTCGCTGATGGTGCGCACAAGGTTCTGCAGCACCCGCTGGCGGGCCGGGTCGGCCCCGGGCAGCAGAAGCTTCTCGTAAGGCACCAGCAGCACCTCGCAGGGGGCCGAGGCCATCACCGTTACCGGGCTGGAAAGGCTCGAGCCGCCCAGCACGTCGCCAAACACACCGCCCGGCCCCATCTGGCTGATGGGCAGACGCGCCCCGCTGGCGGCGGGATGGTAGGCCTCGATGGCGCCGGAGAGCACCACGCCCACCCGGCGGTTCGACTGTCCGGCCAGTACGAGGGTCTCGCCCCGGCTGTAGGTGCGCAATACGGCCCCCACTTCGCCCAGCAGGACCCGGAGCGCTTCGGCTTCCAGCCCGGCGAACAGAGAGGTGGATTGTAACAGCGGAAGATAATTTTCCATACCCATTCCGTGAGGTTTTCCCCGGGCCCTCACCGCCCTTCTGCGATTCCGTTGCATGTGCAACGGTATTTTTTCTCTTATTATAGTAAACTTGAGGGCGTAAAGCAAATGGTTTTGCAAATTTTTTGCGGGAAAATTTCTCCCAATGAAAGTGAGGAACGAAATCCTATGAAAAAACTGACATCTCTGCTGCTGTCGCTGGTGCTGATGGTCAGCGTGCTGGCCTGCAGCGCATCGGCCAAGACGAGCACAAAAGTGCGCATCGCCGGCCTGAAAGGCCCCACCACCATGGGCCTCGTCAACCTGCTGAGCATGGAGAAGGACGGCACTGCTTCCCTCGACTATGACCTGCAGCTCTACGGCGCTGCCGATGAGATCGTGCCGAAGCTCATCAAGGGCGAACTCGACATGGCCGCTATCCCGGCCAACCTCGCCGCGACCCTCTACCAGAAGACGAAAGGCGGCATCCAGGTCATGGCCGTCAACACGCTGGGCGTCCTCTACGTCGTGGAGAAGGGCAATACCGTCCACAGCTTTGCCGACCTCAAGGGCCGCACCATCCTTTCCACCGGCAAAGGCACGACGCCCGAGTACGTCCTGCGCTATCTGCTCAAGAAGAACGGCCTCGACCCCGACAAGGACGTGAAGATCGAATACTACAGCGAGGCTTCCGAGGTCACGGCCCAGATGGCCGCTGCCAGGAAGGATGCCATCGCCGTCCTGCCTCAGCCCTACGTCACCGCTGCCCAGATGAAGGACAGCGACCTCCGTGTCGTCCTCGACCTGACCAGGGAATGGAACAGGGTCTGTGACACCCAGCTCATCACCGGCGTCACCGTGGTGCGCACCGAGTACGCAAAGCAGAACCCCGATGTCATCGCAGCTTTCCTGACCGACTACCAGAAGAGCGTCAAGGCTGCCAACGAGGACATCGACGGCACCGCCGCCCTCTGTGAGGAAGTCGGCGTGGTGGCCAAGGCTGCTATCGCCAAGAAGGCCCTGCCCAAGTGCAACATCGTTTACCGCAACGGTCAGGAGATGAAGAAAGACATCTCTGCCTACTTGCAGGTGCTCTACGATGCCTCTCCCGCCGCCGTGGGCGGCAAGCTGCCGGACGATAACTTCTACTACACCGAGCCGTCCGTCCTGCGCAAGGTCATGGCGGCGATCCGCAACTCTGCAAAGTAAGCTTTGAAACAAGGAAAACTGCCGCACAGCTGTGCGGCAGTTTTTCTTACATCAGAAGGCCCGCGCCGATGCCGATGAGGGCCGGCAGCAGCCAGCCAAAGCCGAGGCTGCTCAGGGGCAGAGCGTTCATCAAGGCGGAGAGGGGGCCGAAGGGCAGGGCGGCAGGGATGCTCTGGATGGCCGTGAAGAGGATACCCAGCCGCCAGACCGATGTCAGCTGGAACCGTCCGGGCAGGAACTCCACCACGATGAGGACGATGGCGATGGGATAGATGGCGTTCAGCACCGGGACGGAAAGGCTCAGGATGTCCGCAAGGCCGATGTTCGCCAGCAGCATACTCACCAGCGCGAAGAAGGCCGCAATGGCGGGGTAAGGCAGCTGGGGCAGAAGCTCGTGAAAGTATTCGCCTACGCTGGCGATGAGGCCGACGCAGGTGTTGAAGCAGGCGATGACGAAGATAACGGCCAGAAGCACCTGTCCCACCCGGCCAAACAGGCCGTCGGCCAGTGCCGTCAGGACGGAGGCGCCGGTGTCGCTGCCGGGGAACGCGGCCCCCGAGATGCCGCCGATGTGGGTCAGCATGGCGTAGACCACCAGCAGCATCCCGCCTGCGATGAGCCCGGCCCGGATGGTGCCGCGCCGGACGGCAGCTTCTTCCGTGATGCCCACCGCCTGAATGTTCAGCGCGATGACCGCGCCGAAATTGAGCGCTGCCAGCGCGTCCATGGTCTGATAGCCGTCCAGCACGCCCTGTGCGGCGGGGAGGGCGGCGTAAGCCTCGGCAGGCGTGCCGTAGCCGGGCGCAGCCGGGCGGAGGATGCAGCCCGCGAACAGCACCACGATGAGCACCAGCAGGGCAGGGCAGAGGATGCGGCCCAGCCGCTGGGTCAGCTTTTCGGGCTTGAGAGCCACGAAGTACGCCGCAGCAAAGAACACGAGGGAGTAGATGAACTGTCCCGGTGTGCTCCGCCCCACCAGCGGCGTCAGCATCTCAAACGAGGTGCTGGCCGTGCGGGGGATCGCGAGGCAGGGACCGATGGACAGATAGACCAGCACAGCGAACACCTGTGCGAAGCGGGGATGGACCCGCCCGGCCAGCGCAGGCAGACCGCCTGCCCGGGCCACCGCTGCCACGCCCGCGATGGGCAGACCGATGGCGCTGACGGCAAAGCCCACAAAAGCGGACCAGAGCGCCGTCCCGGCCTGTGCGCCGAGGAAGGGCGGGAAGATGAGGTTGCCTGCTCCGAAGAACATCGAGAACAGGGTGAACCCCACCAGAAGGAGCTTTTTGCCCCGGAGGGCCTGAGCGGAATCGTGCATGGTCATCTCTCCCAGCTGTGCGCGGAGGCACGTAGAATAAGGATTACTTTATTCCAGTGTAGTGTTTTATGACCTTCATGTCAAGAGAAGAAAAGATGAAGGATTGTATTCTCATACATGATGTGATATTCTGAAAGCGAGAAAACGAACAGGAGCAAAGAAATACATGGATAAAACAAAAAAACGCCGCATTCAAATCTTAGCGGCGTCGGTGTTCTGGCTGGGCGTCTGGCAGGCGGCGGCTGTGGCCATCGGGCAGGAAGTCTTTCTTGTCTCGCCGGTGCAGGCCATCGGTACGCTGGTGGAGCTGCTGCCGCAGGCCGAGTTCTGGCAGCGCATCGGTTTCAGCGCCGGGCGCATCCTGTTGGGCTTCGGGCTGGGCGTTCTGTCCAGCGCGGTGCTGGCGGTAGCCGCCGAAAAGTGGGAGTGGGTGGACGCCCTTCTCGCCCCCGTGATGCAGCTGGTCAAGGCTACTCCGGTGGCGAGCTTCATCATTCTGGCGCTGGTGTGGGTCAGCGGCTCGTCGCTGTCCGTCCTTATCAGCTTTTTGATGGTGCTGCCCGTCCTCTACAGTGCAGTGCGCACCGGCATCGGGAGTGCTGACCGCCAGCTTCTCGAAATGGCGCAGGTGTTCCGTCTGCCTCTGGGGCGGCGTCTGCGGGCGGTCTGGCTCCCGGCAGTGCTGCCCGCGTTCCGGCAGGGATGCAGCGTGGCGCTGGGCATCTGCTGGAAGAGCGGCGTAGCAGCAGAGGTCATCGGCCTGCCGGACGGCAGCATCGGCGACGCGCTTTACCGGGCCAAAATTACCCTTTCCACCGGGGAGCTGTTTGCCTGGACCTTCGTCATCATCCTGCTGAGCGCCGTATTCGAAAAGCTGTTCCTCGCTCTGCTGGATAAAGCGGTAGCGGCAGTTCTGGGCGAAGAGGGGGCTGAAAAATGAGTGAAACCAACAACAAACTGGAAATAAAGAATCTGTCTAAACGATTCGGAGAGAAAATCCTCTTCGAAAACCTCTCTCTTACTGTGGACGACCCGGCGGTGCTCTGGGCTCCAAGCGGCTGGGGCAAGACGACCCTGCTCCGCATCCTGATGGGGCTGGAAGCGCCCACCTCCGGCAGCGTGGAGGGCGTAGGCCGGGTCGGCGCGGTCTTTCAGGAAGACAGGCTCTGCCCCCAGCTGACCGCCGAAGAGAATGTGGCGCTGGTGCTGACCGCAGAACAGTACAAGGTCAAAACACAATACAAAGAGCAGATACGAGACGATCTTATACAATTAGGACTGGATAACGAGGCCCTTGCCCTGCCCGTCCGGAAGCTTTCCGGCGGACAGAAGCGCCGCACCGCCTTGCTGCGCGCTCTCTGGGCCGAGAGCGACACCCTTCTGTTAGATGAGCCCTTCACCGGCATGGACCCCGCCGTCATGAAAAAAGCCGCAGCCATGCTCAAGGCACGCTGCGGCACAAAGCCCACCCTGCTGGCGACCCATGATAAAGAAGCCATCCGGGAGCTGGGGTGGAAAGTAATCGAACTGGGCTGAAACGAAAGGAGCCTGACCATGGAGAAAAAGACGAGCTGCCTGCTCTGCGTTCTTACCGCGCTGCTTCTCGCTGTGCTCTATCTCTGGGCCGCCCTCCGCCCGGGCGTCTGGCTGCGGGATGCCTTTTTGTATCGTCAGGCCGACGGCAGCTTTTCGGGCAAGGATGCGTATGCCGCCTACACCATGCAGATCGCCCAGACAGGAAACGGTGCGGAGGTGGATTTCACGATGGACGGAGAGACGCGGCACTATCGGCTCGAATCGAAAGCCGAGGGCATGAGCGACCCGGGCGTAAAAATTGAGCAGGACGGAGTGGTCATTTTTACCGGGACCGCGCTGGGCGACCCCGGCGACGCCATCCTGTGGCGGGAAGACGATGGGGGCCTTGCCGACGAGGTGAACGTCATCGTCAACGGCGAATACCAGAGATCCGACCTCTGGCCCAGTTGTAACTGGCTCTATAATGTGGCCGTCGGCGGGCGGCGGGAGACCCGGGGCAGCGTGGCGTTCCTGCTGCCGATAGGGGCGCTGGTGGTGCTCCTTGTGCTGGATGTCCGGTTCCCGCTGCTGTTTTGGAACCTCCGTCACGGGCTGGAAGTGTACGGCGGTGAGCCCACCGACTGGTATTACGTGATGCAGAGGGTGAGCCGCATTACCAGCATCATCGGTGTTTTTGTGCTGGCGGCGATGAGCTTTGCTGTTCACTGAGGCTCACAGCAGCTCGGCAAGGATGCTGTTCTGTACGATGAGCCCGGCGGGCGTGAGGGCGAGGGTGTGGCCGTCAAAGTTGGCGTAGCCGCTCTTCACGCAGTTTTTCACAAAGGCCAGCTGCGCGGTGGAGAACTCCCTGCCATAGCGTTTTTTGTATTCGTCGAGGCTCAGACCTTTGCGCAGACGCAGCTGCAAGATGAGATAATCCTCCGCACCGCAGCCGCCGTCCATGACGGGCGCGGCCTCGTCCCGCAGAAAGGCTTCGGTGTCGGCGGGGTAGTAGAACCGCTTGCCGCCCATGCAGGAGTGGGCCGCAGGGCCGATGCCCAGATAGTCGCCGCAGTCCCAGTAGATGAGGTTATGCTTTCCCTCATAGCCCGGGCGGGCGAAGTTGGAGATCTCATATTGTCGATAGCCATGATGTTCCAGCTGCTCGACGGCGTAGAGGTAGAAGTCCGCCGCCTCATCGGAGGTGGGCAGACCCTCGGGGGGCGTCCGGCCAAAGGCAGAGTCGGGCTCGATCTTCAAGAGGTAGGCGGAAATGTGGGCCGCGCCGCCATCCTCGATAAGCTCCAGCGTCTCGTCGAACTCGGCCTGCGTATAATGGGGCAGGGCCAGCATGATGTCGCCGCTGATGTTCTCGAACCCGGCACGGCGTGCGGCGGCGAAAGCGGCCCGCGCCTGTTTTGCCGTGTGGGGACGGCCCAGCGTCTTGAGCTGGCTGTCCCGGGCCGACTGGACGCCGAAGGAAATGCGGTTGACGCCCGCCTCCCGGAATGCCTGGAGAGAGTCTTCGGTCACGGTCTCAGGGTTGGCTTCCAGCGTGATCTCGGCCCCGGGCAGGGGCTGTGCGGCGGCGATGAGCCGGGCGGCGTCTGCCGGGTCCAGCAGACTGGGCGTTCCACCGCCGAAATAAAGGGTGTCCGGCCGCAGGGGCGCGTCCGGCGCAAACCGGGAGAGTTCCCGCAAAAGGGCGTCCACATAGGCCCGGGGGACGCCGCGCTGGCCGGGGGCGGAGTAAAAATCACAGTACCGGCATTTGGAAAAACAGTAAGGAATATGCAGATAAAGTCCGAGGGACATCAAATATCACAGCCTTTTTCATGAATCGTTCATTTCTATGCAGTATACTATATTTCGTAGACCGGGGCAAGGCCGAGACCGATGCCCTGATTTTGAATGGAGGATTCCTTATGGATTACAACAACTATGACCGCGGCTATGCGGAGCCTTCGATGAGCGCATCGGACTATATGACCCGCACCTACCGCTGGATGGCCGGCGGCCTGCTCGTCACCTTCGCAATGGCCTATATCACGGCGACTACGCCCCTTATCTATCTGGTCGATTCGCTTTACTTCCTGCTTACCATCGGTGAGCTGGCGCTGGTGTTCATGCTCAGCGCCCGGGTGCAGAAGATGTCCATCGACGGTGCAAGAGCCGCGTTCTTCGGATATGCCATCTTAAACGGCATGGTCCTGAGCTACTACTTCCTGATGTTCTCGGTAGGTACGCTGGTCATGGCTTTCCTCGCCACGGCGGTCTACTTCGGCCTCATGGCTGTGTACGGCACCACCACCCATAAAGACCTCACCGGCTGGGGTCCCCGCCTCATGATGGCTCTGGTGGCCATGATCGTCACCAGCCTCGTGGGTGCGCTCTTCGGCGTTGGCTTCGGCACCTCGGTGCTCTACTGCGGCATCGGCCTGGTGGTGTTCATGCTGCTCACCGCCTACGATACCCAGAAGCTCCGCCAGATCTACGCCTACTATGCAGGCGACGCTGAACTGGCCGAGAAGGCTTCCATCTATGGCGCACTGACCCTGTATCTGGACTTCATCAACATCTTCCTGTACGTCGTCCGTCTGCTGGGCATGAACAGCCGCAGCCGCAACAATTAAATCAAATTTTTCGTAGCCGCCGTGCAGAGCGTTTGCACGGCGGCTCTTTTTTGTCAGAATGCCTGCTTTGAATCATGATAACTGTGCGATTTGCCAAAAATCGAGGGAAAGGTTGACAGAATGCCGGGGGGGGGTAAAATTTACGTGGTGATGCGGCGGACGATGTTTGCGGCAGCATCACACAAAGCTTATTTTTATTGGGGAGGGGTTTCGAATGAAACTGTTCAAAAAGGTTCTCGCCGTCGCCCTCGCGGGTGTGCTGGCGCTGTCTGTCCTGACGGGCTGTAACAACAGCAATAGTGTGGCTACCGTGAAAATGCTCGATGCGCTGAATGACTGGGCGAAGGTCTATGGTGTGGATACTACCTTCGAAAAGAGCAATAAAGAATTGCAGGAACAGGTAAACGCACTGGTGAAGACCGTGGATGAGGTCGGCAAGGGCATCGATTTTGGAGATGCCAAGGACTTCGATGATGTGTACAACGCCATTATGAAAGATAAAGCTGCAAGGCTGAAGCTGGGGGCTTGGGCAGCGAAGTTTACTCAAGCAAATGTTGGTGATGGTTCGCCGCTGTATGAGTGTGGCTTTGCCGATATTAGCGCAACGCTGTCTGCAAGTAGCAATAAGAACATTTACTATGCAGGTCAGCTGATGACTTCCATAGGCCCCATCAATGCTCCTGACACGAAGTGGGATAATGGTGAGCCTAATTGGACTGTGGGTGACAAATCTTATGTTGCCGTTGCGACCGGCGAGGTTGGCGGTAAGAAGTACATGATCGCGCTCTTCCAGACCACTGCTGTAACGAATCCGAAGTATCAGCCGAGTGACAATGGCATGGGCGAAGGTGCTAGTAAGGATTGAGCCTCAGCCGCAGCAATGCCCGCCCACTGAATCATGAACCCGTTAGGCCCCGGTCATCCGGGGCCTTTTTGTGTCCTTTCTAATAAAGGATGAATAAACCCCGCTCTGCCGCTCCAAACTACCACCAAAGAAACGATTCCGTACACAAAATGGATTGGAGTAACGAACGATGGAGCAATTCAGAAAGTTTTTGCGGGACAAAGCCTTTGCGCTGGTGCTTACCGCCTGCCTGCTGGCGGCGGCAGCGGCCGGTGTGTGGGCTGTGCGCACGGTGCGCAATGAGCTCAAACAGAATCTGGACGCGGTGCGAAGCCCGTCCAGCACCGCCCCCGGCATCGACGAGGGCATCAACACATCGCCCGGCGTTGCCGGAGAGGAGGAAGCCGAATGGCAGCAGCAGAACGCACCCGCAGCAAACAGCGTGGCCAATGTGCCAAAAGCCGACAGCTCGTCCGGTGGGGCTGCGTCCTCTTCTGGTGCGCAGTCTGGGTCTGGTTCGGTGCGCGAACCCTCCGCGCTGCAAACCGAGTCCTTGCCTGCCAGCAGTTCGGATGCGCCTGCCTCCACGCAGCCTGTCTCGGGGCGCGTCTTAAACAGCTACAGCGGCGATGAGCTGGTCTACAGCAAGACGCTGGGTGACTGGCGCACCCACAACGGTGTGGACTACGCCGCCAGCAGGGGCGCGGAAGTGACCGCCCCGGCGGCAGGCAAGGTGGTGGAGACCGGCACGGACGACAAGTGGGGGCCTGTGGTCGCCATCGAAGATGCTTCCGGCAGGATCTGGCGGGTCTGCGGTACGACGGACGCCAAGGTGAAGAAGGGAGACACCGTCTCGGCCGGGCAGACCATCGGCAAGGTGGGCAGCGTGAGCTGTGAGTGTGCCGAGGAGAGCCACATCCACTTGGAAGTCATGGAGGGAGAAAAGTATCTCGACCCCATCAAGGCCATGAAATAAGCAAAATTTTCCGGGCAGGTGCAGCAGAACGCTGTACCTGTTTTTTTCACATTGCTTTTGGCGGTCGATTCTGGTATGATAAACTAGAATAAGTGTGAAGACAGAAGAAAAAGCGGAGGAAACGAAACATGAAGGTCTTAGTGGTAGGCGGCGGTGCTGCCGGCCTGATGGCGGCGGGCGCGGCCCTGCGGCAGGGGCATGAGGTGACGGTGCTGGAACATATGGAAAAGCCGGCTCAGAAAATTCTCGTCACCGGCAAGGGCCGCTGCAATGTGACCAACGACTGCACCGCAGAGGAATTTCTGCACCATGTGCGGACGAACCCCCGCTTTCTGTTCTCGTCGCTGGGGGCTTTCCCACCGGCCAAGACGATGGAATTGTTTGAGTCTCTCGGTGTGGAGCTGAAAGTGGAGCGCGGACGCCGGGTGTTCCCGGTGTCAGATAAGGCCGAAGAGATTCGGCAGGCTCTTCTGCAGTACGCAGACGGAGCGGACATCATCCACGACGGGGCAAAAAAGCTGCTGCTGGAGCCGCTGGCCCAGCCGGAAGAAGCGCCTGCCGCGCCGGAAAATCCGCGCCACCCGAAAAAGAAAAAGCCCGGCCCGGCCTATCGCTGCGTGGGTGTGCGGGGAACTTCGGGCCGGGAGTACAAGGCGGACGCCGTGCTGGTGGCAACGGGCGGCCTGAGCTACCCCACCACCGGCTCCACCGGCGACGGCTACAAGCTGGCCCAGCAGGCGGGCCACACCATCGTGGAGCCTGTCCCCAGCCTCGTCAGCCTCGTGAGCCATGACGCCGACTGCAAGAAGATGATGGGCCTCGCCCTCAAGAACGTGACTCTTACCCTCCACGAGGACGGCAAACCTATCTTCGAGGAGCAGGGCGAGATGCTGTTCACCCACTTCGGCATCAGCGGGCCGCTGACCCTCAGCGCGTCGAGCCATCTGGGCGACATGAAAAAGCACAGGTACGAAGCTTTTATTGATTTGAAGCCTGCCCTCAGTGAGGAACAGCTTTATGACCGCATCACCCGGGACTTTGCCCTTCTGGCGAACCACGCGGCGCAGGGCGCACTGGTGAAGCTGCTGCCGTCCAGTATGCAGCCGGTCATGGTGGCCCGCTGGGGCATCGACCCGGCCACCAGTGCAAACCAGATCACCCGGGAGCAGAAGCGGGAACTGGTACAGCTGATGAAGCACTGGCGGGTGACTATCGACGCCCGGGGCGATTTGGCACACGCAGTCATCACGTCAGGCGGCGTGTCGGTGCGGGAGGTTGACCCCAAGACCATGCAGAGCAAAAAGGCTCTCGGCCTCTACTTTGCAGGCGAGGTGCTGGATGTGGACGCCTATACCGGCGGCTATAACCTGCAGATCGCATTCTGCACGGCACAGAGTTTTGCGAATCATCTGGAATGACCTCTCAGTCTGCTTCGCAGACGGCCCCCTCGTTAGGGCAACAACAACGACTGCCCCCAGCGGTGGAACGGCGTCAGCCGTGACGGAGAGGTTTAAGCGGCTGGAAATTTCAGATTCATAGAGAAGGAGATATAAAAATGATTTCTGTTGCAATCGACGGGCCTGCGGGCGCAGGCAAATCTACGCTGGCGCGGCGTCTGGCTGCGGACTTCGGCTACATTTATGTGGACACCGGTGCGATGTTCCGTACCATCGGCCTTTATGCCCTCCGCGCGGGCAAAGAACCGAAGGACAACGAGGCAGTCGATGCGCTGCTGCCCAATATCACCCTCGAGTTTGCTTTTATCGAGGGCGAACAGCATATCTATCTGAATGGCGAGGACGTCAGCACGGCCATCCGCACCGAAGAGGTGGGAATGGCGGCTTCTGCCGTGGGTGCAAATCCGGCGGTGCGCGCCTTCCTGCTGGAGATGCAGCGGGACATGGCCAGGACGCAGAACATCCTGATGGATGGCCGCGACATCGGCACCGTGGTGCTGCCCAATGCGACTGTGAAGATCTTCCTCACCGCCAGCCCGGAGGCCCGCGCCACCCGCCGATGGAAGGAGTACCAGCAGAAGGGCATCGATACCCCCTACGAAGATGTGCTGGCCGACGTCAAGCAGCGCGACTATCAGGACACCCACCGCGCCGCAGCCCCCCTCAAGCAGGCAGACGATGCCGTGCTGCTGGACACTTCGGAGCTGAATTTTGAGCAGAGCTTTGAGGCCATGAAGAAAATTATCACGGAGAAGGTCAGATGATACTATATTATATTCTGGTCCCGCTGGCATGGCTGGTGTTCCACATCGGCTTCCGCGTCCGGTGTGAGGGCAGGGAGAACCTGAAAAAAATCGGCACGAAGGGCTGCATCATTGCCCCCAACCATATCTCAGCCATCGACCCGGTGTTCGTCGTCATCGCCCGGTTCTGGGGCCAGCGGATGACAGTGTTTGCCAAGAAAGAGCTGTTCGAGATAAACGCATTCCTGTCGTGGTTCTTCCGGTGCGCCGGTGCAGTCTGTGTCCGCGGCACGAAAGAAGAGGTCAGCGTCATCGACGACACCGTGAAAAAGTGTCAGGAGGGCGGCACACTGCTGCTCTTCCCGGAGGGTACGCGGGAGCAGGAGGGAAAGTTCCTTCCCCTCAAGAGCGGCCTCTTCGTCATCGCGGCGGCAGCAAATGTGGACGTCGTGCCCTGCCGTATCTACTACGACACCCCTGATGGTAAGATGAAGCTGTTCTGCAAGGTGCGTGTCATCTTCGGCGAGCCCATGCCCGCTGCACAGTTTGCAATGGAAGGCCGCCGCGACATAAAGAAACTGCGGGAAAATAAGCAGGCCGTTCTGGATGCGTGGAATGAATTGTGATGAACCTCTCAGTCTCGCTATCGCTCGACAAGGCCGAGTTGCGGCTCCCAGCATCCGCTTCGCATTGCTTGCGTCTCGCTGGCCGCTGCCCCAACAGCGACTCCCTGTTTCCGCCACTGGCGGCGGTCGTCGTTGTTGCCCCTAATAGGGAAGGTGGCATCGCGCAGTGATGACGGAGAGATTGAATTTAGGAGAGTACAATGGAAATCAGACTTGCAAAGACTGCGGGTTTCTGCTTCGGCGTGGACCGCGCGGTCAAGTTGACCTACGGTCTGCTGGATGAGGGCCGCAAGGTGGCCACCCTCGGCCCCCTCATCCACAACCCCCAGACCGTGGAAGACCTTGAGCGCCGGGGCGCACTGGTAGCAGACACCCCCGCTGATGTCCCTACGGGCTACGAGGTGGTCATCCGCAGCCACGGTGTCCCCCGCAGCATTTACGACGAACTGGAAGCCCGGGGCTGCACTTATCACGATGCCACCTGCCCCTTCGTGAAGAAGATACAGAAGATCGCTTCCGAGGCCGAAGCCGCCGGTGCAGTGCTCGTGGTGGCCGGTGATGCGTCCCATCCGGAGGTGCAGGGCATCGTCGGACATACCCGGGGAGAGGTATTCGTTTTCAGCGATTTGGCCCAGCTGAAGGCGTGGAAAGGGCCTTCTGACCCCCAAAAGCCCATTTTTGCAGTTGCACAGACCACATTTCAGGTAACAAAATGGCAAGAAAGTTCGGAGTTTCTCAAAAAAGCCTATACAAACGCCCGAATTTTTGATAC
>ENA-ORTW01003510-ORTW01003510.1-human-gut-metagenome-genome-assembly--contig:-NODE-3510-length-13204-cov-2.891094_pt1 | contig 13204 bp, 10 predicted proteins | sample MGYA00242072_ERZ509193 | MGnify/ENA primary metagenome ERZ509193 (study PRJEB26280, sample SAMEA2338813) | human gut metagenome | biome: human gut; feature: human-associated habitat; material: faeces... | reverse complement strand
TTCTTTGGATGCGGTCAGTGCATCATCAAAGAACATCTCATAAAAGTCTCCCAATCTATAAAAGAGGATGCAGTCCGGATATTCTTTTTTCGTCTGCATATACTGCTGCATCATTGGTGTTAATTCTGCCACTTTTCTTCTCCTCTTGTCATTTTGTTTTTACATTTCATTATAGCATTTATATTTTGAATTTAAAAGGATAGTTTTTCTCACAAACTGTGGTTTGTCTTCTCCATATAACAAATGCAGAATATTGGCACTCAGATAGATCCCAACAGCACAAAGACAGGCAAACAATATCATAAACGGCAGACAAATCTGCCCGAATAACTGAAATGGCATACAGCTGTAATCCCATACATGAAGTGCAAACCATTTATTTACAATGATACCTGTGATAAATTCCATTGCTGTTACAAAGATACTGCACCGCAGCACCTGTCTTAGAAAATCATCCTGCCAGTGTACCAGTTCTCCCTGGTACGTGAAAAACATCATACAGATTCCGCCCAGTACAAACATGGACCAATGTGAAAATCCACGGAAGATGATTTCCAGCGAATAGTAGATCCATCCTCCGATACCCCATAAAAATAAATACTCACTGATTTTTTTCATATAAAAACGCCCTCACTATCTTGTTGATACTACATAGTTTGAGCGCTTTTATGATTAATTATAATACATTTATTCTGCCAGTTCTCCCAGATAATAGAAACCTTTGCATTCAGTCAGTCTGACATCTGCCAGACGTCCGATCATTCCTTTATCTCCCTTGATATGTACCAGCAGATTGTTGCTTAAACGTCCGGTCACCATGGATGGATCGTGTTCACTGACTGATTCGATCAATGCTGTCTGAACAGTTCCTTCATGAACAGAGCATACTTCTGATGCGATGGAATGAACTTCTTTTAATAATCTGTCAAAACGACCATCCAAAGCATCACTATATCCCTCATCCGACCTACAGTAATAAGCTTGAACCACATAATAATCTAATAAAGGGCCCGACTCCTTGTTGAGTGTCTGCGGTTCTCCGTCGACCATCAATATACGTCCAGTTCCCGATTTCGGTCCGAATTCTTTCGATAATTCATCCAAAAAAATATGCATACGGTCCGAATTTCCACTCAGATTTCCGGAATAGCCAAAATTCGGTTCAAAGTCGATATCGAATCCATCATAGTTATACTTATTGATTGAATCAATAATCACCCGCGCATATTTACGGATAGCTTTTTCTTGTCCTTCTTCCGAAGTGTCACCATAATTGCCATACCACCCCCAATAAGCAGCCATCGCTTCATCCTTAGAGTTGTACTGTACGCCATCCACGATGAAATCATTCTCAACAGAAGCAGGCGTATGACTTCTGCCTATATCTGTGATATGCTGACAATACAAAACTCTGAGACCTTTCTTCTCTCTCACTTCCTTAAGGTCACTTTTTTGTGCTTCAGTCAGGTTGAAAGCCCCTCCCCAAAGAGAGATGATATCCATTGAATCGGGAATACCTCTCAACTGGTTGTTCATATTCGTTCCGGTTCCGGTCCATTCACTGTACCAGCCGAAAACAATCGGATGATCGGATTTCTTATACTCTCTCAGTGCCTTATAATAGTCTTCACCATTGATATTCACCGGTTCGGTGAACTTCGGTTCCATTTCAGTCCAGTCGCTGCACTGTATAAACATCAGTGCACCCATTACTCCAAATATGATATATAATAATTTCTTCATATTGTTATTCCTAATTTAAGCTATTAATAAGTACCATTTTCTTTCATTGCCCACCAAAGATCAGTTCCATTAGAATCTTTTCCATTGCTAAGCATACTGACGGCCGCTTCCACATTCGCCTTATTGTTATTGTATTCACTTCGTGTAAAACGAAGACGGCGTTGTCCGCGCCCCGTATTACAATCGGCATTCATAGATTCAGTTGCCGGGAAGATTCTGGGATAGCCTGTCCGACGGAAATCTGCCCATCCGTTCATCGGGTCGGGATAACAGGCAATCCATTTCTGGGTAAGTACCCTTTCCAGTTTCTTCGCGTCATCAGCTCCATCCTCCCACTTGATCGTAATGGACGACTGGTTCGTATAATTGTTTCCGGTATGTCCGGCAATTAAATTATCCACATAATTTCCCGGTACAGATGTAGCGTCAGCCAAATAATCATCGGCACCCGATACCCCAAATTCCTCAAAAGACAATCGAACTCCCTTTTCATAGAAAGTCTTGGCATCTCCACCCATATTCCAGCCTTTCAGTGCTCCTTCCGCACGCAGGAAAGCAGCTTCGGCAGCGTACATTACCGGTTGTGGCAATGTTTTGTCAGTAGCGATAAAGAGTTTGCTATAGTTAGCGTATACCGTAGGCTCGGGTATTTCTGCCGATCCCGAACGGACACCTACATACCCACCGGCAGCAGTCTGAGTCTGCGGAGTAAAATAAGCAGGACGGCGAGGATCGTTATATCCGTTCATGTACGACACAAGGCAGGCATTGGCTCTTACTTCAGGCCATCCGCTGACAATAGCATATCCATTTTCATTGATTCCGCCATTAGTCGTATCATAAGAACTGTCGCTCACACTTTCCATCACACCTCCAAGTACAGCTTCCTGCGCCTTGGTCTGAGCATATTCCGGTTCTACTCCCGAGATGCGGATAGCCATCCGAAGTTTCAGCGTATTGGCAAACTTCAGCCATTTCGAGCAATCACCTTTATAGAACTGGTCTACCACAGCCAAATCCTGATTTACGCCAAACGTTGCCGCCGACTTCAGAATGGTGATCGCATTATCCAGATCGTCAAACATGGCATGCCATACAGTCTGCTCATTATCATAAGGGGCTTCCGTTTCGCCGGCCTTCATCTGTGTGTAAGGAATGGGACCTTGCAAAGATGCGAGCAGCTGCATACCATAAACACGGGTTAACTGAGCCATGGCATAAATGACACCTTTCTTTTCCGTAGAGTTCTCGACCAGAAAGAAAGAAGGATAGATATAGCCGTAGAGTCTTCCCCATGAACTGTCATTGTGCCCTTCGGACGCATTATAATAAGCAAAGATATTCTTTCCAAAGCTCCAGTTAGCTGTCGCAGTCACTTGACCGCTAAAGCTGGCCCACATACAATTAATCTCCTGACAAGCATTCTGTTGCGGACAAGCATACACGTTAAACATCGTAGACAGTAAGTTACTTGCCGGTACTTTTGAAGGCTGATAAGGGTTGGTATTAAAATCTTCAAAGTTAGTAGTACACCCCGCCATCATACATACGACTGCGCTTGCTCCGATATATTTTATTATCTTGTTCATACCTATTTATTATTTAAAACTGAAATTTAACATTGAATCCGAAATTTCTTGTACTCGGAAGCATATAGGCATCAAATCCCTGATAGAAGTTAGATGCAGCTGAAGTAGTCAGTTCCGGATCGAAAGGAGCCTTGCAATAAATCATCCATAAATTCTTTCCTACCAGCCCAACAGTCATTCCGACCTTATTGTCAAACCATTTTTTAGGTAATGTATAGCTAAGTGAAAGTTCGCCGAGTCGTATATTGGTAGCGCTATATGTGTAGTAAGCGGCAGTTCCCTGAATAGTCTGATAGTAAGTCTGTGCAGAGACTTTACTCTGATTAATCTGCACGCCTCCTGCGTCACGTACGTCCGCACTGACTTTGGAAACACCGGCAGCGTCAAGTACGGACTGCGTCTCGCTGATAACAATACCTCCGAAACGTCCGGTAAAAGTCATGCCGAGATTAACTCCCTTATAACCGAATCCTAAACTCCAGCCCATATTCATCTTAGGCAGAATAGAACCTAAGTAGGTTTCTTTGTTCTCCATAGCCAGTCCGACACCTTCTTCATTGAGAATGTAGCCATTCAAGTCACGTTTGAGCAAGCGTTGTCCGTATACGTCGCCCATTGATCCTCCGACACGCAAAATCAGGCGGGCATCCGTATGTCCATAAGTAAGCGGAGACAGTTCCGGCATCTGGATAGGCTGTCCGGTGGCATAGTTGTACACACCGTCGGCCAATCGTTTTACCCGATTCTTATTCCATGTCAATGTATAGTTCGTATTAAAAGAGAAATCTTTCCACTGCTTATTATAACCCAATGACATTTCCAGACCTTCGTTCATGATGTTTCCACTTTGGATAGGAATATTAGAATATCCCGAAGAAAGCGACAAGTCCGCATAGAATGTCTGATTATAAGTATTGGAACGATAATAGGTCAAGTTAAGACTGATGTCATTAAGGATACGTGCATCCAAACCAACTTCCCATGACTTGGTACGTTCCGGCTTCAGTTTCGTGTTCGGATAAGAAGAGGTATTGGTCCAATTCTGTGTCTGTTCATCGTAAGGGTAAGTAACGGTAGTCATGAAGCGCCCGTAAGAGTTACCTACTTCAGTGTACGAACCGCGAACCTTTAGGTATGTCAGCCAATCAGGAGCATTAAACATACTCGTCAGAATGGCGGAAAGTCCTATTGACGGGTAGAAGAAAGACTTGTAATCGGAGAAAGCCAGTCTTGAATCCCAGTCGTTACGTCCGGTAGCAGTCAGATAGATCATCGATTTCCAACCAATTTCCGCATTGGCAAAGATAGCGCGTGTCTGATCATGCCAGCCGGACTGTTTTGCTTTCCATGCTTTATTGAAATCGATATTGTGGACGGCAAAGAAATTGATAAGTTTCAATCCGCCTTCATATCCGATCATTTCATAACGGCTGTCACTCAGTGACACACCAAGGTTGACATTGACCGACCAATCGTTAAAACTCTTATTCAGTGTAGCAATCGCATCCGTATACGTGTTCTTTGATTGTGTAGAGGTGTCACTGTACGTTCCACGGTCCCCCGACACTAGTGTGCCAGTAGAAGCGTATGCCTTATAAGTACTACGATTATCATAATTATCTATTTTCACACGTCCTACTACATCCAGCCAATCAAACAACTGATATTTAAGGGAAGCGTTGATCATATAACGGGTCTTCTTATTCTCCCGCAACTGACGATTCTGTATCCAGTAGGGATTGGCAAGACCGCTTGAAGTACCACCATAAGGCCAGTATTGCTCCATCAGGTCCATACCGGAATTATAGCGTTCGAACATACGTACATCATCGAAATTCTCACTACGCGGGAAACGGTAAAGTCCCGGCAGAGGATTATAATAATATCCCTGCGACATCATATTCTTGTCATTCTGAAGAATATAACTGGCACCGGCGTCGAGTGTCATCTTGTCTTTCAAGAAACTGGTCGTATTACGGACAGTGAAGTTATAGCGGTTGTATCCGCTGTTGGGCAATATATTGGTGGTATTGGTAGTAGAAGCCGACAAATATGCCTGATTTTTCTTGTTGCCGGTTGACAAAGCAAATGAATTAATAACATTCGCTCCGGTCTGGAAAAAGTCACGCGGCTCGTAGTCACTGTTTACAATCGGTCCCCAGCTATCCAGACTGTTGGGCAGGTTACCATATTTGCTCTGCATCTCAGGCATCATTGATACCTTCGAGAAAGTAGTATTATTAGAGACTGTGACAGAAGTCTTGTCCGCAGAACCCTTCTTGGTAGTTATCAGCACAACACCGGCAGCGGCAGCATTACCATACAGAGCTGCGGCAGAAGGTCCGGTCAGCATAGAGATAGATTCGATATCTTCCGGGTTAATATCGGCAGCGCCATCAGTACCCTGCTGTTCATAGATTCCGCCGCCACCTCCGTTCATCATGTTATACATCGGTACGCCATCAATCACATAAAGCGCCAGATTGGAAGAAGTGATAGATTTGACACCACGCATCACGACACGCGAAGCACCTCCCGTGGTATTGGATGAATTAATATTAACACCAGCCACTTTACCATTCAGAGAAGAAATGAAGTTCGCATCTTTTACAGTAGTTAGTTCATCACCGCTCAACTGCTGCACATTGTATGACAATGCCTTCTCCGAGCGTTTGATACCTAATGCCGTCACTACAACCTCATTCAACTCCTGCGTCGCATCCTCTAGCACCACATTGGCAACATTTCCTTTTACGGGTACTTCTTTTGACTGATAACCTACATAGGAAAATACAAGAACAGAATTCACTGATGAAGTGGAAAGCTTATAGTTTCCATCCATATCGGTGATGGTTCCCTCGCCGGAACTCTTCTCCCGGATAGAAACACCAATCAACGGCTCTCCATTCTTATCTTTTACCGTACCGGCAATAAGCCTTTCTTTTTTCTGTTGTGCAACGTCTTTTTCTTTTGCAGCCAGTACTATTTTATTATCCAAAACTTTATATTCGATGCCCACACCTCTAAAAACTTGCTCCAGAACCTGGAATATATTCTTATTAGACACTGACACCGACACCTTACGTTTCAAATCAAGATTCTTACTGTTTACAAAAAAGCCGAATCCGGATTCAAGTTCGATTTTGTGAAGTACTTCCTCTATGGTACAATCGTTTGCCTTCAATGTGATGAAAGTCTTTTGCGCATATCCATCGGACGCATATGCCAGTCCAAATGAGCAGACAATGAGTATAAATAGTAACTTCATAGTTAGTGATATTTTCCTTGAAGACCGCCTAAGAAGGTTTAATCCTCCAAGAAATTGGACGATACAATAATTTTGCATAAATTTGTAACGAGTTTAATTAAAAAACTAGTAGTTATATACTTGTCGGAAAACAAGTAGATTCACGATTACTGGGCTCAATACGGGAAGATACGACCAATATCATCCCGTATCTTTTTTAGTTTCAAGGGTCTTTGTTTTTCATGGCAATAAGTTTTTTGAAATAAGGTTATTAATAACACTAAATAAAAATTTCTATCTTCATCTTCTCTTCACTTCCTTGTACACTGTTCAGATAACGCCAACGTATTTTCGAAGAAGCTTCTATATAATTCAATATCTGCTCTAGGCTCCTGCTCGTGAATGTTCCGGAGAACAGGTCATCATCGGGTACATTTTGCCGGATGACAAATTCCACATCATATCTGTCTGCCAATATTTCCAGAGCATCCTTCAAAGATGCCTGCTTAAAGACAATGACACCATCTTTCCATGCCAGTTCCCCTTCGCCGGAAGTGGAATAGAGTTCCGTTCTTCCACTTTGGGAATTATAGATCAGCTTCTGACCGGGTGCCATCATAATATACTGAGGCTTCTGAGCAGTATTATTAAACTCGAAATGTATTTTCCCTTCTATCAAAGTCGTAGTAATCTCTTCGGAGTCCTTATATGCCTTTACATTAAACTTTGTGCCCAACACCTTAATTGCAGACTGATGGGTAGTAACGACAATAAACTGTTTTTCAGGGTCTTTCTGAACTTCAAAATAAGCTTCTCCATCCAGTTTCACCTTACGCATGCGGGAGCCAAACTGACTGGGGAAAGTCAACTTACTCTTCCCGTTTACCCATACCATCGTTCCGTCGGCAAGTGTCACTTGTGTACGTTGTCCGGCAGGCACACATACGGTCTGCATTTCCACATTTTCTTTTTGCAAAGTTTGTATCAGAATGTAACTTAATCCAAAAGCCAGCACAAATATTGCCGCAATTCGCATCACCTTTACAATAAGAACATGCAGTGAAAGCACCCTGCCCTGTCCCGCTTTCAGTTCATCCGCATCCTGCCAGACAAATGCGTCATAACTTTTGCGAAGTGACATAAACTCCTTCAGATTGGCAGCATCGGCATCCATCCAGGAGGCAACTTCTTCTTTCTCTCTTTGAGAGGCTTTCCCAGATATATATTTTAAAAGTAAATTCTGATTCATATTCAAATAAATAATTTTATAAGTAATAGGCAGGAATCTGTCTTCCCCTTTTTCATATAGAATACCACTCACTAAAAATAATCCCTAGTGAAAAACACAACTTTTTTGGCTGTTACTATAAAAAAGAGGAAAAATATCTATTTCAAGGTCATCAAATGATAAATATCAGAGAAGGAGCATACTCTTTCAGATTATCACGCAGCAACTTCACAGCTTTACTTATATGATATTCTACTCCCTTTACACTGATACCCAATTCTTCGGCTATTTCTTTATGGGACTTTCCATCCAAGCGATCGGATATAAATGCAATTCGTGTCTTTTCCGGCATACTATTCAACAATGCTTTCACTTTCGAACGCAATTCTTCGGACATAATTTCTTTCGGGTCACAAGCTTCCAACGTTGAGATACGGATCTCCAGCTCCCGTTGTCCTTTATCTGTCAGGTTTTGGTAGACGTTCTTCTGAACCTGCAAATGTTTCAGATAATTGAGTGACTTGCTACGTATATAAGTGATTAATACAGCTTCGATACTCGGGATTTCCTGTTTCTTACTTAATTCCCACAAATAAATGATTGCTTCCGATACAATATCTTCAGCCACCAAATCATTATGGACGTATGATAAGGTAAACAGGAATGCTCTCCTATAATAAGTAGTATATATCGAATTAAAATTGATTGCAGTCATTTCGATCTATATTAATGGCGCCTATGCGTATAGTTTAAGTATATCCAAAGGTCTTTAATGATTGCAAAGAAATATATTTTTAATTGAATAAAAGAACTTTTTGAAGAGAAAATGGGACATAAGCCGGTAAATCATCAGAAGGCTGACGACTAGCATATAGTTTTCACTCCTTTCTCTCCACTTTTTTCCAATGCTAAAAACTGACCAATTTATGATAAAATCAGATCATTGCATCATTTATATACTATTATGACTCAAAATTGCTCTTCTATATAGTTTCTACTTCCTATATTTGCCCTCAGTAAAAACTAAAACACAAAAAGAATATGATTACAAGTAGAAAGATTTCTCAGGTCGATGTTTTTGCTGGTAGTCCTTGGGAAGTGGCCAGCGTAAAAAGTCTATTGAAGGCAGCCTATATCGAGGCTTCAATGAAAGACAGAGGATTGAACAGTATACTCATTTCTGTTCCGTGCGAATACTATACCGCAGCAATGCGTGTGATTAGTAACAGAAAAGTTTCATAGTTTTTTAGGTTAAACATATAAGATTAAAGCCGGTTGCGATGGAAAATCGCGTCCGGCTTTTTCAGTCTCTGTATGATTCTTTTAAAACGAAGTAACCTTTAAGTTGGTGACTTTCTGTTTGTTTAATCTTTAGTTTGCTCAATCTCTAATTTTTCTATTCTTTATTTTTCTATCTCTTGCTTTTTAGTCTCTTGTTTATTATCCCCTTGTATCTCAATCTCTTGTTTTTCAGTTTCTACTTTTTCATTCTGTAGCTTTTCAAGAGCGGCAATCTGCATATTACAGAAAAGGTGTATGTGATGAATCAAGTTAGTATTCTGTGACAAGTAAACAACAGAGTCCATGAGTTGGGCAGACAGCTGATAGGCTTTCCGATTATTTGCATTTTCGTCCGGACGACGCATATAAAGGGCAAAACTTCGGTACAAGATAGGAATAAAACGTTCCCACGGAAGTTCTAAGCTAAGCAACAAATGGTTCATATTCTCCAGCATACGTTGAAGATGCTCAAGGTCCGGCTTATCGGACTGCTTGCCATACACCTCTGCCCATAGACGGGCTTCTTCTTCAAAAAAAAATTCATTGGGACTTTCTTTCGCGTTAGTCAAAGCGTTTTCAGTATCCATAAGATAAAAGTTTAATAAAGGGGCAAAAAAGAACGGTTTCGCCTTTCCCGTTGACTAACACATACAAGGATGCTGGAGGTACATTACACACTCCCCACGGGGGTACGAAACCGCCTATGAGGAAAGCTACAGGCAAATAAATGCCCGCAACTTTTCAAAAGCAGGATTCCCTGCACCCTTGTATATTATGTTAGTCACTGCAAAGATACTATTTTTCAAATATAAGTAAGGAATATCTATAGATTTATTGATCAGAATTTCCACCTTTACACTAACCCACATCGCAAACTTACAGCCGTAAGTCTTACCACCACAAGTTTACGGGATAATCAATTAGTTAAGAAGTAGAAAAACAATGAGGTTTTACAATAGCTACCCAGTAATTTGATAGCAGTTTTGCTCTCATGCCCTAACAAACTGTCTGTATCCCTTTATTCATCGTGGTTTTCGGTGTGGTAGCAACTGTGGTGACAAGTATGAGAGCAAACAGTTGCTCTCATACTGTTTCGTCCTGATTAATATCATTTCCACATTATTATTGTCTGGTTTACATGATGTTAACATCTATCATCTCAGTTATTAACGTTTGCTCTCTCAGTCATTAATAACTGAGAAATCAGCTATTAATGGCTGACATCCCATGCATTATTAGCCAATAAATGATTCAATGTTTCCTAAAAGAACAGGTCAATTGAAACAACTAACACGGTCGAGTCAATCCAAACATACGGTCAAGTGAATCCAATCGCAGGTGTTTCGGAAAGTTTCAAGCGCTTGAAACTTTTTGTTTCATGCCTTGAAACAAAAGGTTTCATACCTTGGAACTAATAGTTTCAACCTTTGAAACACTTTGTTCCAACGGTTGAAACTGACATTGGAACTACAGGAATAAAGTGAAGATACTACAAAGGTTAGAGATTAGATTTAAAAAAGTGAGGGCAAGCATTTGCTCTCATACCTGCTACCACAGTTGCTACCACACCGGAAACCACGATGAACAAAGGGATATAAACAGTTTGTTAGAGCATGAGAGCAAAAATGATACTAAATTACTATTGAGTCAATCTTTGATAATTCGCTGCACAACAAAAGTACAGTATTATGTATATTTCTGCACTTTTGTTGTGCAATTATCGTATCATTACAGAATAAATACACTTCAGTTATGGATTGATTATACGAAAGCTTCAACAAGTTATTAAAAAGCACGAGCACAAAGATAGCATCGGTTCTATCATCCCACTTTGGTATTTTGGAATGAATTATTAGTAAACTGAGCAAAAGCCTTTTTCTTCTTTTAGTCCACATTATTTTTATAAAAGGCTCTAATTTTATTGAATTCCCTCACTAACAGAGCGCTAGATTTCAAAAAGAAACTTAACTTTGCACCCGAGTTTTATAAAAAGAGACTGAATTAGTAACTAAAAAGATTAAACCGCATGAAAATTAAGACTTTAATAGCCTATTTCATCTTTACATGTGCAATATCTTCCTGCATACAGGATGAAGCATTAAATTCAGAAGCAGCCATTGATGTTTGTTCAGGCGATGATGTGCAATTGGCAAATATCGATGCAGATTCTAAAGTAATCAATGTATATGTAAATAAAGGAGCCGACCTTTCCAAACAAAAATTAGAATTTATAGTCCCAGAAGGAGCTAGCATAAAAATAAACGATCAAGCTGCTGGGGATACAGAATCCACATATGATTTCAGCGAAGAACCGCATTCTCGCAAATTCACTGTGACATCAGAAGACGGTCAATGGAAACCTGTATATACAGTTAATGTAGTTTTAGCAGAATTACCTACTTCTTTCAGCTTTGAAGAGTTGCTACCTTCCAATGACTACGATATCTTTTATGAATTCCAGCCGGGCACTTCACAAGAAATATCCAAAGTATTACAATGGTCAAGCGGTAATCCGGGCTTTAAATTGACAGGTATGGCAAACTCCAAAACAGATTACCCTACTGTACAAGTAGCCAATGGTTTTAGAGGTAAAGGAGTTAAATTGGAAACTCGTGATACCGGTAGTTTTGGAGCAATGGTAAAGATGTATATTGCTGCCGGTAACTTATTTATCGGAATATTTGAGGTAGGAAATGCATTGACAGACCCTAGAAAAGCCACTAATTTCGGTTTCCAGTTCTATAAACGCCCTAAAATGCTTAAAGGATATTATAAATTTAAAGCAGGAGATGTATATTCTGTAGAAGGAAAACCACAAGACGGGGTAAGAGATAAATGTGATATTTATGCTGTTATGTATGAAGCTGAGAATAATTCTGTCATGCTTAATGGCGATGATGTATTTACTTCAGATAAGTTAGTATCATTAGCACGAATTAAACCGGAAGATGTTGTTGAGTCAGATCAGTGGATTAATTTTGAAATCCCCTTCGAACCTGTAAAAGGACGAGTAATTGATGATACAAAATTGCAAAATGGAAAATACAAATTAGGTATTGTGCTTTCATCCAGTGTAGACGGTGCTTATTTTAAAGGAGCAGTGGGCAGTACATTGTATGTCGATGAAGTAGAACTTATTTGCGAAGACTAAAAAAAACAAGAAAATGAAAAGATATAAATTACTCAATATTATAGCTGTACTACTATTAGTAAGTACACTTTCAGCGCAGGCGCAAGAAGAAAGAAATCAAGGTATCATCTGGTCGTACTTACACGGATGGGAATATGGAATCAAAGCAGGTTTCAGTATTGGAGGAACTTCTCCATTGCCCCTACCTGAAGAAATTCGTAAAATAGATAGCTATGCCCCTGGTGGCCTCGCTATTTCAATTGAAGGAAACGCAACTAAATGGTTTGACACGAAATGGGGAATGACTGTAGGGATACGACTTGAAAACAAGAATATGACCACAGAAGCTACAGTAAAAAACTATGGTATGAAGATTATCAACACCAACGGTGGAGAGTTACAAGGCTTATGGACCGGTGGCGTAAAAACTAAAGTCAAAAACTCTTATCTGACTGTCCCAGTGGTTGCCAACTATAAAGTAAGTAAACGTTGGAAAGTCTCAGCAGGTCCGTATGTATCTTATCTTATTGAAAGAAACTTCTCCGGACATGTATATGAAGGTCACCTGCGCACTCCTGATCAGACAGGTTCGCGAGTAGATTTTACCGGTGAAAGCATTGCTACTTATGATTTCTCTGACAATCTGCGTAAATTCCAATGGGGATTGCAATTAGGCGGTGAGTGGAGAGCGTTCAAACATTTGAATGTGTATGCTGACTTAACATGGGGATTGAACGATATCTTCAAGAAGGATTTCGATACTATTTCATTTGCCATGTATCCTATTTATTTAAATGTAGGATTCGGGTATGCGTTCTAGAGAATAATCTATATAGATTTTATCATTACTCTCGTTATAACTATGACTATAACGAGAGTTTTTATATCTAAAAGCATTACTAGCAAATAAATAAGTCAATCATACATTATTTGTAAGCATTCAGCAAACCCCGTATTTCCCCCTCTGAAAGTTCTTCCTAGTTTTG
>ENA-ORTW01003508-ORTW01003508.1-human-gut-metagenome-genome-assembly--contig:-NODE-3508-length-13211-cov-2.680374_pt1 | contig 13211 bp, 16 predicted proteins | sample MGYA00242072_ERZ509193 | MGnify/ENA primary metagenome ERZ509193 (study PRJEB26280, sample SAMEA2338813) | human gut metagenome | biome: human gut; feature: human-associated habitat; material: faeces... | reverse complement strand
CCGTAAAATGGTCTATCCATAAAAGCGCCACAATCAATATTAACACTATCCACTATAGTATTTCCAGTTTTTATGTTGATAAACCCTTCATTTTGTGTCGAAGCAAACGCATTAGTTTTTAATGTGCCATTTTTAATAATACGAGCATCAATGTCAATGCTTTCACTTAGTAAATATGTTTTACCTACAAGGTCAATATATTTATTCCCAGCATCAAGCATTTTTTTGAAATTCTCTGTGTCATCTGTTACACCGTCACCCACGCAACCGTAGAGAATTGGAGTTGTAAAAATATTCAAGAATTTCTGTATATATGCGTAAAGTTCTCCGTTTTGAGCCATTTCATCAAGCTTCTTATTAATTTCATCCTGTACGTCCAAATTATCGAAATAATCATGCACATACTTATAAAGGGTCTGAAATTCTTCACTTAACTTATTAACGTCTGTAATAGTATTGTTAAGATATTCCACCACTTTACACAACAGCTCGTAATAACTCAAACTATCATCATATACCAGTGGCAACACATTCTGACACCAGAATCTAAACGGTTTTAATTCACTCATAACTAAACCACCTTTCTCACTTTACCAAAGCCCAAAGAACAAGTCTTTAAACTCATCAATAACCATCATATCAATATTGATAAAAGTATCCCTATACTCAATCAACATCTTACTATAACTTCCACCACCCATTTTTCCCCTAACACCTTCACTAAAACTATCTCCTTTTTCACCTGTTTTAGCATTAGTATTATTTAACAAGCTATTAACTGTCTGACTATTAACACCCTTAACCTCACTACTACCACTATCAGTAACAGTTTCGTCAACGTCTGTATTACTATTACCGCTATCTGTAATCTTTCTAGCGTTAGTCAGATAAGTTTCACTCTCAACCCCAGTTAACGCCCCCTGCGGTGTATCACTATACAAGTCTTTACTCGTACCACCAGTCGAGCCAACCTCAGCGACATAATTATGTCCCTTATTAGCTCTTCTATTACTAGTCTTACCAGTATCCGTACTACTTCCAGAACTCTCAGTCTGCCCCTTATTCTCATAACTCCCATGCTCAGTTTCCGTCACATCTCTCTGACTACTCCTAGTATAGTCCACGTCATAGAACGGCTCAAATTTCAACTTTGCACTCTCATATAACTGGTTATAATAAGGCATAATCTCTTCAAACTTAGTGTTCATCCAGAGTATCCAAACACCAGCAGTCTCAGCACCTATCTCCCTTAAATAATAATGCTTCAGCACCTTACTAACCAGTTTCTCCCTATACGCTTCATCAAAGATCGCGAAGTTAGTCGTGACTATCTTATTCCAGCTTTTACTCAGAACTTCGTCTACATCAGAGGCACCAACGCTGCCCTCCAAGCCAGCTTTCTGTTCACAAATAAATCTCACTTCTGTGGTATACTTACTCATCTTCCTCACCACCTTCGTCGTCAACTTCTCCGTCAACATCTGGAATCTGGAAATCTTCTCTGTACTTCACACTCACGTCCAGTCCAAACATCTCATTAATCTTATTACAAGCTTGTTCTCTCATAGCTAATCTGCTATACCTACTTGCAACAGTACCACCCTGGCCTCTCGCAACTTCGTCAGTTATCAGTCTCTCCTTCTTCTGATAACTAACATTGCTAATACCCAAGTACGTCAACGCCTCATTCCATATCTGGTTTTTCAACTCATACAGCTTATCAGCTACAAAAGGAGCATCTGTTTTAAGAACTCCGAACCCTTTGATATCAAGGTTTCTATCACCAAACAGAACAGGGCTATTACCGTCATATTCCTTATAAACGTTTTTCAAGCTCAACCTCTGTTTTTCGTCACACTGAATTAAAATAGGGGTTTTCTGCGCTCTTGCATTAATATCAATCGTACTGTCTAAATCCCACAGTCTTTGAGCATAATACAACACATCCTGAGCAGTAGGAACTCTCATGTAGTTATTCCACACAATGACACTATCCTTATCAGTAAACATAGCAGAGTTATATCCACTATATCGGCTATACGCTCTCCGGCTCACAGGTTCACCGTACACATCAAAACTTCCATTAGCCAAACACCCCAGTGCTAGATATCCGAGCACATCATCCCTAAAGAATAAAGCCTGTCCGCTTAGGAATAACTCCATTTCCAGATATCTAACATCCACGCTCTCAGGCAACCCTTCCCACTTGAACATTGACATTGACAGCTCACATAATCTTCTCAAATACATGTTATTCGACAGCATGTTTTTAGCCAAACTTGAAGAAAAATTGTTTTTCCCTCTTTTACCCATTTCTTTTCACCACCTTTCACGCTGTAGTGTTCGGACTATTATCCAAATGATATTGGCCAATCTCAGAACCTTTCTTCCAAAACGTAATTCCATTATCGTAAATCCCACAGATTTTTCTCATATCATCACACGGTATACTACCAGTTATAGTACATCCGACAGTCTTAACATAGTTCCAATGAGGCCTACTTGTCCTGTTCGGTCTTACTAACTGTTTTACTGCATACCCGAAACGAGTAAAATAATCATCAATAACAACAGCAGTATCCAGATTAACGCTACACCTCGTATAGTAAAACTGGTTCTGTCTGTGAGCTGTGATAGCACTGCCAGAATTAAAGTTTCCACCACTAACGTCCGCTCCTCTCTTCGCTTTATACGCACCACTAATAGTATTTGTTACAGACCCTAAAGCGTTCATACCCCCGGCCGCTGTAGCAAGACCGCCTCCACCAGCTAGCGCACTAATACCAGCGAACAGTGCATTTAGTGCCGCTGAAAAAGTATTCGGTACGGCAGATTGTGCTATGTAGGCCTGATACCCGTCTATAGCCCAGCTGCACATAGGGAATGAATCAAGAGCTAAACTTTCGTTAGGACAAAGCGTTGTGCCCTTATAGCCAATCGGTCTGCAAATAGCTTGTACGGGTTGAGTGATAGATGTGAGCAATTCAAAGCCATATCCACCGTCATTTTTCATAAACTCATAACGTAACCTCATACTATTTCCACTTCCGTTTGTAACCTCCATGAAATTATACGGGTAACTATACATCTTTTTATTCTTCGGTCTATAACCATTTAATGTCTCTGTGCCAGTTAACGCTTCAACCTTTGAAAGAAAGTCACTTGAAACATCTCTGTTAAGCAATTCTGTACCACCGTCCTGTATTTCAGTGCTTAATGCGTGTAATGGGCAAGTATAAATTGCTTGAATATTATCGGTTTTTTGAGCCATGCTTTTAAGGTACTCATTAATACCATGTATGTCAGTAGCTTTGAAAGCCATAATCACACCAGCGCCATAAATACCCTCATAGTTACGCCCATTCCCTAAAGAATCTGTAACATTGATTACATTGATTAAAATAGCCAGCTCTGTGAGATTTCCAAACAGAGTATTATATCCACCGTTTCTAACATACTCACCAACATCAAAATTTTCTGGTACTAAATTACTGCCAACCTCGTCTGTTGCGGTGTGTTCTCTTTCTACAAAGCAATAGTCTAAGGTGTAATCAAAGAACCAGGTCTGCATCACATCAATTTCAAATGTAATCTCAGACGTTTCATTGTTCACGTATTCAACGCTTTTGATAAAAGCGTAGAACCACTTACGGCCATAATTAGTATTCTGAAACATCATATAATTGCAGTCATACAGATCATCAGCCTTAACCCCAACCCTTGCAACACCTTTCCTAACTCTTTGATACGTGTAGTTAGTTAGATTATACTTCACAAGTCCAGCAAAATAACTTGTCTGACTTGCTCTATCTGCAAAGTATATAGTATGGTCGTAAGTCGTATCTAAAGGGCAATCCTTTAATATCTTAATATTTGTACCGGGTTCGATATACATATTACTTCAACTCCCTATACTCAAACTCAAACAAAATTGCTTTATAACCAGCGTCAACGCCAGAAATATAACAGCCACCAGCACTATCAATACCGAGTACAGGGGCAGCCTTCCCAGAAACCCCCGGGGATTTTTCAATAACAGCAACGTTGAAATCCGTAATACTGATAGGGCTAGTAAAGTATATAGCATTATCGTCACTATTAAAGCTTGCACCTGTAACCCCACTTTCTGTGAGTACACCCTCACGTAGCGTGATAGAACCTGTTTTCCAGTCCAACCCAAAATGTTTATTGGCTTTCTTGCCATATCTGATATTTTCACCCACTGTAGGGTATACATTACCAGCGCTGTCAATATAATCTGCTGGGTAATATGCGCTTTTACTCATGATAACACCTCTTTCATATAAGGTGGGTCAGTTAACCCAACCCACCATTGCACAACATATAGATTATTTGTTAACTTGTTAAACTCTTTTCAATCAATCTTTATTCATAAGTACAGTTGCACCTACATCACTGTCACTCGTGATGTTAGTAGCGCCTGTATAAGTTACGCCATTAATTGTTGCGACAAGTTTAACATTTGTAGCGGCTTTAGTAGCAGGGATAAGAAGTGCCCCAAACGGGTGTACAGCAATACCGTCAGTTGTAAGCTGTTCGGTCTGTACAAATGTAACATTGTTAGGAGCAAGCGTAGCATCGTCTACACTAGCTTTAAGTGTAAGAGTAATAGCTTCTTTAGAAACAGTCTTGTCTACAATCTCTGCGGTGATACTTGCTGGCTCTGTGATAGTAGCAGTATCAGTTACAAAAACAACAGCATTCGCAAATGGGCTGGTTGAAACAGTTTTCCACTGATGATAGAAGTAATTCCAGTACAGTCCAGATGCTACATAGTTTTCTGTGAACTGATTCTTGTTATCATAAACCTGGAACCAGTTTTCATCGCAAATGATAGCCTTAACATTTGCCATTAAATCAAGCTCGTTAGTTGTTACCTCTTCGATACCTGTACAGTTCTCACGGATTTCATTGAAACGAGCGTTATCAAATGTACCCCAGTTGTCAATAAGGAAAAGTCTCCCCATGAAGTCAGCCTTGTCCATATTAAACGCACCAGCCAGAACATCAACGTCAAACTCTGCGTTAAAGTCTGCATCCATGAAAATAACCTGTCTGTCTTTTGGTGTAGTTGTCTTAACACCAGAATCGTTGTAGTCAGAACTCATGAAAGGCAGTTTGTTTGAAGTACCTCTGAATTTCTTTGCGGCATCTGTGAGTTTCGTTCCGTCACCGACAGACATAGGGTACATGTGCCCGTGTGATACCGCTTTAATGATAAGATACTTAAACAGTAAGAACTCGTCATAGTTTGCGGCTGTGTAAACAGAATCTACAATCTTAGCGATAAGGTTCTGCACGCCATCAATAGATAAGAAAGCCTGTTTTAAGTCCTCGTCCTGGATTGTTACCGGGTACATAACACGCCAGTTCATAACGTGGAAAGCAGACCGAACATCCGGGAAGGTTCTCTTGAACTCTCTTGCACTTGCCTTCTCTGGGTCAAACTCTACGACTTTAGCGATAGAAACAAAAATATCTTCGACTGTTTCACCGAACTCAATATATCCCTTTTTAAGAATTTCATATGGGTTGTTGAATGTTGCACTCTGTACTCTTACAAGTGCAATTCTGTTAACCAGTGCGTTAATAAACTGGTTTGCTAAAGCTGGCGTACCATAAAGGATATCTCCAACTTTAACAACATCGTCTGCTGTTGCTACAACAGGTACGTTCTGCTGGTAGTCATAACTTGCGTTCTGACGGATAACATTTAGAATATCAATGGTTGAAGCGTTCAGCGTATTTACTGCAATTTTCCGTGGCATTGCTTATTACCTCCTTTATTTAAATAAATCTTCAAATGTTTTTGGTGTTTCTGGCTCTTCTTTTTCCTCTTCCTGTTCTTCTTTTTTCTCAAAAAATCTGTCTCTGTATTTTTCTCTCCACTGTTTATCATTTTCCTCGTATTTTGCTTTCCAATCTTCCTGACCTTCTGATTTACTTTTCAGGTCTGAAAGTGTATCTGCAACATCTTCCAGAAATTCAAGGTCAGCATCCTCGGTGCTATCACCTACACGAGTCTTAATACTTTCCAGAATTTCATCAGTTGTGCATACAGCCATATTGCAACCTCCTTATAAATGATAATTAATTTTCATCCAAACTGGCATCTTCTTTGCTGGGTCTCTTGTATTTTGTCCCGGAAACTTAGGGTCTACGGTTGAAAGATATTTGTACCAATTTCTAGCAAATTCTGCTCTCTCATGATGGATTGCCGCTGGACGTTCATAGTTAGCTTGAAAAATCAGCGCTAGTTCGCCAGGGTCTATTGTACTGTGTGCCCACGTTTTCCAGTCCATTGAAGAATAAGAACTAGGATACCATTGTGGCTCAATCCCTCTGTGCTCCTCACCAGTGCTTTCTTGATATTCTGCATAAAGAACATCGCATTGCTTTGTACCATCCTCCCAGTCATCGTGAGAACCAAACAGAACGTCAAGAACATCATAAAGGTTTGATGGGGGTGTCCATTGAACTAATCCGTGGCCGGTACCTCCGATTTCTATAAGTGCCGGGTTAAACTTTGACTCTTGCATGATGTTACCACAAAGACCAGCTATTGCATTAATCGTCCAACCCTTGAAATAGAAATAACTGAAAATACAAGCGGCATTGTTCTTCTGTTTGTCGCCGTAATCTTCAAAGTATTCGGAGTTTCCACCAGTTATCCATGTGTAACCTACTTCACCAGAAGCACCTTCGCCGTATCGCCACAGCCTAGGAAACGTTCTCTGATAATCTACGTTTCCGCCACTGGAACCTATTGAAACCTGATTTGCCAGAGGTGCGTTGTCAGTATGCGCCCCCATGAATACAGCACTGCCTGTACCCTGTTTATAACACATTTCTGTATGTGTATTTGAAACGCCTATATCGCCCGGTAAAATCAATCCTGTAGAATCTACTTGGGTGAAACCTAACCCCTGTAAAACTCCTTCCATTGTGTAAGTTGTAAAGGCGTTACTACTAGGGGCGTAACCAGGTGTAGCCCACCCTCCAGCTAACAGTGCATAGTTGATAAAAGAGCTACAATCATAGTATGTGATACCATTAACTGTCTGCTGGTTTCTGTAAGCTTGAGAATAGCCAACGTTTGGTAAACCGCAACATGTTACAGCCCACGTGTAAGCCGCGTTAATATCTGGCATATCATGTCACCCCCAGAAGTTTCCAGCAAGCCTGACCGAAAGCTGAATCATTCTTACCGTTTGTTCCACACTCAAAGCCATATGCTCTCATACTTGTCTGAAAAGAGTTGATAGCATACACGGTATTTGAGCCGCAGTCGCCGTCAATCGTAAGTGGCTTTCCGTCTGCACCAACATAGTGTAACATAGATAATACGGTTTGAAGAACCACCACATCTGTACCAGTTGACCCGTAGCATACTGTTGAAAAACTATGTGCCATTTACTCACCCTCTTTCATGATAGAGCTGATATGAAACAGTGACATGAGCTTTTCAGGTAAAAGGTCTGGATTGATTTTACTGATATTCTCCAAAATAGAAACCAGCTCTGTAGTGCAAGCATAGAATACTATAATAGGAAGAATTAAAATATCCAGGTGTATTCCAGCGATAGCACCATAGTTGTCAATAATCCATGCCAGAAAATAACAGAACATGAAGCCGACTTTTTTAAACAGGCCATCCCTTAATTTAGAGGACTGGATTTCCTTGTTTTTAATAGCTGAAATAAACCCTGTGCACAAGTCTAGTGCGTTGAATCCAAGCGCTACTAAAATCGGAGTAAGCTGATTCATCTTGTGACCCCCCTTTCTTTTACATATTAATTATAAAATAAGGGTTGACAAAAGTCAAGTTATATATTAAAATAATTAATAAGTAGTAATAAGTATTTCTTATAAGTGCTTATAAGTGTAGCTTATTAATCATATTTTATTTATAAGTAGGTGAAATAGATGTTTTATGACGGTACAAAGCTGTTAAGCTTAAAAGATTTAAATGGTAAACAGCCAGAAATTTATATGTGCACTTCTAATCGTAGTGGTGGTAAAACAACTTATTTTAGCAGATTGCTGGTAAATCGTTTTATAAAATATAAAGAAAAGTTTGGGCTTATTTATAGGTACAATTATGAACTGGATGATGTGGCTGATAAGTTCTTTAAGGATATCGGTGAACTGTTCTTTCCGGGATATGAAATGGAAAGTAAAAGAAGGGCAAAAGGTATCTTTCATGAATTGTTTTTAAATGGAGAACCTTGTGGTTATGCTGTAACTTTAAATAGTGCGGATACTATCAAGAAATATAGCCACTTCTTTTCTGATATACAGCGACTTTTGTTTGATGAATTTCAGAGTGAAACTAACCACTATTGCACCGATGAAATTAAGAAGTTTATTAGTGCACATACGACTATTGCAAGAGGCCAGGGTAAACAAACAAGATATGTTCCTGTTTTCATGTGCTCGAACCCGGTTAGTATTATCAATCCTTACTATGTTAACATGGGTATAAGCTCTAGGAATCAACTAAATTTCTCAAAGGAAATGGCTTCGTATTAGAGCAAGGATTTAACGAAAGTGCAAGCAAAGCCCAGAGCGAAAGTCAGTTTAACAGGGCTTTCGCAAATAACGAGTACGTTGCGTATAGTAGTCAAGCTGTATATTTGAATGATAATAAGGCTTTCATTGAAAAGCCAGAGGGAAATAGCAGATACATTGCTACGTTAAAATATAAAGGCGGTAATTTTGCTGTACGTGAGTATACAGAAAGCGGCTACTTGTATTGTGACGATAGGCCGGATATGACATTTCCAACTAAAATTGTTGTCACTTGTGATGATCATAGTATTAACTATGTGATGCTTAAAAGAAATGACTTTATGATAGCAAATTTCAGATACCTTTTTGAGCGAGGGTGTTTCCGGTTTAAAGATTTAAGATGTAAAGAAGCTATACTAACAGCATTAAGTTATTGATATCTTCCAACGTTTGTTAACTTGAGTTGTATAGGAGTGCACTGGTTAAATGTCCAGCCTATAAACTGTCGTTATTGCAAAACGCTTGCTTAACTACGTTGGTGAAAGATATAGAAAGGCCCTGTATAACAATCGTATGATTGCTACAGGGTCTTTTGTTAATTAAAGGGTTAAAGGGTGTGCACGTGCAACTTATACTCATCTTTTTCGTCATTAATTATTGAAACAATTTCACCGGCATAGGGATATAACGTTTCTGCTATACTATCGTAATCGGGTGAATCTGTAATATATTCTGGTACTTCATTAATATAAAGGGCAAGTTTTCTTTTCATACACATTTTAACAATTTTGTTATGCACTTCCTCATCTGATAATACCGTTGGTTCTTCTGGTTTGTTCATAAAATTTTCAGTATTGCCAATTTCAACACCGATATTAACAATGTCAGATAAAATTTCTTTTAATTCCTTTACGCTTATATTAATTTTCATATTATACTTCCTTTCTTTAAATGTTTCACGTGAAACATCATCTCATTTTATAACTTGTTTCGTGCAGTAGTATACCGCCTATGATTCTTTTTGGTACTAACTTTCCGGGTATCTCCAATCCTATATGGAAGTCTTTTAATGAGCGTTTAATTGGTTCTCCTTTTTCATTAAACAGGAAATTCTGCTCTTCTTCAGTGTATTCTTCTCTAGGCTTATACATGGAATCATCTTTACTGAGGGATAAGTTAAAATAGTCCTTACACTTATCTGGTAGTCCTGCGCACTTAATATTATAATAGCCGGGAATCTTTTCACCTGACCACACCCTCTCTTTTTCTTCCAAATTCTCTTCGACTACGTGTTCAATATATGTTTTCTGTCTCACAAAAATAGCTTTATCCCACTTGCTTTCCAGTTTCCAGCAACAGAACGCCGAGTTGTGTACTTTAATACCTGTGACTTCTTCAGGTTTTAAGTCGCAATGTATACTGTCCGTATCTGCATATATGAAACCGGGCTTATCTACACCGTGATAATTCTTTTGAGCCGCGCGTATTGTAAAGTTTCTGGCATAGGATGTGATAGCTGATCCGCAAGCGATATAGCCTGGTTTTTTATTCTCTTGATGAATTGGATAGAACCCTACAACACCGTTATCCTTCACGTATGCCAGCTTGAATGAGCTGTCTGTACTGGTTGCAAGTTTACCATATAAATTATTTAAGAAAAGCTTTGCAAGTGTACGCATAGCACCCTTACTGTTCATTTTTATTTCTTTGTACTTATCAATGTACTCATCAAAAATTCCTATATCGGTATAAAACCAGCATCCGTCCAGTATTTCAAAGTCCACAAGCTCGTAATGTTCAAGTAATAAAATATAATCCGTCATTGTGAGAGTCAACTCAACCCTTGTATCTTTTATATTACCATTTTTATCTGTATAGTGGGTGTAATATTCGCCTGTTTCACTATCGTATACGTCTGTTGATTCTAGGCACTCTGTACCGCAGTATAGTGGACTATTCTTTATCTGCACAAACGGCAAATACCCAGGTTTTAAATAAAACCTCGTTTTAATTCTCACAAAATAATACCTATTACCTAACAAAGCTTCATCTGGTATAAAATTGCCTTTCCAGAAATAGGGGTTTCCGATAGGATATCTGTTACCACTTTCAGAGTGCATCATAGAGGGGTATAAGGAATTGACATCTGCTGTCACACCTTGACCATACTCTTTATTTTCTTTACCCTTCACAAGGTAACACCAGCCACCTTTATATGATTTCCGTATCCAGTCGCCAGCTGTATCATACTTATGCACTTGTTTGTCAAGACTAACATCGTATAAATCAGGAAACATTTCGTTGTATGTTAACTGTTTCTTCAATGAACGCTTACATATCTTTTTGTATTCAGAAAAACAGCAAGACCCTATTGTAAGCTTGTCGTGCCCTTCATTAAACATAAATTCGAGTGCTTCTTTTACAACTAGAACGTCATTAGCGATGTACTTTTGTTCTTCGTCTGTGATTTCACAACCAGCATAACGAAAGCCCACGTACTCCATTTCAAGTTTCTTGTGTTTAGTTGAAAAACCTTTTCCAATTTGTTTAACTGAAAATGGGAGAAGCTTAAGCGAGTCACGTATTTCAATAAGCTGTCTGCCTGTTTTGATTTTAATTGAATACCATTGGCCCCTATCTGATATGGAATACTTAAATTCACCCGACTGTAAATCCTTATCTTTTTTCCAGTCCATATTGCCTGTATCAGATAAGTCACCAACTATGGCTTGTTTATACTTCAGCTTTGTTAGAAGAAAGTCGAGCCAAAAAGCACCGTCAAACTTTAGGTTGTGGAAGAAGATAACTACGTTAGTTTTAAGTGCTTTTATTCGGTTAAACATTGCTTCAATGCTGTGGTCAATAGTAACGTCCTCTGTGTATAACTCAACCATAGCCGCCGCCCATACTTCAGTACTCTCCTGGCCTTTGTAGACGGTTGTCTCAAAATCACCTACAAAATACCGGGGTTTTCTAGCTGACATATGTTAATACCTGTCGAAGTTACTATCTTCGTACATTGCGTTTTCCATATTGGATAACTCATTCCAAAACTCGTCCATTTCGTCCCTGTAAAAGTCACCCTGAGTTGAAAGAAACTGAATAACACCCTGCACAAAGTCGTTTGCCTTTTCTACGTTATAAACAATCGACCAACTTATTTCATACCCCTGTTCAGAAGCTTTCGTTAACATTTCAGAAACCGCAGTATCACCGTTATCTGAACGTAATTTGTCAAACCAACGTAACAACAGCGGGTATGCTTTACCGTTACGACATGATTCCAGAGTATATAGAAATGTTTCTATTACAGCACGTGTATAAAAATCCGTATCCTTATTTATCTTGTTTTTACGCTTTTGCTTTGGTGCTTTTGGTTTTGGGTATTCTTGTTTCTTTTGCGCTTGTTTTTTCTTTCTTGCTTTTGTTTCCTTCTCTTTTACCTTTGCCTCTTTACGTATACGTTTCTTATGCTCTTCTGGTGTTTCTATTTCACCTGTTTCACGTGAAACATATACCGCTTTTTTGTATAGCTCTTTTGGTGTTAGCTTTGCAAGCCTTGAAACTGAAGCTTTTGTTACTCGTTTTGGAATTTGTGGAAGTATATTTTCTTCAAATATGTAGCCTTGTTTCCTTGCTCTGCTAAGAAACGACTGTATACGTTTACGTTGCTTATTGTATTCTTTCCTAGTTTGTGATAATCTTTTTTTCTTTTTTGCCATTGTTTAACCCCCTATCTGTACAGAAAAGGTGGTGGACGTTAACCCACCACCCTATTTTGAAGCTTTTAACTTATCAGAGCTTTGAAGTATCTAACTCGACGCTGATAAATGTGCGTCCGGCTTTTGTCATTCCGCTTGTTTTGATGATTGCGAACTGTTCACCGGCCATAATTTTCTCGATGTCGGATAGAGAACGTTTTACTGTTTTTGACTGTGCACTGTACACTTTTTTGTCTGGTGTGATAATTGAAATGATTTCACACACCTCACCAGTTGCCTCCTTTACATCGTTAAACTCGATAATACCGGAAACTGTAATACTAGTACCGTCTGGTACATCCTTTAAAGAAGTGATTCCAGGTGCTACGGTCATAAGGTACTTCTCAACCTTGTCAAATTCTCTCGACTCTCTTGTGATTTCTACCATTGTTTTATTCTCCTTTTCTTACTATTAATCCTGTGCGTTTTCATCTGCATCTGCTTTTGTTCTAGATGGTAACTTCTCAGCCAGTTCGATGAACTGCTGTTCTGTCATGCCGTAGAGGGTTTCCACTGTTTCGGTTGAAATGACTTTAACCGGAATAATAGTTGCGTCCAGTGTTTCTTTTACAGCTTTAAGAAGTTTACTGTCATCAGTATAAGTGCGTGGTACTTCTACCACCTGTGTTACTGTTTCCTCTGCTACTGTGTTCACGCAGAGGACTGTCGCTTTTGTAGTTGTTACCGTCCTTGTGATCATTGGTTTTCTTGCCATTTGGGAGTGTTCTCCTTTCTTCTTTAAAATTTGTTTTAGTTGTTTCGGGTTTTCGCCTGACTACTGTCACACCACAGCACCGGGAACGAGCTGAGATTTTTAAATTTCGGGGTGTGGCGTGAGTGGACTGTACAGGATTTGAACCTGTGACTACGTATTTATGAGATACGGGTTCTGCCAACTGAACTAACAGTCCTGGGGTT
>ENA-ORTW01003505-ORTW01003505.1-human-gut-metagenome-genome-assembly--contig:-NODE-3505-length-13221-cov-5.226265_pt1 | contig 13221 bp, 18 predicted proteins | sample MGYA00242072_ERZ509193 | MGnify/ENA primary metagenome ERZ509193 (study PRJEB26280, sample SAMEA2338813) | human gut metagenome | biome: human gut; feature: human-associated habitat; material: faeces... | reverse complement strand
CCAGTGAGAAGATGACAAGACCTGCCATCAGTATCCGAAGTGACGGAGGCTGGACGTTTGGCTCCCCATCTGTACTTATGATGTTTCACAGGAAAAGCGGAGATCTTGACAAAGAGCTGGAAGAGATGAACCAGTGTATGCCTCATTATTACAAGATCACAAACGGACACGGACAGGGTGCAGAAACGATTATGAGCGCAGAGGCTCACTTTATGCGTGGAAATTTTGTTGATGCCCATATAGCATTGGAAAAGGCTTATACCCAGATTCAGGGAAACGGGCAGGAGAGCATTGCACTTTGCTGCGATTTTCTGGCACAAAGGCTGTCTATCTGTATGGACATAAAAATGAGAAATACATTTGAAGAACGTCGAAAAGAACTGCTGCAGGGGCATAATACCACCTGGGTCAATATTTTTGACAGCACCTGCGCCTATTACTATGCAGTTACCGGACAAACGGAGCGGATTCCGGCTCTCTTTGGAGCGCATATGCTTTCTACGGTGAATTTTCTGGCACCTGGGAGACCGATGATGGAAATGATCGAGAATCAGGTTTATCTTGCCCAGGGAGAATATTCGAAGGTGATCGGAAGAAGCGAATCCATTCTTGCCATGTGTCAGGCTCTTCACTACGATCTGGTGGCTCTTCATGTGCAGATCCAGCTTCTTGCGGCCAACTGGAAGCTGGGAAAAACAGAACAGGCGCTTGAACTTTTGAGAAGATCACTTTCCCAGGCTTTTCCAGATGGAATCCTTATGCCATTTGTGGAGAATTATCCATACATAGAGGAGTTTTTGAAGGGGAGCTTTTTCGGCATCAATGAAAATTTTCTTTTCAGGATCACCAGAATGGGGAAAGAATGGGAAATGCGGTGCGATCAGTTAAAAAAAGAGGAGGCGTATCCGCCGGTCTTTAAAGTACTGTCAGATCGCGAGCTGGAGATTACGGAGCTTATGGCGAAGCATATGAGCAACAAAGAAATCGCCCAGAGTCTGTTTTTATCCGAGGGAACTGTGAAGCAGTACATCAATCAGATCTATTCTAAGCTTCTCATCACAGGCGACGTGCGCACCAAGCGCAAGCGGCTCGCCGAGCTCGCCGCGCCGAAGAGCTAAGGCACAGCAAGGACGCAGCACGCCTATTTTGCATTGATATTCCTAAGAAATTATCTAACCTTTGGTTAATACCAACTTTTTCCGATCCACCGTACAATGGCTGTACGGTGGATCTTTTATTTTCCGGAGGGGAGGAATGCCTTTGTACCGAAAATACATCTCAGCCGTCACACCGCTCCCGGACTACATTCTTCGGGTGGATTTTGTCTCCGGCAGCCGCCTGCTGCTCGATATGAAGCCCTATCTCGACAAGCTCCGCTTCCGCCCGCTTGCCGATCCCGCGGTGTGGAACAGCGCCATGACGAACGGCATCTTTGTCCGCTTCGACAATGTGGAGCTGAGCCATGACGAAATTCTGTCCATGGCGGAACGGGCGCACTGAGCGCGCCGATTTTTGAAAATTGAGAGGAGAACAACATGAAAAACGCTTGTAAACACTTTGCCCTTTGCACCCTGACACTGATCCTTTGCCTCGCCCTTGCCGCCTGCGGCAGCGACAACTCCGGCGACTCCGCGGACTACGGCAACGACTCCACTGTGCCGTCGACGATCGACGGCTTTGTCAAGGAAAGCTACGACAGCTATGATTACAGCACTTTCGAAGGTTACTATCTGCCCGACAGCGGCACGGACTTCGACTATCTCATCATCGACACCAACGGTTCGCGCTGGCGCATCGGCAGCAACGACGACCTCGCCGCCAGCGGCTATTTGCAGTACGACGCGGACTATGACTGCATCTACGCCTACAACGAGCACGACGGCGTCGCCTATCAGTTCTCCGCCGACGGCAGCAGCGTGAACATCTATTCGCTCGGCTCGTTCACCTATGAAATGAGCCTCGACGAGTTCGACGCGCAGGCCGAAGACTACAACAGCAGCGACAGTTCGGTCGATCTCTCTTACCTTGCGGGCATCTGGTATCTGGACGGTGATCTCGACGCCGACAGCTACATCTACATCGACAGCAGCGGCGGTCTCTGGGGTCTCTACGAGCGCGCGCCCGGCGCGGAGGCGACCGAGGTCGACGGCGGCTTTATCTCGGCCCCGACCGATGTGGACGACGTGTACTATGCCGTTTCCACGACGTATCAGGACGTCACCTATGAATTCACGCTTTTTGACACCGATTCCATCATGTGGGGCGGCGAGAACGACTACTACGAGCGTCTTGAGTAAGCCGTTTTGAAACGTGAAGAAGGGAGAAAAGAAGATGAAAACTTCCCATCATTTCCTTGCGGTGCTGCTTGCGGTTCTGCTCTGCCTGAGCCTGACCGCCTGCGGCGACAGCAGCGATGACGTCACGGGCGACGACTGGCGCGTGAGCGGCGTGGTCGCCGCCGAGGGCACCATCACACACGAAGGCGAGGGCAGCGTCAAGGTCCTCGTCACCGTAGGACCTGAGAGCGCAGCCTTCTACCGCGACGAGCCAGAGCAGGAGCTCTTCGACAGCGTGTCCTTCCCCGTGACGGTCGAGGACGCGAACGACGACGGCACGGGCTTTGACATTTCGTTCGACGACATCACCGGCGATGGCGAGAGCGATGTCGTCGTGACGTTCCAGCACGCCGACATGAGCACGACGCAGATGGTCTGGTTCTGGGATGCCGACGAGCGCTATGTCTTTGAGCCGGATTACTCCTACTTCCACGAAAACGGCGTGCAGACCGACCTGACCGACACGCCCTATTTCTCTGACAACGGCTTACAGATCAACGCTGCGGTCAACACGGGCACTTATCTTCTGGAAAACGGTGTTGCCTGCTACTCTGGCCTTGGCGACGGCTATGAGAGAAACGACTGCTACTGGGAGGTCATCAAGCACAGCGACCAGTCGCACGACGGCATCCGCGAGATTCAGTTCGACGCCATCTGCTACATTCCCGAGAGCTCCATCCCGTACTTCACCGAGCAGTACATCACCAACACCGACAGCGAGCTCTACGACTACTACACCGGCATGTGGTTCACCGCCGCCACCGCCTACGGCAACAGCCAGCGCGGCGACAACTACTATGTTCATACCGTCAATTATAACGGCAACGAATACCTCATCGAATTCGCCTACTCGACCGACTGGCAGTACAACGTCAGCGATTGGGCGATGGTACTGACCAAGAGCTACATGGTCTACCTGCCCGACGATTACGACGGGCTGGTCTTCGCCGCCATGCCACAGCTCGACAACTATAAGGACTGCGCCAGACGGATGCAGCTCGATAGCATCGCGCCCGAGGCGAGCATCATGGACATTGACCTTGTCGACCCCTACAGCACGCTGTTTTTCAGCATTTGCTACTAAAAAGGCGGTGAACAGCATGAAGCACCGAACGTATCTTCTTCCGCTCGTGCTCGCGCTGCTGCTCCTGCTGAGCCTGACCGCCTGCGGCGACAGCAGCTCTGATGATCCGCAAAGCGGCTATGAGACCGTCATGGACATGGAATTTCTCGACGGGATGTGGAGCATCGACGGCACCTCGAGGCTGTACTTTGACAGTGAGGAGGGCTTCTATGCCTACCGCACCGGCTGGGGTCTCGGCGGGCGCGGAGAATTTGAATTGTCCGAGGCGAGCGGCCGGCCGATGATCTTTTTCAACGGCTTTCTCTACAATTTTCTCCTGCGCGACGACGGCGTGCTGCTACCGAACCAGAACGGCGAGGGCAGCGGGCTCACCATCCACCGCCACACCTTCCTCCGCGACGACGAGGCGGAGATCGTCGAGTGGGATAAAAGCAACTGGGACGGCATGTGGCAGAACGCCCTGGGCGAGACCATCGTCATCGACTCGTCCCTCATGCAGTACATCGCCTGCTCACCGGACTATTCCATGAGCGGCACGATGAACGACGAGGGCGAGGGCATGGGCCTCTACCTCTACGACAACGGAACGCGCGCCTACCTCTGCCCCAGCGACGACGGCAATAGCTTCACCCTCTCCGCCGAACGCTTTGGCCGCTACGGGGACGATCAGCACTTTGACGGTGTCTTCTACCGCAACGCCGACTTCTACACCTACACGGACATGGAAAACGCGGAGTTTTACGAAGACGAATACTCCACCTTCTATATCTGGTACTACGACGGTGTGAACCGTTACCTTCTGGGCAACGATTATACCATCGGCGACGACGGCCTTGCCTACCACGACGAAGACGGTCTCGTCTATCCCGCGGGCTGGATCCCCGAAGCGCCGTATGATCCCGCTGACGACTGGGGCGAAAACTGGATGGACAACTGGGATATTTGAAAACGCCATGATAAAGGATGGATGTGAAATGACAGGAAGAGGAAAACTCAGCGACGCCGAGCTTTCGAAAAAGCTCGGGCACTATCAGAAAATGTCGCGCGTCTGGATCCTGGTGGGCCTTTTTGGCGCGTTGAGCGGCACGGTCTCGTACTTTGCCGTGCAGGACACCGCGCTCAAGGCCATCCTGACGGGGGTGCTGTTCTTCGGCGGCGTCTGCTGCGCGGTCTTTTTGGGCGGCAGCGCGCAAAAGAAGCTCCAGGCCCTGATACAGGAGCAGTTTGGAGACTTTTTCCGTACGGAATGGGAAAAGGCCTTCGGCCCGGATATGCACACACCGGAAATGTGCGTTGACGAGCCGTTTCTCCGGACGTTCCACCTGCTGGACGGTCAGTGGGAGGAATGTACGGTTGAGAATTTCCATGAGGGCGATTATCGCGGCGTGCATTTTTCCGCCGCCAACGTGCGGCTGGACCATGTGTATGAGCGAGGGTGCGGTCACGAAGGCTATGAGACCTGCCACGAGATGGTCTTCAAAGGCCTCGTGCTGCGCTGCGAAACGCAGACGCCCGCCCCCTCCCCCGTCCTCGTCAACGCAAGGACGGAGGACAGTCCGCGCGGCGCAGCGACGGGCGATGCGCTGTTTGACCGATGCTTCTGCGTCACAGCAGAGCCGGAGCAGGATGCCCTCTCCCTTCTTGCCCCGCAGTTTATGGAGCTGATGAACGAGTTCGGGCAGCGCGTCGAAGGACAGCTTTTGGGCTTCCGCTGGGAAGGCCGGGTGCTCTCGCTGGCGGTGGAAACAGACTATGGCTTTGCCGCCGTTGCCAGTAATGTAGACCTGCGCGACCTTGATGCCCTGCGCCGCAGCTATTGCGCGTCGCTGCACGCAATGGAGGAAACGCTGGATCTTCTGCTGAAAAACACCGCTCTTTTTGCGGCGCGGGACTGAGAAAGGATGATACGATGGAAAAAAATCAAACAATGACAGACGAACAGCTCGCGCGCGAGCTGCAAAACGGCAAGCGCGGCGGTGGCCGCGGCAAGCTCCTCACGGTGATTGGCTGCGCCGCGACGGCGATCGGTATTTTCACCTCGGTCACGGCGCTGACGGTCATCGGCATCGTCGTCGCGTTGCTGGGGCAGGGCGTTCTGAACAAGCACCAGAAGGCCGCCGGAAAAGCGGTCTTTGAGTCTTGTAAGCCACGATTTCCTGCACTTTCTTCCGCATCGTTCCACAGCCGAAAGCCCTTGTAATTCAGTGGTTTTCGGCCTTTTTTGCATTTTTAAGAAAACTTCAATTTGTAAGAAAAAACACATTTGGGGAGAACTAGGGCAGAACTAGGGCAGAACTCCCCGTGCTTACAGTCTTTCACTAACGACACACTATATCATAGCACAGGAGAACAATTCAATATGAAAGGCAGAAGCGAGAAATATTATCGCAAAATTTTTCGCGCATATCCCGACATGGTAACGCTGCTTCAGTTTCGAGAAATGCTTGGCGGTGTAAGTGATAACTTTGCGCGCAAGCTAATCCACGAAAAGCACGTTAAGAGCATTTTCATCAAGCCGCATTACTATATCTCGAAAAACAGCGTAATTGATTATGTGCTCAGCGAGGACTATGCAAAAAGAAAAGTGAGGAATCATGTATGAGGGAATATTTTATCGACGGTATACCCTATATCAGCAAAGAACAATTTTGCAAATTGGCTCATATTCGGAAAGCAAACGCCTTGAAGTTGATTCAAAGCGGGCTTATTCCTTACATTGATATTGGAAATCAAACACATCGCTATCTGATTCGTCAGTCTGATGCCGAGGCCTATTTAACGGATAGGGCTCATGATCCGGCAAAATATAGTTTTCAAAGGAAATCTCGGATTCAAACGTATCCAGGCAAGTTTGACCGGAACTTTGCGAATGAACTGTCACAATACGCATCTGTGTTATGGAAAGATGAACCGCAGATGCTCACAGTACAGCAGGTGCATGATCTGCTGGGTTATTCGGAACATGTGATTCGCAGATGGTATACAACTTGCGGGCTTGCAGTTGTACGCTTGGGAACCCGAGCTTATATTCCCAAGAAAGGTTTGCTGAGATTTATTGGAAGCAGGTCGTTTCATTCCATCAAAGAAAAAAGCGCTGCACACGTGGATTTAATAAGGAGTGTTGATTATGAGGGAGCATAATGTTATCGCTATTACCAATTCAAAAGGCGGAGTCGGGAAAACTACCACGGCGCTGAATCTCGGCGCAGCGCTTACGGCGAAAGAAAAGAAGGTCCTTCTGGTTGACAATGACCCACAGGGCAATCTGACGGCTGCGTTAGGATATACTCCAGGAGAACAGAGAAACACCCTAGCAAAACTGCTGCTTGTTCAAATTGACTCTCCGGAAGATCTGCCGCTACATCTTCCTCGCTCCGTAATACATACCGAGGTGGGCATGGACCTGATTCCTGCCAATAAACGACTGGCAGATGCTGCGGCCCGATTGCAAGTCATGCAGCTATCTCAATATAATGCGGCAGGTGCATCGAATGACCCCAGCGAAAAGATAATGGCCACCTTGTTGACCTCGTTTTACGAACAGTATGACTACATTATTATTGACTGCGGGCTGAAACATGAGCTTTTGACCATCAACGCACTCGCTGCTGCCGATTATTGCATTATTCCAGTGCAGGCACATTTCCTTGCAAGTGAAGGAATTCCGGATGTATTGGAAATGGTGAAAAATGTTCAGAACCGATTCAATCCTGATTTGAAGATTGCCGGCATTCTCTTGACTATGTATCAATCGCGCCCTCAGCTCTGTCAGAGCGTTCGAAACAGTGTAAATGATATCTACGGCGAGAGTCTCCATGTTTTTGAGCGCCCGATCGAGCAGACAATCAAGGTCGCCGAGTGCCCTGCTGCAGGAATGAGCATTCTTGATTATGCACCCAAGAATCCTGCTGCCGAGTCATACCGCAGCCTTGCTCTGGAGGTGCTTCATCTTGCCTAAACGCGACATGAATGACCTGCTAAAAAGGCGTATGAGCGCCACACAGCAGGCTGCTGAAATTGTGGTGGGCGACGAGGCGTATGAAACGCTGTTTCGAGGTGCACCAGCACCGGAGGCATCGAGATTCTGTGATCTGCCGATAGACAGGCTTCGCCCATTTATTACTGCCGACATCGGGTTTCATCCCTATCCTCCGGAAAAACTCAAGGCATTTTCACAGCAGCTTGCCGAGCAGGGGATCTACGAGCGTGTTATCGTCCGCCCTATCCCAGGCAGCAACGATTATGAGATCCTTGCCGGTCATAACCGCACGAGGGCTTGGCAGATGACCGGGCATGACATGATCCCAGCCGAGGTGGTGAATGCCGACGACGCGAGGGCTATCTCTATTGCTGTTGCCACCAACCTCCTGCGGCGTCAGGATCTTACCATCATTGAGCGCGGCAAAGCATATCATGCATTGCTTGTTGAGAGCAATCGAAACGGGCAAAGAAATGCTGTCTGCCCAACCTTTGGCGATTCTCGCCAAAGGTTGGCAGAAACAGACGACGGAGGAACTTCTGGCGAAGATCGCCAGAAGTATAATGCCCGCAAACTCGTGGCGGATTTCTTTGGCGTGACCGAGTACGAGATCCGCAAAGCAATCAAGTTGGCGAGCCTGATTGGACCGCTTGCGGATATTTTGGAAGACACTCCACGCAAGCTGCCGATTGCCTGCGCAGAGTTGATTGCTGACTACGACGCAGCCACCCAGCAGGCATTTGTGGAGATGTGCTCTATCGAGGGCTACACGCTCAATAAGGCCACGGTGCAGAAAATCACCCGCACCTGTCCGCCCCCTTCTGTGGAAAAACAGGAGATTTACGCTGTATGGCGGCAGGCTCGCGCCGAGGAAGCCCAGCGCCGTGCCGCACCATCGAAGAAGATCAGCTTTGACCGCAGGAAGTTCGCTCCGTACCTTGAAAAGCTGGGCAGCGACAAGAAACTTGAAGAGTTGTTTTTGGCGTTCTTGCGGCAGCAGGTCGGCTGATGTATAATGAAAAAGAGTAAAAGAAAGGATACCGAACGCTATGAGCGAACAGGAAAAAATCCAGCTTTTTGAAGATCAAAAGATTCGCACAGCATGGGATACAGAAAAAGAAGAATGGTATTTTTCAGTTACCGATGTCATTTCTGTTTTGACAGGTCAGCAGACCGCTCGTGGAGCGAGCAACTACTGGGCCAAACTCAAGCAGCGGCTGAAAGAAGAGGGCGCAGATGAACTGCTGACAAATTGTCAGCAGTTGAAAATGACCGCATCTGACGGAAAGCGCCGCGCAACCGATGTTGCTACTACGGAACAGCTCTTGCGTATCATCCAGTCCGTTCCGTCTCCCCGCGCGGAGCCAGTGAAACGCTGGCTTGCCGAGGTTGGCCGCGAGCGCATCGAGGAAACCATTGACCCGGAACAGGCCATTGACCGTGCTTTGGAAACCTATCTCAGAAAGGGCTATGATCCCGACTGGGTGCACCAAAGGCTCCTTTCCATCCGTATCCGCAATGAGCTCACCGACGAATGGCAGAGGCGCGGAGTGGAAAAGGGCAGGGAATTTGCTATCCTGACCGATGAGATTTCAAGGGCGTGGTCCGGTATGACGACCCGACAGTACAAAAATCTCAAGGGGCTCAAAAAGGAAAATCTGAGGGACAACATGAGTGATACTGAACTCGTGTTGACAATGCTGGCTGAGGCATCCACACGAGATATTTCCAAGGCATCCAAGCCCGTCGGTTTTGACGAGAGCATAAAGGTCGCCAAGCGTGGCGGCAATGTCGCAAATGTCGCGCGGCAACAGCTTGAGGCGGAAACCGGTCAGCCTGTTATCACTTCGCAGAACGCTGCTCAGTTAAATGCGGTGGTCACAGAAATAATTGAAGCATCGGCACAGGTGGTTGCCCGTCAGGATGATTCAAAAAGCGAATAGAGTTTTCTTGATATGGAGTAAAAACAATGAAGGAGTATGCGCGATGAGCACATTGTCTGCAAAAGAGTATAAGTGCTTTGAAGATATCAAGCGAATCCGTCCAGATGGATCAGAATACTGGGCAGCACGGGAGCTTGCTCCCGTGCTGGACTATGCAAAATGGGAGAACTTCTATAAGGTTATCAAGCGTGCCATGATTGCCTGCGAGAACAGTGGACGCAGTACCTTGGAATGTTTTCCTGAGGTCAGGAAAACATCTCCCATGCCGAATGGAGGAGTAAAAGACATCCTTGATTACGAGCTTTCGCGTTATGCCTGCTATCTGATCGTCCAGAATGGTGATCCGCGCAAAGAGGTGATCGCTCTTGGGCAGACATACTTTGCGATTCAAACCTATCGGCAGGAGGTTGCAGACCGCTTTAATCAGCTGGATGAGGATAGTCGCAGGCTTGTGGTTGCGGTGATATCAAGCAGTGGAATCAGCTTTTGGCTGAGACCGCACGGAACGCAGGCGTTATCACGGCGGAAGAATTTGCAATCTTTCAGAATGCTGGATATATGGGCTTGTATGGCGGAATGACGGTAGATGATATTCACCGCAGAAAGGGACTTGCCATCGGCCAAAAGATACTTGATTACATGGGGAGTACGGAGTTGATTGCTAACCTGTTTCGCATTTCGCAGACTGAGGAAAAGCTACGCAAGGATCAAGTTTCGACTTCCGATGCCGCGACCGCTGTTCATTATGCTGTCGGGAATGAAGTAAGGGAGGCAATCCGAAAGATCGACGGCACTATGCCGGAGGATCTTCCAACACCTGAAAAGAGCATTGCGCAGTTAGAGCGCGAGCAGATGGAACGCCTGAAACAAAAGGCGATTGATGGACAGCTCATGCTGGATGAATAGGCCGCTTTCATGTAAGATCTTAAAATAATTGAATAATTTGCTGAAAGGCTCGACACCGTAAGGTGCCGGGCCTTTCCTTTTGAACGAGGTGAAAAATGAACAACCTATGGAACCGCAGCGTTGGCCCGTTTGATGAGGCGGCTGCACAGAGGCACAGACACATGGGGCTGCTTGATTGCAACGGGGATGTGAATGCGGATGCAGTAAATTTCCTTGCCCATCTTTGCGCAGGCCTATTCTTTGACGCTCTTTGTGATTCTTATGTTGAAATGCAAACCGTATCCAGAATATGTCAGGCTTTCTGTAAGTCTGAAAATGTAGAGGCGCAGAGAGTAGTCTTAATGATCTGCTCAGAGTATGACGCGATGAACCATCCTGTCCCAGAAGCTATCTGGTGGATCTCCGGCAGTAAATTATTGGTGCCGCCATTCATTGAAGGATTTCTCAGTTATCTGAGGGAATATTTAAAAGAACTGGAGGTGATGTGATTTATGCGAGCAATTAAAGTCTACTGCCCGCCCGGAGCGGAACCTCCGCTCTACGCTTTCATTGATGCTCTGGACGGGAAACTCAAGGCTAAGATGTTATGGGAGATTCTACATGGCAATAGACTATAAGGAAATCGGCAGCAACATCAAAGTCTGCAGAATACGCAAGAATCTCAAACAGGCGCAGCTTGCAGAAATAGTCGGCGTTTCATCTCAGCATATCAGCCATATTGAGTGTGGAAGGACTACTGTAAGTTTGCCGCTACTGATTTCAATCGCACAGGCGCTATCTGTTGACTTATATGCCCTTCTTGATGGAATCGTGGAGTCTAGGCCAAAGACCAGTTTTGGGATAGAGTTTGAGAATGTATTAAAAGATGCAACGCCAGATCAACTCACCCTCTGCTTGTCAGTTTGCCGTACAATTATGGAACACGGGAAAGGAAGCCTAACGATATAAACTGCTGCCGGGTCACAAATACTTGGCAGCGTTATTTTTTTGTGCTGGATAATTGGGAGGGAATGTGGAAATATGGACAATCGGCAACGAGAAATGATCCACACATTGATGAATCAACACTCAAAGCCAATGGTTCAAGCGGCATACCGCCGTATAGGTGATTGGCATCTTGCAGAGGATCTTGTACAAGAGACCTTTTTGACTGCTTGTTGGAAAGCAAATCAAATATGCTCTCACACAAATCCAACTGCGTGGCTATACAAGACATTGAACAATTTGATAATGAGAGAACTGCACCGCAGCTATCACAAAGAGGTTGCGTTGGATGAATGGAATGAAGCGAGAGAAAGTATGGATATTCCGATGCATCTTTACCTTCCGACAGGTTTGAGCGAACAGGACAAAGAATTGATTTTGCTTCGCATTGATAAAAAACTTTCATTCGATGAGATTGCAGAATACTATGGGATTACCAATGATGCTTGCAGACAACGGTTGTCCAGAGCGATTCGCAAATGCAGGTTGCTTCTTGACTGTGAAAAGTAGATACTACCGCAAAATGATTTGGAAGCAACGTCACAAAATGGCGTCGCTATGGGATAAACCATCAGGGAGGTAACAAAATGTTTAATAAACGTCCTGATAATTCATCCATCGGGACAGGAAAAAAGAGTTCAAATCCTGATACGATGACAAATACAGAAATTCTTCAAGCAATCGAAATCATGATGGATGCACCTGAAGAAGAAATGAACACCGACAGGATTGAAGAATATCTGTCCATATTACAAAGTCGTGCACCAGTAACAGAAGAATACGATTCAGAGGTTCAATGGGCTAAATTGGAGGAGGCGCATCCGTTGGCCTTCGAAGATAGCTCACAGTTGGAAGAAATGACGCCCCCATTTTCTGTAAGAAAAGAGAAACTTCATCATGTTCGCCATATCCATATGCTAACACGCGGTGCAGGAGTTGCAGCAGCTGTAATCGTACTTTCCACAGTTACGGCAAATGCTCTTGGTTTTCATCCGATTCATGCAATCCTGCAATGGGCGGAAGGCATTGTTCAAGTATGTATTAATCCATCAGGAACAATGGAATTGCCTGATAGTACCCCAAGCGAGTATCACTCTTTAGCAGAGGCATTAGCGCAGAATGGTATCGATGCGACTGGATTACCAACATGGATTCCGCGAGACTATTCAATTTATAGTATAACGTCAAAAGTCTCCGACGGAATCGTAAAATGTGTTGCTGAATTTGAGTCGAACCGCGGGGATCTAATGATGAGAGTCACTTCATACGCCATGGAAAATACAATTGCAGTAGAAGAGAGAGACGAATCAAGTAGATGCTATTCCAAAGGAAATGTTGACTACTATATTATTTCCAACAATGATCAAGTAAAGATTAGCTGGCAGATAGGACTAAACGCTTATGTGATTGGTGGACAGATTTCGGAAAACGAGGCAAAAGAAATCATAGATTCAATTACATGAGGTGTACAATGAAAAAGCAATTCTTGACATTCGCTCTATCGATAGCGATTTTGTTGGGGGGAGCCATCCCTGCTTATGCTCTCGATAACAATATGGTGGGCACCCATACTATTCCCCGCGCCAGCCAATATCTTGATGGGTATAGCGTTGGAATTGAGGCACGTGGAAATGGAAAAATTGCAGTAGCTATGACTGTCGATGGCACAGGTATTATGGAAAAAATAGGCGTTGCCGAAGTAGAGATTGAATACAAAACAAATGGAGTGTGGCGATACTACGACTCACTGTTTGCTGCGGAACATCCCGAGTTTTACGAATATAACTCGCGAGACTTTGTGGGAACGACCTACTTTCAAGGAACTCCAGGTGTCAGCTATCGTGTAACGCTGACCGTATATGCACGCAACAGCAAAGGATCAGATACCGGCTATATTACCTCGTATACTATCGTATGTAAATAAAGGAAATAGTGTAACCGTCAAACCTAACCGCGCATAGACACACATGAGACAATAGTAGCGGAACG
>ENA-ORTW01003504-ORTW01003504.1-human-gut-metagenome-genome-assembly--contig:-NODE-3504-length-13222-cov-2.817195_pt1 | contig 13222 bp, 10 predicted proteins | sample MGYA00242072_ERZ509193 | MGnify/ENA primary metagenome ERZ509193 (study PRJEB26280, sample SAMEA2338813) | human gut metagenome | biome: human gut; feature: human-associated habitat; material: faeces... | reverse complement strand
TTGGAGGTTAAAATGGGTAATATTGTAGCAGTATGTATCAGTGAGAAGAAGGGTACAGCGAAGCAGAATGTAGGTACTTGCAGGTTCATAGAGAACTGGGGTCTGGAGAAGGATGCACACGCAGGCAGCTGGCACAGACAGGTCAGTCTGTTATCTTATGATGAAGTGGAGAAGTTCAGACAGAGAGGTGCCAATGTGGCAGACGGCGCATTTGGAGAGAATCTTCTGGTAAAGGGCTTTGATTTCAAAACGTATCCTGTGGGAACGATTTTCAAGTGCAATGATGTAGTGCTGGAGATTACGCAGATTGGTAAGAAATGCCATTCAGAATGTGAAATTTTTCACCAGGTAGGAGACTGCATCATGCCAAGGGAAGGTGTATTTGCCAGAGTGCTTCATGGTGGTGAGATTCATGTAGATGATGAATTGGTGGTATATCCTTTCCGGGCAGGAATCATAACAGCCAGTGATAAGGGAAGCCGTGGAGAGAGAGAAGATCTGAGTGGACCTGCCATTGCGGAGCTGATCGGGCAGCAGGGTTATTATGTATGCAGCAGTAAGATACTGCCGGATGAGGAAGAAGACCTGTATCAGGAAATGGTACGTCTGGCAGACGAAGAGAAGGTGGATGTGATCTTTACAACGGGGGGAACAGGACTTTCGCCAAGAGATAATACACCGGAGGCAACACTCAGGGCTGCAACTAAGAATGTACCGGGAATTGCAGAGGCAATCCGTGCATACAGCATGCAGATCACACCAAGAGCCATGCTGAGCAGGGCAGTGAGCGTGATGCGTGGTCAGACTCTGATCATCAATTTACCCGGAAGTCCTAAGGCAGTGAAGGAAAGTCTGGAATTTCTTCTTCCATCCCTAGCCCATGGAATCCAGATCATGAAGGGCGAAGCAGGAGAGTGCGCCAGAAAGGGATAGAGGATGAATAAGGAAACCACCAGGAAGATACAGACAGTCATGGTACGAAATGACGGAACCATAACAACACAGTCAGAGGAAATCGTATGTGAGCATTTTCTGGATGTGTATGTGAATGAACAGCTTGTGGCACGACTGGTATGCACGCCTGAATATCTGAAGGAGCTGGTAATTGGAAGACTTCTGACAGAGCGTATCATTGAGCATATCGAAGATATAGAACAGATATATATTTGTGAAGCGAAGCGAAAGGCGAAGGTCTTTTTGAAAGAACAGATACAGGTGAATCTGGAGCCTACGCTGAAAGCAGAGCCGACCTGCTGCACCGGGAATCAGATTTACCTGCGCAATACGGCAATAGCTGAAAGTGGTAATTTGCCCAAAACGCAGTGGAAAAAGGAATGGATCTTTGCCCTGGCGGGTGACTTTGCCAGGGGGACCCTGCTGCATAAGAAGACGAAGGGAACCCACAGCTGTTATCTAAGTGTTGCAGGAGAGACAGTATTTGCGGTAGAAGATATTGGAAGACACAATGCATTGGACAAGGTGATAGGATATGCAGTATTGCACCATATCGCTTTTGAAAAATGCATTGTTTTTACATCGGGACGTGTGCCTACAGATATGGTCATGAAAGTAATTGCTGTGGGGATTCCCGTTCTTGTCTCCAAAGCAGTACCCACTGACGCAGCAATAGAGCTGGCGCAGCTTCGGGGGCTGACGCTGATATGCAGGGCGTGGGAAGACAGCTTTGAAATCTATACAGGAGATTGTTAATTAATTATTTTAATTGTTTTTATCCATGTCTTATAGTATGATGGAGTAAAGCGTGAAAGCGCTTACATATAAGATATAGGAGGATCTCATGTACTCTGAAAATGTAATTCAAAAGAACGAAATGAATGAAAAAACAACGAAGTTCCTTGATAAGTTCGTGAAGCGTGTCAAGGCAAATCCGCCAGGAGTCTGTCCCATTGCAGTGCAGCTGGCTTTTTTACAAAGTGCCAGAAGTCAGACCTGTGGTAAATGTGTTCCCTGTAGGGATGGTCTGGAGCAGGTCGAGAATATGATGCGGCAGATACTGGATGGCAAGGCTGATATGGAGACTTTTGATAATATGGTAGAGTTAGCCCAGATGATCCAGGACACGGCAGACTGTGCGATTGGATATGAGGCGGCTAATATCGTATTACAGAGTGTGGAATTATTTCATGACGAGTATATGAGCCATATTGAAAGCCATAGATGTAAGGAAGAGATCGGACAGAAGGTGCCATGTATCTCCTATTGCCCGGCAAATGTGGATATTCCTGGATATATTGCGCTGATCGGAGAACATCGTTATGCAGATGCGATCAATCTGATCAGACATGATAATCCTTTTCCAACCGCATGTGCTTTTATCTGTGAGCATCCCTGTGAAGCAAAATGCAGGAGAGATCTGATCGACAGTCCTGTTAATATCCGTGGATTGAAGAAATTCGCAGTAGATCAGGTGGCAGCAGATCAGGTCAAAGTGCCGGCATGCAATGTTTCTACAGGTAAGAGAGTTGCAATCGTAGGTGGAGGGCCATCCGGCTTAACGACAGCGTATTTCCTGTCTCTGATGGGGCATAAGGTAGTGGTATTTGAAGAGAGGGAACACTTGGGTGGTATGTTAAGATATGGAATCCCCAATTACAGACTGCCTAAGAACAGATTGGATGAGGATATCAATGCCATCCTGTCTACCGGCAATATCGAAGTCAGATACAATACTGCGATTGGTAAAGACATTACCATGGAACAGCTGCTGGAGGAATATCAGGCTGTATACATAGCAATCGGCGCACAGGCAGGCAAGACTGTAAAGGTAGAAGGTGCCAACAGCAATGGTGTATATTCTGCGGTGGATATGCTGGGAGAGATTGGCAGGGGTAATCTGCCGGATTATACAGGCAAGAGAGTTGTTGTTGTCGGTGGAGGAAATGTTGCTATGGATGCAGCACGTTCTGCAATCCGTTGTCATGCCAAAGAAGTTACGATTATTTACCGTAGAAGACAGGTGGACATGACTGCATTGCCATCTGAGATTCAGGGAGCCATCGAAGAAGGTGTAGAACTGCTTACCTTAAATGCACCTGTAAGAATCGAGGCAGATGAGGCTGGCAATGTGCGTGCCTTTGTGGCACAGCCCCAGATGATCCATGAATATGACCGACAGGGAAGACCATCTTCTGTCAATGCCAACAAACCCGAGCTGGAGATTCCATGCGAGATTGTACTGATGGCAATTGGTCAGGACATTGTATCACAGGATTTTGAAAAATACAGTGTAAATCCCAGAAGAAAGACCTTTGAGACCCATGACACAACCAGAGTAAAGGGTTATGAGAAAATATTTGCAGGCGGTGACTGTGTCTTTGGACCTGCAACTGTGATCAAGGCAATCGGAGCAGGCAAGATCGCAGCCTTGAATATTGATGAATACCTGGGATATCACCATAAATATCTGGATGATATCAGGATTCCAGAGCCAAGAGAGAATGACAGAACACATTATGGCAGAGTGCATCTGACAGACCGTTCCGCAAGAGAACGTAAGACGAATTTTGAGCCAATTGAGAATGGAATGTCCTTTGATGAAGCCATGCAGGAGTGTGGTAAATGTTTAAGATGTGACCACTTTGGCTGCGGTGTGATAGAAGGAGGACGAGTATAATGGGAGAGACACAGATGACTCATATTACAATAGATGGAAAAGAAATCGAAGCAGACTCCTCCTTAACAATACTGGAGGCGGCACAGAAGGCAGACATTAAGATTCCTACACTCTGCTATTTGAAAGAAGTCAATGAAATCGGCGCCTGCAAGATGTGTGTTGTGGAAGTAGAGGGTAAGAACCATCTGGTTACTTCCTGCAATACGAAGGTTGCAGAGGGAATGCAGATTCATACAAAGTCTGATAAAGTTGTAAGAAGCAGGAAACAGGTATTGAACCTGCTGCTTGCCAATCATGATGTCAGATGCTTCTCATGCAGCAAATCCGGCGACTGCCGCTTACAGGATTTGTCTAATGAGTATGGCATTACCAAGTCATGCTACGAAGGGGATGCAGCGAAGTTCGCTCCCAAGAAGGAGAATCCATTCCTGACATACTATCCTGAGTTATGTATCAACTGCCAGAGATGTGTCAGCACCTGTAATAAGGTGGCATGCAACGGGACATTACACAATGAGAAGATTGGTACCAGAACCCTGATTGATGCTCCATTTGGACCAGACTGGAAAGAAACAGACTGTGAATCCTGCGGTAACTGTGCAAGAGTCTGTCCCACAGGCGCACTGGTTGCCAAGAACAGAAAGAAATATCAGGTAGGTAAGGTGGAGAAGGTACTGACCACATGCCCTCACTGTGCAACAGGCTGTCAGTATTATCTGGTAGTAAAAGACAATGAGATCGTAGATGTAGAACCTGCCAATGGTCCATCCAATCAGAATCTTCTCTGTGTAAAGGGTAGATTTGGTTCCTTTAATTTCGTACATTCACCGGAGAGATTGAAATATCCGCTGATCAAGAATAAAGAAACAGGAGAATTTGAACGTGCTACATGGGATGAGGCATTAGATCTGATTGCATCCAGATTCAAGGAGATCAAGAAGCAGTACGGCTCAGATGCCCTTGCAGGATTTGCCTGTTCCCGTTCTCCTAATGAAGACTGCTATATGCTGCAGAAGATGGTGCGCTGTGCATTTGGCACCAATAATGTGGATAACTGTGCCCGTGTATGCCATTCTGCTACAGTAGCCGGTCTTGCAATGACCCTGGGGTCAGGTGCAATGACCAATCCAATCTCAGATATCACACATGATGTAGATGTTATTATGTTAGTTGGTTCTAACCCGGAAGAAGCACATCCTGTCATTGGTATGCAGATCCGTCAGGCAGTGGAGAGAGGAACCAGACTCATTGTAGTAGACCCCAGAGATATCGGTCTGTCCAGAAGTGCAGATATTCATCTGAAATTAAAGCCCGGAACCAATGTGGCTTTTGCCAACGGTATGATGAATGTGATTATCAACGAAGGTCTTGCAGATGAAGAATTCATCAGAACCAGAACAGAAGGCTTTGAAGAATTAAAGGAAATTGTAAAGGAATATACACCTGAGAAAGTAGCCGAGATCTGTCACATTGATCCGGATCACCTGCGTGAAGCTGCCCTGATGTATGCCAAAGCGAAGAAAGCACCGATCATTTACTGTCTTGGCGTAACAGAGCATTCCACCGGAACAGAGGGCGTTATGTCCATGTCCAACATGGCAATGCTGGTCGGCAAGCTTGGTAAATCAGGATGTGGCGTGAATCCGCTCAGAGGTCAGAATAATGTACAGGGCGCCTGCGATATGGGTGCGTTACCAGGAGATTTTCCCGGATATCAGAAGGTAACAAATCCCGAAGTCGTTGCGAAGTTTGAGCGTGCGTGGGGTGTGAAGTTAAGCAATAAACCCGGTGTGCATGCAACAGATGTATTTGGCGCAGCCATCCGCAAGGAAATCCGGGGATTGTTCATATTCGGTGAAGATCCTGTGGTAACAGATGCAGATCAGCATCATATCAGAAAGGCACTGGAAAGTCTGGACTTCTTCGTTGTATCAGACCTGTTCATGACAGAGACTGCACAGTATGCAGATGTAGTGCTTCCAGGAACCAGCTATGCAGAGAAGGAAGGCACATTCAGCAATACAGAGAGACGAGTACAGCGTGTGCGTAAGGCAGTGCAGCTGGAAGGCGAGATGAGACTGGATACAGACATCTTTATAGATCTGATGAATCGCATGGGCTATCCACAGCCACATCTGACTTCAGAGGAAATCATGGATGAGATTGCTTCTGTGACACCGATATTTGGAGGAATCAGTCATAGAAGGCTGGATAAGGGCGAGAGCATTCAGTGGCCGTGTCCTGATAAGAATCATCCAGGTACACCAATCCTTCATGTCGGCAAGTTCTCCAGAGGATTGGGCTGGTTCTATCCGGCAGAATATGTACCAAGTGCAGAGCTTCCGGATGAGGAATATCCGTTCATCATGATGACAGGACGTATTCTGTATCATTACAATACGAGAGCCATGACAGGCAAGACTCCTGGACTGATGGAGAAAGAGGGACATTCCTTTATCGAGATCAATACAGAAGATGCTGCAAGGCTTGGTATTGAGAATGGAGAAAAAGTCAGAGTATCTTCCAGAAGAGGCAGTATTGAATCCACGGCAAGAGTCGGTGAGAAAGTATCTCCCCATGAGACCTGGATGCCATTCCATTTCCCGGATGGCAATGCCAATGTGCTGACCAATGCAGCTCTGGATAAATATGCGAGAATACCGGAATACAAGGTGTGCGCAATTAAGATAGAAAAGCTTTAAAGATAAGATAGAACAAAGGTGCCGTTTTCCAGTGAAATGGCACCTTTTTTGTGAGATAAATAAACTGAAAACTCGCTCTGTTAATTGACATCAAAACAGGGCATGAAGTATAATAATATTATAATATGCCATCAGTGTGACGTGATGGTGAGTGAAGGGGGCATATGTGTCATGTCTGGATTTGACAGGGATGCGTTTTGGCTGAAGGTTCTATCCTATTATCAGACAGCCAGAGAGAATAATTACCTGGTTAAACTGAATGAAGAACAGACGAAGGAATTGAAGGCTTTATATATTGAACAATATATTCCAACGGAGAAGCTGAGCCATTATGATGATGAGAAGCTGATTAAGAAGATGATGACGGCAATTGTATCAATCTATAAGCTTGACAAGGATATAGCCAGCAATTATGGTGAAGTTGTGGAACTGGTGAATTCAGTAGATTATGATGGAAAGTGTCTGTATTTGCATTATGCGAAGATTTCAGAAGTGAAATTACGGAGATTTCAGTTGGGCAGATCACAGAAACAGGTTGCAGAGAAAATGGGATGCAGTGTCTCTACTGTGAAGAATTGTGAGGAATTCTTCTGTGATCTGGACAGGCAGCCTCCTGAACTGGTTGCCAGGCTGGCAAAAGCACTGGAATGTGAACCGGAAGATTTGAAATAAGAAAGAATGAGGGATTGGAAATGGATAAAAAAGAGTTTAGTCCGATAGAGATTGATGCGATTGGAGAAATATCCAATATCTGCCTGGGAAATTCTGCGTCTACATTAAATATGCTGGTACGTGAAAAGATAGATATCACACCGCCCAGAGTAGAAATTATAGAAAAAAGCGAATATATCAAAGAAGTCTCTTCCAAAAGAGTCTTCGTTAAGGTAAACTATGTAGAGGGACTGAGGGGCTGCAGTATTCTGATGCTGGAGGAACAGGATGCCAAGGCAATTGCAGATCTGATGATGGGTGGAGATGGAAACGGGCCTTATGCGCAGATGGAATTGGGAGAGCTGCATATGAGTGCCGTATCAGAAGCCATGAACCAGATGATGGGAGCATCCGCTACTTCACTCAGTATTATGCTGGAGCGTAAGACTGATATTTCAACGCCGGAAGCACAGTTTATGGATGGGGGACAGTATCTGGGTTATGCATTCCCGAATGATGACAAATTCATCAAGGTTGGATTCCGTATGCAGATAGGAGAGTCTATCAGCAGTCCTATTGTACAGTTGTATCCGTATATGCTGGCTAAAGCAATCAGTGATTTGTTCCTGATCAAGAAAGCCAAGGAGAAGGCTGGACAAGGTGAATAAACAACAGGATTTGGCAGGAGATTATGAGAAAGAAAAAGATCAGCGCAAGAGAATGGATCGAAATCATTATGAGTTTCACCAAAAAGATAAAGTATGACCACGTATCCTCTTTTGCGGGGCATGCAGCATTGTTTCTGCTTATGTCACTTTTTCCAATGGTGATGTATTTTATTTCTGTATTTCAATACATATCACTGGATGCCGGTATGGTATTGAATTATGTGAAACAACTGTTACCCGACAGTCTGATACCGCTTTTCAATCAGCTTACACAGGAAGCATATAGTGGTTCAACTACAGCAATCCAGTCTTTTTCCATGCTGGTCATGCTTTTTTGTGCTTCCAAGGGTGTGTATGCAGTCATTATAGGAATCAATGCGGTATATGGAATCAGGGAGACCAGAAATTTTGTTATTCTATATGCGATCGCAATAGTTTATGTCCTGATTTTCTTTGGCATAATCGGTCTGATGATGGTATTGATTGTATTTGGTAATAAGCTGTATCATATGGTAATGCATTTTATACCGGCACTGGAGGCGTTTCAATCCGTTTTCTCGGTGGGCAAATATATTGGCATGCTGTTTGTCGTGTTACTCTTTTTCCTGCTGGTATATATGAATGTACCCAATCGTAAATCAAAATGCAGGTATGAATTTGCAGGGGCTTTATTTGCGACTGTGGTATGGTTGATCTATTCGTGGGCGTTTTCTTACTATATTGATAACTACGCTCACTATTCCATTACGTATGGCAGTCTGGCAACAATCGTTATCTTTATTCTGTGGGTATATGGAACGATGAATATAGTTCTGATAGGGGCAGAGATCAATGTGGTTCTGCGTAAGTTCGCAGAGTATGGTTATAATTACAAACGTGCATACACATATTTCTGTGATGAGTATGAAGGGGACTTGTTACAGGATAGAAAGTAGATTGAGGGGGATATCAGTTATGATGTGTGTATTTTGTGGGAACAGGACAAAATGCTGGAACCAGCTTTCAGATGAACAGCTGGAGACAGAATGGGTAAAATGCGGTTATGATGACTATGTGCTGGATGAAGCGATAGAATTGGAGGATCTGTTGCAGGAGTCAGCCAGACGGGAAGAAGAAAAGCAGGATATGGAATTGGGACGTAATGCGGGATAAAGCATGAACGAATTTATTGTATTACAATTACGTATGAGGACGAGATGTACGCATCTTGATCCTCATATTTTAGTTTAGTCCAGCCATTATCCTGAATCTCTATGATATCGAATTCATACCCTTCTTCTACTGTAGTTAATACCTTTGCCTGATCGCTTGCAGCATCACGGATATTGACCTTGGTAGAGGTCTTGCCCCGGAGTGCAGAGGTGGGCTGTTGTTCGGCAGCAGAAAGAGAATCCCCCACAGTATCCTCTATATCAGCAGAGGTAATGGGCGCAGTAGCTTCTTCAATAACAGTAGCTTCATTCTCGGATATATTGATGTAGTGTGGTCGTCTGATAATCTGCACGCTGAGAAAACAGATTGCTATGATTAAAAGGACGATAACACCTTGTAAAATTCTATTGATCGTACGATTCTTCATATAAACCTCACTATGCATTGTGAAAAAATATATGTACATTATACTGAATCTATATGGAAGAAGCAAGAAATTGTATAGAACGACCAAATTTGTAATATTATTTTAATAAAAATGCAACAAAAATTGGGAGCGTTATTATGTATACATGTTTAGAGCTTGTTTAAAGTGCTGTTTTGTGATAATATATGGGGCGTGAGTATTCATAAAACAAGATGATGCGTCATAATTGAGAGAGTGTAGAAGATATAGGGGAGGAATCTATCTTGGAAAGGGAAAATAAAGACCTGGATAATTTTACAGATTATGTAATCAAATCCGAGGGAACAGAGGGTGCAAATCATATTATATTGCGCTTTAGTCTGCTTTTATATTTTGTATTGCTGGGAGAAACATTTCTCCAGTATACATTTATAGAGAATAATATATGGGAATATGTCTGTTTCTGGGGAATCACAGCAGTAATTATCTGTCAGGTCGTTTTCTTTATACTGTGGAGAAAATCGCAGCTTTATGGAAGAACAACATTACTTCTGTTTACAGTAGTCTTTGTCTACCTCAATGTGATCACGGATGGGAATAACCTGATTCTGTTGCTGCCAGTACCGATTGCAGCATTATGCATGCTGTATATGAGCAGACGTATGATGGTAGAGCTTTATCTGATGTGGGCATTGAACGGAGTATTGAGATTTGTACAGATATGGAACAGCGAAGAGCAGATGAAGCTGCTTCAGGGTTTTGCCTGGGTTGTTATGATATGTATTGTATATGCCGTTGCGGTGTATATGGTCAATGAGTCAATCAGTACACATTACAGGGAAGTCTGTCATGATCTGCATCATGAGAACAGACTGCATACCAAGCTTTATCAGCAGTCAACCGTTGATTCCACAACAGGTATTCTGAATCGTAATGCATATAATAACTACGTGATTGAGTACAAGGAGGGCAACTGTGATTCCATCAGTTGTATTTACATTGATGTGAATGGTCTTCATGAATACAATAATACATATGGTCATCAGGCTGGAGACAAGATGTTAAAGACGGTGGCAGCAGAACTAAAGGAATGCTTTGCAGAGCACAGCCACTATCGAATTGGTGGAGATGAGTTCGTAATTATCTGTGAAAATACAGCATTCAAGTCCATTCTAATGCAGCTGAATCATTTCAGGGAGCAGATGAAGATACATAATATTTATATCGCATCAGGAATGGAATGGCGTGATGAGAATATGAATCTTGCAGACATGATCAAGAAGGCAGATGCCAAGATGTATCGTGACAAGGAGCGTTTCTATAAGGCGTTCCCAAATGCCAGAGAGTGTGGTATGCTCTATCAGAATGCAGTAGAGTAAAAAGTTCAAAAAATGGTTGACATTATATAGTGCCTATGGTAACATATTCTTCGGTGACAGCGATTAATCGCAGGTAACTAGCTGGCGTGGCACAGTCGGTAGCGCGCAACATTGGTAGTGTTGAGGTCACGGGTTCGATTCCCGTCGCTAGCTTTATAAAGTAGAAGGCATAATGGTCGGTAGAATTGAAATAGTTCTACCGATTTTTTATTGTAAAGATATATTTACATAAAAAACAGGAGGCAACCGATTTGGTTGCCTCCTTATTATTATCTACGTGTTATTGTCCACCTGCGGCGGCAGCAGCGGCTGCCTGCTGGGCTTGTTGAGCCTGCATAAGAAGCAGTTGCTGACGTTGTTCTTCGATAACTTCCTGTGCATTAGGAGCAGCGAAGAAAGCACTGTTATGAGGACACATCTGTGTAGGGTCAGTTGTTTCAGTACCAGTTGTGCCATCATCTATAGGAAGACCATTCTCATCCAATGTAGGGATGGAAGTGCTCTGTCCACCATTTGCAATGCCGCTGTCCTGTAGACGATCAGGAATACGTTCTACAATAGAGGATTGTTTGAATGGACACTCTTCTGATGCTGTCAGACCTGTGTAGGCACAGATATTGGAAGAATAGTGTACATCACAAGTTTCAGTAGGAACAGTTCCCTCAGCGAAATACTCTGTTACAACGCATCCATCACACACACCGGCAATAGGCAGTCTTCCTGATTTGGAGCATACCTGTGCAGTAACAATACCACTTGCCATAGGGAATGTCTTTTCTGGCAGATTCTCATGGATTCGTGACATAACTGCACGCCAGAGTGTCTTGGAGAGATTTCTTTCTGCTGAAGAGGAAAGGCTTACATTGTTATCATAACCTGTCCATGTAGTAGCAGTGTAGTATGGAGTAAAACCGGAGAACCATACGTCCTTATTATCGGAAGTAGTACCGGTCTTACCGGCGATTGCCATTCCACCAAAATTAACAGAACCACCTGTACCGGAAGTTACAACGTCCTGCATAGCACTGGTTAAGAGCCATGCGGTAGTTTCCTTGATGACAGGAGTCTCGGATGGTGAAGTGTTGTCAATCAGCACGTTGCCATCATGATCTACGATCTTGGTATAAAGCTTGGGCTTAATGTATACACCCTTATTGGCAATGGCTGCATAGGCAGCATTTAATTCCATATTCGTAACACCATCTGTGATACCACCAAGCGCAAGGGGCTGGCCAATATCAGATACTACGGTACCGTCAGCTTCCACACGTCTGTCAACCAGAGTAGTGAAGCCGAAGTTCAGCAGGTAATCAAAACCTAACTGTGGGGTAATCTGCGTCAGCGTCTTGACAGCAACGATGTTAGCTGACTGCACAATACCATAACGCAGTGAGAGAAGTCCACGGTAGCCATTTTTCCACCAGTTGGATACCGGTCTGCCGCTGGCATAATTATAAGGTGCATCATTCTGCACATCAGCCAGTGTAAGACCTGCGCTGTCCAGAGCCGGGGCATACGTAGATACTACTTTAAAAGTAGAACCCGGCTGTCGGGTAGTGGTATAAGCCCTGTTCAGAGTACGGCTTGCTTCCTTCTGCCCACGGCCACCTACCATGGCAACGATATAACCGGTAGCCTGATCTTCTATTGTGATAGAAACCTGAGGCTGAGGAGTCAGAGTGATCTTCTCACCCTCTACAGTGTCACCTTCAGACATGACAGCTGCTTTGTAAGCATCAATCGCAGCCTGTGCATCCTCTTTGGACGGGTAGAGCATATTAAAAGAAGAATTTGTCTGCTTAAAATAGGATTTAAACATCTCACTACTGTGGTTTTCTTTTTCACCATTTGCTTTTTTCACGGTAAGGGCATAGTTAAGATACCATTTCGTGTCAGCAGGATAGTTCTCTTCATTGCCGAATACATCATCACAGATAGCCTGAATATCAGGGTCCTGTGTGGTGTAGATACTTAAACCACCACTGTATAAGAGATTATAGGCCTGTGTTTCGTTATAGCCTTTTACTTCCATAAGGTCTTCCAGAACCTGCTCTGTCAGTGCATCTACAAAGTATGTAAAGACTGATTTATCTTCCACTTCTTCATTGACAGTTGCAATACGGCTGTAAACATCATCTGCCATAGCCTCGTCATATTCTGCCTGGGAGATCATACCCTGTTCTTTCATATTGTTAAGTACTTTCTCACGTCGCTCAGCATTTTTGTCAGGATGTGAGATAGGGTTGTACTTGGAAGGATTCTGTGTGATACCGGCAATAACAGCACATTCAGATAATGTAAGCTGATAGGTAGGCTTATTGAAATAACGTTGTGCAGCAGCCTTAACACCCAGAGTATTCTGACCCAGGTTGATGGAATTCATGTAACATTCCAGAATCTGATCCTTGTCCCATACTTTCTCAAGTTCAATTGCCAGATACTGTTCCTGAATCTTACGTTTGATACTCTGCATGGTACTTTCATCTGTCCATCCATCGAACACGTTATTCTTCAGCAACTGCTGGGTAATGGTAGATGCACCCTGTGAAAGTCTCCGGTCTTTTATGACCTGGACGCCTGCACGGATAATACCTTTGATATCAATTCCATTGTGTTGATAGAAACGTGCA
>ENA-ORTW01003497-ORTW01003497.1-human-gut-metagenome-genome-assembly--contig:-NODE-3497-length-13234-cov-2.548904_pt1 | contig 13234 bp, 9 predicted proteins | sample MGYA00242072_ERZ509193 | MGnify/ENA primary metagenome ERZ509193 (study PRJEB26280, sample SAMEA2338813) | human gut metagenome | biome: human gut; feature: human-associated habitat; material: faeces... | reverse complement strand
AGGAAGACTTTGAAGTAACTGTCGGCGCAAACGGACAGTGCAAGGTAACCTATAACATCCCGTCCAACGTTGGACAGACCGTAAAGGCAATGGTATTCTATCCGGACGCAAGCAGCGTCAAGATCGACAAGGTCGTTCTGGACGAGGGCAGCACTCCGGCAACCACTGCATCCAGCACAAAGCAGAACCCGACAACTACTGCTACTACTGTAGCACCGGGCGGAGATGACAAGACTGCAAACATCAGCACCGGCACACAGACCGGTACTGCAGGCGACAAGCAGCTGTATGCAGAATTTGCTCCGAACGGCGCAAAGTCCGCAACCCTGTACTACACCATCTCCACCAAGGATACCAACTCCAGCGGCGCATTCGGTACATGGACCGGTACCTGGGAACAGACCGACTTTGATGTTACCGTTGGCGCAAACGGTCAGTGCACCGCAGATTATGTGATCCCGTCCAATGTCGGACAGACCGTAAAGGCAATGGTATTCTATCCGGATGCAAGCAGCGTTAAGATCGACAAGGTCGTTCTGCACTACGGTGATACCGTAACTACCGGCACAACAAAGGCACAGCCCTCCAGCGGCGGCAAGTACACCAAGGATGTAAACCAGTCTGTCGTTTATGACGAACTGCCTGCTGGTGATAAGATGCTGGGCTGGAAGTGGTCCGACCTGGGCGTTCCGGCCGGCGAAAAGGTAACCAAGGTTGAGATCAACATCTCCACCAGCAAGAAGCAGATCGGCAAGTGGCAGGGCGCATTCGGCTCTTCCACCAGCGTAGCTCCGGATTACTGGACACAGTCTGACGATATGGAACAGACTATCAGCGGCAAGACCGGCAGCATTGTATGGAACGTAGATTCTGCAACCTCTGAGATCATCCAGACCCAGTACGGCGGCGAGCTGAAGTTCGGCGTTTGGTGGATCGACTGCAACAAGTTCACCATCGACTCCATCACAGTTTACACAGACGCTTACGGCGGCAGCAGCACAACAGTTACCACTTCCAAGACAAGTGCAACTACACAGAAGACAACCGCAACTACTTCCAAGACAACTGCGAAGACAACTTCTACCACAAAATCCAGCACACAGAAGCCCAGCGATCTGCCGTCTGCAAGCATGTACGGTGACGTAAACCTGGACGGCCGTGTAGATATCACAGACGCTGTTATCCTGAACAAGGCAGTTGCAGGCGCAATCTCCCTGAATCCGCAGCAGCAGGCAAATGCAGACTGCTGCACCGATGACGGCGTAGGCGCTAACGATGCGATCGTTCTGCTGAAGTTCCTGGTTTCTCTGGTAAAGTCTCTGCCGTCTGCAGACTAAGCCACAGGCGCTGAAACGGCGTAAAAAATTATCGAAATCGTATATTCAAAAGCGGATATCGTCAAAACTTTTGGCGGTATCCGCTTTTCTGTGACAGCATATCCGAAAAAACTGTCGTTACATATGTCATGTTGCACAAAAAGAGAGGAAACTGTTTAGCACGTTTTACTGAAATTTGAAAATCCGCTTTACAACAAAATTCCCATGTGTTATAATAAATGAAACGAGAAAGATATGCCCTGCGACGGGATACGTGCGTCTTGAAATCCGGTCCCTGCGGTGTGTATCAGCCGGCGAGTTCGGCAGAAGAAATCGTTGCAAAAGGAATATGCGTACCTATATTCCAAAATCTCAAATCATTCATTTTCAAGGAGGATATCTATGCTGAAGAAAAAACTCGGCAAGAAGGCACTTGCCTTTGCTTCCGCTGCAGTGATGGCAGTTTCTGCTACCGCTACAGGTCTGACAGCGCTGTCTATGACTGCGTTCGCAGGCGAGGAGCTGGGCGAAGGTACTTTCGAAAACGGAAAGGGCTTGCCTTGGCACATTTGTGAAAACGCAACTGCTGTCATGAAGTTCGATATCACCGACGGTATCTATGCGATCAAGCTGGAAAACATCGGTGGTACTGCAAACGGCGGTGAGAGCCGCTGGGACTGCCAGTTCCGTCACAGAAACCTGACCATTGAAAGCGGTCACACCTATCGTATCACCTACAGCGTAAAGCCGTCTAACAGCGGTCACATGTACCCAAAGCTGGGTAATATGTCCAACGACGACCAGGAACTGTGGCACAGCAACGGCGAAGAGCTGAGCATGAGCTACGAAGAAGGTCTGACACAGACACAGCTGGAAGACAAGCTGAAGAGCGCTTCCAAGACCGGCAACAAGGTAGACTACGGTCAGGGCTGGGATGCTTGGTACAACAAGGAATATCCGGCAAACCAGTGGACCACGGTTGCATATGAATTCCAGGCTACTGAAACCGTTAAGGGTACCGCAGAGTGGACCTTCCACATGGGCGGTCAGGGTAACTATGCTAAGATGGACTGCTTCCCGAAGGACACCGTTATTCTGTTCGATAACCTGGCACTCATCGATACGACCGATGACAAGACAGACTATAAGGCAGAGGCAGCTTATGAGCCGACCGGCGTTGAAGTAAACCAGGTTGGTTACTATCCGAACGGTAAGAAGGTTGCTACTGTTGTTCTGTCCGACGGCGACACACAGAAGTATGACTATGAGATCAAGGATGCCAGCGGCAAGACCGTTTACAGCGGTACTACTGACGGCAACACCCAGTATGACAAGTCTGGCGCATGGGATTACACCCAGCAGATCGACTTCACCGATTTCACCACAGAGGGCAAGGGCTACACACTGACTGTTGCAGGCAAGACCTCTCTGCCGTTTGATATCGACAAGAACCTGTATGAGAAGTACAACGAAAAGAGCATGCTGACTTATGCCCTGAACTACTTCTATCAGAACCGTGCAATGGATACTGACGACCAGTACATTCCGTCTCCGCAGACTGTAGACGGTAGCAGCAAAACTCTGGGTCGTAAGGATTCCAACCACTGGCCGAACGATACTGCTTACATCGCAGACAAGTGGGTTTACATCTACACTTCCAAGCCGAGCTACAGCCAGTCCATCGACGTATCCGGCGGTTGGTTCGACGCAGGTGACTATGGTAAGTACGTTGTAAACGGCGGTATCTCTCTGTGGACTCTGATGAACATGTATGAGAGATCCAAGATGGTAGGCAAGGCTGACAAGTTCGGCGACGACTCCTCCGTTATGACCATTCCGGAAAACAAAAACGGCATTCCGGATATCCTAGATGAGTGCAAGATCGAACTGGACTTCTTCCTCAAGATGATACGTGACGACGGTATGGTTTACCACAAGGCTCACGACTATAAGTGGACCGGTCTGGCTGTCGCTCCGTATGACCAGAACGAAAACGGCAAGGAAAACAAGGCTCCGATGCGAATCGTTAAGCCGGTTACCTATGCAGCAACCCTGAACGCATCTGCAGCATTTGCACAGGCAGCTCGTCTGTTCAAGGACTATGATGCAGCTTATGCAAAGACCATGGAAGACGCAGCAATCAAGACCTATGCTGCAGCACAGAAGAACTACAAGCCGTTCACAAGCTGGGGCGGCGACACCAAGGGTGAAGGCGGCATCTCCGCTGACATCATGTACGCTCCGCTGGATCAGAACAAGGGCGGTGGCCCGTACGGTGATACCGAGGTCAGCGACGAATTCTACTGGGCAGCTTGCGAACTGTACATCACAACCGGCGACAAGACCTATTATGATGAACTGATGAAGTATGGTACCAACGCTTATGGTACTGACAATGCAAAGGCACTGGAAATCTCCACAACTCTGGTTGGCGGTGAGAACAACGGTTCATTCTCCCTGTTCACATGGGGTACTCTGAACTCCGTTGGTTCTATCTCCCTGTATGTAAACTCTCAGGATATGCTGGATAAGGGTCTGCTGACTCAGGATGAAGTAAACACCCTGAAGGCACAGGTTCTGAAGGCAGCTGACTCCGTTCTGGAAGTACAGAACAAGTCTGCATACGGCATCCCGTACGTAGGTCATGACTATGACACAACTGTATGGAAGTATGACGCAGCATCCGGCAAGGGTGAATCCCAGACTCTGAGCCTGGAAGGCGGTTATGAATGGGGTTCCAACTCCATGGTAATCAACAACTCTATGGCACTGGCACTGGCTTATGACGCATCTAAGGATGTAAAGTACATCGATGGTGTTACTACCGCAATGGACTACCTGATGGGCCGCAACCCGTTGGAACAGGGCTATGTAACCGGTTACGGTGAACACTCCACAAAGTACCCGCACCACAGATGGTGGTCTGGTCAGCTGAACAGCAACGACTTCCCGTATGCTCCGTACGGCGTTCTGTCCGGCGGCCCGAACTCCAACATGGAAGACCCGATGGTTCAGGGTCAGGGCTACAAGGTAGGTTCTATCGCTCCGATGAAGTGCTACCTGGATAACGTTGAGGCTTGGTCTGTAAACGAGTGCACCATCAACTGGAACTCTCCGCTGTGCTGGGTTGCATCCTTCCTGGATGACGAAGCTCCGAACATCGTTCGTGACTCCAGCGATACAAAGCCGACCACAACAACTGACAACAAGACTACAACAACTGAGACTACAGCAACCACTGCTACAAGCGACAACGATTCTTCCTCTACTGCATCTACAGATAAGAGCGGCGAATCCACTACTACCACCACAAACGGCGGTTCTGTAACTCCTGGCGACGTTCTGCTTGGCGATACCAACCTGGACGGCCGTGTAGACATCACCGACGCTGTTCTGCTGAACAAGAAGGCTGCAAACGCAGTTGACTTCAACGCACAGCAGACTCTGAACGGTGACTGCTACGATCAGAATGGCGAAATCGACGGCAATGATGCTACCGCACTGCTGAAGTTCCTGGTACACATCATCAAGGCTCTGCCGGAGACTTCCGATCTGAACGCATAATCGAAGTCGTTTTCTGAAACGATCTCCGTAAATAAAAAAGGCGCTGTGGCTGTAATGGCTGCAGCGCCTTTTTGTATTTGCAGAAAATGTCGAAATTTCCTATTGACAATCCCGGCGGAATCATGTATAATAAAAACAACAGTAGTGCGGCATATTTCGTGTGGCACTGCCGGCATACCTTATACCTTATCAAGAGTGGTGGAGGAACAGGTCCTGTGAAGCCCGGCAACCGGTTGGCGTTTTTGTCACATACGGTGCCAATTCCTGCGGTATAACCGAGAGATGAGGGGTTTGTACAAAAAGTTTTGGACACCCTGCGAGGGTGTCTTTTTTTGATACTATTCCCGCGAGACAGAAAGGAACAAATCGAATGGCAAGAACTCTTTTTACATCCGAATCCGTAACAGAAGGACATCCGGACAAGATCTGCGACCAGATCTCTGACGCAGTGCTGGACGCTATCCTGGAACAGGACAGCAAGGCACGTGTTGCCTGCGAAACCACAGTCGCTACCGGCATGGTGCTGTGCATGGGTGAGATTTCCACCACTGCCAGAGTGGACATCCAGCAGATCGCACGGGACGTGATCGTGGACATCGGCTATGACAGAGCAAAGTACGGCTTTGACGGCTATACCTGTTCTGTACTCCAGGCGATCAACAAGCAGTCCCCGGATATTGCAATGGGCGTAAACGATGCGATCGAAACCAGAGGCGGCGAGACTACCGAGACCGGCGCCGGCGACCAGGGCATGATGTTTGGTTATGCCTGCGACGAAACGCCGGAACTGATGCCGCTGGCAATTTCGCTGTCCCATAAGCTGTGCAAAAAGCTGGCAGAACTGCGAAAGGATAAGACACTGACTTATCTCCGCCCGGACGGCAAGGCACAGGTCACCGTGGAATACGATGGGGACAAGCCGATTCGTGTGGATACAGTTGTCATCTCCACCCAGCACGCTGCAGATGTGACTCTGGAGACCATTCGCCGTGACATGATGCACTATGTGATCCCGGCTGTGATCCCGGCAGAACTGCTGGACGAAAACACTAAGTATTTCATCAACCCCACCGGACGTTTCGTGGTAGGCGGTCCTCAGGGCGACAGCGGTCTGACCGGACGGAAGATCATCGTAGACACCTACGGCGGCACAGCTCGTCACGGCGGCGGCGCATTCAGCGGCAAGGATCCGACGAAGGTTGACCGTTCCGCTGCCTATGCGACCCGTTATATTGCGAAGAATATCGTTGCGGCTGGTCTGGCAAAGCGCTGCGAGGTGCAGCTGGCATATGCCATCGGTGTGGCAAATCCGGTTTCCATTCGTGTGGATACATTCGGCACCGGCACTGTTTCTGAGGAAGTGCTGGCAAAGGCAGTACCGGAAGTGTTCCAACTGACACCGGACGGTATCATTGAGATGCTGGATCTGCGCAAGCCGCAGTACCGGAAACTGGCTGCCTATGGCCACATGGGTCGTGAAGACCTGGGCGTGGCATGGGAGCGCCGGGACAAGGTAGATGCTCTGAAAGCAGCAGTTGCAAAGGTGCAGTAAGCGGCATCTGTATCAGTTGAATTGATAGGAACAAGGCTTTTCCCGAGGGATTGGGGAAAGCCTTTTCTGTTACTTTCAAAAAAGCTGTGACCAATTCGGCAAAAAAGCGGTCTATAAGAGTGAAAGGAAGTGAAAATGATGCAGGATGAAGAGTTGATTCGTCTGTATGTAACACGTTCTGAACGTGCAATTGCGCTGACCAGCGATAAATACGGCGGCTATTGCCATACGATCGCCTATCAGATTTTGAAAGATTTAGAGGATTCGGAAGAATGCGTAAATGATACTTACTGGAAAGCGTGGAATGTGATCCCGCCAACGATGCCGAAATGTTTCAAAGCCTTTCTTGGGAAAATTACCCGGAATCTGGCACTGCACCGCTGGGAGAAAAACAGCACGAAAAAACGTGGCGGAAATCAGATTCCGTTCCTGCTGGATGAATTGGCGGAATGTATCCCATCCCAGGAAGACATTCCGAAAAAGGTAGAGGATGCTGAAATATGCGCACTGTGCAATCAGTTTTTAGAGATGCTTTCCAAGGAAAAACGCATGGTATTTGTGCGGCGGTATTGGTATTGTGATTCGGTATCGAATATCGCAAAAATGGTATCATTTTGGAGAAAGCAAAGTGAAGATGATGCTGTCCCGGACACGAAAAGAACTTCGGGATTATCTGGAAAAGGAAGGTGTTGAACTATGAAAGAGTTTCGGCTTTTGTATCTCATTGGAGACATCCAGGACAAGTTTATTTTAGAGGCGGCACAGGAACAGCAGGACACCATGCGAGGCGGATTTTCGAAAAAAATCCGGTATTGTGCTTTGGGACTGTGTGCTGCAATGGCACTGTGTGCCGGATTGGTGGTATATACGCAGTTCCAGCGCACTTCGGACAGTTTGGTAGGCCGTCCAAAGGTGACTACCGCAGTGACAGATGACGATGTGCAGATCGCAAACCCATTCCAGGAATGCACCGACCTTTCCGAGGCGGCACAGATCGCCGGGTTCTCCATTACAGCACCGGATTCCTGCGTCAACAGTTCTGGTAAAGTTATACAGGCGATACAGAATGATATGATTGAGATCATCTACCAGGACGACGCCGGCAATGAACTGGCACGAATCCGGAAAGGGCTTGGCACCAGCGAAATCAGCGGAGACTATAACTTATATGAGAACGATTCTACCCAGGAAATTGACGGCAAGAGTGTACACATTCGTGGAAACGGCAGATTGGTCTATGCCGCAGACTGGACAGACGGTGTTTATGCGTATTCTGTGACATTTGAATCCGGCGCAGCGGAAGACACTGCGGAAGATGTTATCATGGCTGTGTATTAAAATGCAATGCTATCTCCTGTTTCTGTATGCTCCCTTATGCAGAAATGTGATATAAAAGATACCTCCTGCTTTTCTCTGAGCAGGCAGTATCTGTGCAAGGTCTGAAAAGACCGCTTCCTCCTTTATTACAGCGTTCTGTTTTCAAGGCAACACCGCATAAAGCTTGTGCGTAAGATGCGTAGTTCGATTTTTCGGCAGACTGTATAGAAATTTCGCAGGCATACTGTCGTATGTCAAGGAATTTCTGTGCAGTATGACGGGAAATCGACAAGCAGATTGCGTACAAAGCCAATAGGCGGGCTTTGTACGGTGTTGCCCTTCCCCCATTGAAACAGAACGCTTTTTTATTTCCCATTCCGGAACAACTTTCCCAACGCCTCTCGAATCTGTGACAGGGCATCTGCGGCAGTGTCCGGTTGAAAGGTTGTTTCATAGTCGTAGACGGCGACGCCGTCCGTTCCGTTTGTTTCCAGCGCCAGTTTTGCCTGACGAATGGGCAGCGTCGGCTCACTGCACCACTCCATGCTGCCGCTGCCTGCCCAGGTGTCCTCTTTGCCGCACTTGTGCGTGCCGATGCCGATGACCAGAGAAACGGACTCGCTGGAAACTGTCTCTGTCCAGGTCTGCAGCGCCTCCGCAAAAGGTGCGGTTTCGTTGGCAAAGCCGTAGTACAGTTGCGGAATCAGTACATCGCAGTAGCCGGTTTCCGTCCCCCAGCGGCGCACATCGGCATATTGTTTCGTGTAGTTGCCGTCCATCGTTCCCTGCGGACTGATGCTCAGCTGTATCGCCGGAGATGCCGCCTTAACGGTGCTGTAGATCTGCTGTACCATGGCATTGACCTGTTCCAGCCGGAATGCGCCCAGATCGTCCGCTTTTGCATCCGCAAATGCAGCTGCATCAAAGGCGGTTTCTGTGGTGGGGTAGAAGTAGTCGTCCAGATGGATGCCGTCCACATGGTACTGCGCCAGAATTTCCGCCACACCGTCTGCCACCAGCTGGCGCACTTCCGGATATGCCGGGTTCAGCCACCAGTATTCTCCCACTTTGCACAGATAGGTGCCGTTCTTCTGCGGATCGCTGTACCATTGTTTTACCGGATAGCTGTCCGGCATCGCTGCCATGGCGGAATCCTTTTGCAGCCGTAGCGGATTCACCCAGCCGTGGACAGATAAATGCAGCTGGTGCGCCTCTTCCAGCAGAATGGAAAACGGGTCATAATCGCCCACTTCCTTTGCCGGCGGAAAGAGGGCAGATTGATAATAGGCGTCTCCGAATGCCCGGAGATGGAGATAGACTGTGTTGATCCCCATGTCTGCCACCTGCTGAAAGCGCTGGCGCACAGCATCACGGAACTGATCTGCCGTCTTTCCGGCAAGAATCTCCCCGTAGTCCAGATAGGGAAACCACATCCCGTATACCGTGTCATAGTGGTACGCTGCTGTTTCGGTGTCATCCGGCGTGCAGTCTGTGGTGCCGCTGGCAACGTGCAGCTGTTCCACCTGCTGGACGTGTTTGGTGATATCGTCGCAGAAAGCGGCGTTTTCCGGTACGCTTTGTTCAGTCTGTGCGGCGCATCCGCTCAGGAAGGCCAGCAGAAAGGCTGAAAAAATGGGGATAATTTTATGTGTCATGGATGTTCAACCTCCGGAATGGGTGCAGTTCCGTGAAAATCCCACGGAAAAATTTGTGGAAATACAGCGAATCACCGAAAAGAAAAATTCGCCTTGCATTGCCTGTGAAAAGATGCTATAATAAAAGTATGTTTCTGATTGCGAAAAAATGCGGAAAAGTCTGTCCTGCGTCCAAAAAAACGTGTGATGCAGGACGGCGATACGGAAAAGGAGAGAAAATTTATGTTGTCTGATATCGAAATTGCACAGCGTGCAGAAATGTACCCTATCGGTAAGGTGGCAGCGGAACTGTCCATTGAAGAGGAAGATATCGAGTACTATGGTCACTACAAGGCAAAGCTGTCGGAGCAGCTGTTCAAAAAGCTGGACAGCAAGCCGGACGGTAAGCTGATTCTGGTGACCGCCATCAACCCGACACCGGCAGGCGAGGGCAAGACTACCGTCAGCGTAGGTCTGGCAGACGCACTGCACCAGATCGGCAAGAAGGCAGTCCTGGCACTGCGTGAACCGTCCCTGGGTCCGGTATTCGGCATCAAGGGCGGTGCAGCCGGCGGCGGCTACGCACAGGTCGTCCCCATGGAGGATATCAACCTGCACTTCACCGGCGATATGCACGCCATCACTGCGGCAAACAACCTGCTGTGTGCTATGCTGGATAACCATATGCAGCAGGGCAATGTGCTGCGCATCGACCAGCGCCGGGTTATGCTCAAGCGTGTGCTGGACATGAACGACCGTGCGCTGCGGAACATCGTCATTGGTCTGGGCGGCAAGGTGGACGGTATTCCCCGGAGCGACGGATTCCAGATCACCGTTGCCTCCGAGGTTATGGCAATCCTGTGCCTTGCCTCGGATATGCAGGACCTCAAGGAACGTCTGGGCAACATTCTGGTCGCTTACACCTATGACAACAAGCCGGTCTACGCCAAAGACCTCAAGGTAAACGGCGCGATGGCAGTTCTGCTTAAAGACGCCATCAAACCAAACCTGGTACAGACTTTGGAAAACACCCCTGCCCTGATGCACGGCGGTCCATTTGCCAACATCGCACACGGCTGCAACTCGGTTCGTGCAACCAAGCTTGCCCTGAAGCTGGCAGACTACACCATCACCGAGGCAGGCTTCGGCTCGGACCTTGGCGCTGAAAAGTTCCTGGACATCAAGTGCCGCTATGCAGGACTCAAGCCATCGGCTATCGTTGTGGTTGCCACCCTGCGCGCACTCAAATATAACGGCGGTGTACCAAAGGCAGAAACCGCTCAGCCAAACGTGGAAGCTGTCAAAGCCGGTCTGTGCAACCTTGCCGCTCATGTAGAAAACATGAAAAAGTTCGGTGTTCCGGTCGTTGTTGCCATCAACCATTTCCTGACCGACTCGGATGAGGAGATTGCTGTGCTGGAAAACTACTGCCGTGAAAACGACGTCGAGTTTGCCCTCTCCGATGTATTCGCCAAAGGCGGCGAAGGCGGCGTGGCACTGGCAGAAAAGGTGGTAAAAGCCTGCGAAAAACCTGCCAACTTTGCACCGCTGTACGACATCGAACTGCCAATCAAGGAAAAGATTGACATCATCGCCAAGAACATCTACGGAGCAGACAGCGTTGTTTACTCCTCCGAGGCACTCAAGTCGATTGCCAATATCGAAAAACTCGGACAGGACAAACTGCCAATCTGCATGGCAAAGACCCAGTACTCGCTGTCCGACGACCCTTCCAAGCTTGGACGTCCAACCGGATTCAAGCTCAACATCCGTGATGTCAAACTTTCTGCCGGCGCCGGCTTCATCGTCGCTCTGTCCGGTACCATCATGACCATGCCCGGTCTGGGCAAAGACCCTGCGGCTTACCGCATCGACATTGATGAGGACGGTCACATCCACGGTCTGTTTTAACGCAGTTTTCAGGGAGGTTTCCGAAGGCGGGGACCTCCCTGCCTTTTGGTTGCCGCCCGGTTGGGAAGAAAGGAAATCCATGAAAAATTATATCAGCCACAGTCCCGAGCAGACCGAACAGATTGCCGCCGAGTTTGCCTCGACTTTAAAAAGCGGCGATGTGATCGCCTATAAAGGTCCGATGGGCGCAGGAAAAACAGCCTTCACCCGCGGGCTTTGCCGTGGGCTGGGACTGGACGATCCCGTTTCCAGCCCTACCTTTGCTCTGGTCCATCAATATGGTAACGGAGAACACGCCCTGTATCACTTCGATATGTATCGGGTGGAAAGCTATGAGGACCTGTACTCCACCGGATTTTTTGATTATCTGGACTACGGAGGCATCCTTGCCATCGAATGGAGCGAAAACATCGAGGCGGTCCTTCCGCCAAACACCATCACCGTTACCATCCAAAAGGATGAAAACGACCCCGATCTGCGCCGGATTCAAATTGACCGACCCTAAATAAGGAGGAGCTTTTTCTTGATCATCTTTGCTATGGATACCTCGGCTGCCGCCGCTTCCTGCGCTTTGCTCGAGGACGACCGACCGATTGCTCAATTTTATACCGATGCCCACCTGACCCACAGCCAGACCATCATGCCGATGGTGGAATCGCTGCTGTCGTGCAGCCACATGACCATCCAGCAGGTGGATTTGTTTGCCGCTTCGGTGGGTCCCGGCTCCTTCACCGGTCTGCGCATCGGGGTAGCTGCCGTCAAAGGGATGGCACAGGTGCTGGACAAGCCCTGCGCTGCCGTTTCCGCACTGGAAGGACTGGCGTACAACCTGTCCGACCGCACCGGCATCATCTGTCCTGCACTGGATGCGCGCTGCGGTCAGGTCTACACCGCCTGGTTCGACGCCGACCGGCAGATGCAGCGGATGCACGAGGACTGTGCGCTGATGGCAGACCAGCTGTGCGAACAGCTGATTCCTCTTTCCCAACAGGCTCCCATCACGCTGGTGGGCGACGGAGCGCAGCTGGTAAAGGACACCATGCAGACCATCGACCCGCAGCTGGCTGACCGACTTTTGCTCCCGGGCAAGCACCTTCTGCTCCAGCACGCCTATGGCATCGGGCTTGCCGCCTGGCGCCAGGTGACCCAGCAGAAGCTGCCGCTCATCTCTGCCCAGCAGCTGGTTCCTGTCTATCTCAAGCTGCCGCAGGCACAGCGGGAGCTTCAACTCAAACTGAAAAAGCAGCAGTAACTGCTCCTGCTTTTTGCAAAGCTATTTTTACACCATCTTATCCAATCATCTAAATACGACGGAGGGTATCATTATGCTCGTAATTGGTAGTGACCACGGCGGTTTCCTGCTCAAACAGGAAATCAAAAAACATCTGGAAGAAAAAGGAGTCGACTTTGTAGATGTCGGCTGCTACGACGAAAACTCGGTGGATTATCCCGACGTTGCCAAGGCTGCCTGTGACAAAATCACCAGCGGAGAATGTGACATCGGCATCCTGATTTGCGGCACCGGCATCGGCATCTCGATGGCTGCCAACAAGGTCAAGGGAATCCGCGCTGCCTGCTGCTCCGACTGCTTCAGCGCAAAATACACCCGTTTGCACAACAACGCCAACGTTCTGTGCTTTGGCGGCAGGGTTGTCGGCGCAGGACTTGCCTGCATGATGGTCGATGCCTTCCTGGAAACCGGTTTTGAGGGCGGACGCCATCAGAGAAGGGTGGACAAAATTCTGGCTTTGGAAGAAAACTTTGGCAAATAACGCATTTTCCCCGTCTTTTTTGAGTAAATTGCCGATTTTCCCATTTCTGAAAAAAATGGTGAAAAAAATATTTTCTTCTGACCGCGTTTGTTGTAAAATAGAGATATAGGTTTGGCATTTGATTTTTGTTCAAGCGCCGGATGACCTATCCTCATCTTATTAAAACTG
>ENA-ORTW01003487-ORTW01003487.1-human-gut-metagenome-genome-assembly--contig:-NODE-3487-length-13262-cov-2.152116_pt1 | contig 13262 bp, 8 predicted proteins | sample MGYA00242072_ERZ509193 | MGnify/ENA primary metagenome ERZ509193 (study PRJEB26280, sample SAMEA2338813) | human gut metagenome | biome: human gut; feature: human-associated habitat; material: faeces... | reverse complement strand
CGCCCGTTGGCGGGAACTGCTTTTGGCAGCCGGAGTCGATCATGCCGAAGTCATGCCTACCTCTGCATCTCCGGTGGTGTTTGCCGAGAAAATTTTGGATGCGGCATGGCCTACGGTACTTGTTTACGGGCATTATGATGTGATGCCCGTAGAGCCTCTCGAATTATGGAATACAGAGCCTTTCGAGCCGGTCATCAAAGACGGAATCCTTTATGCCCGGGGAGCCGATGACGATAAAGGCCAGTCGTTTTTACAGCTCAAAGCTTTTGAATATGCCTTGAAAGAGGGAATATTACGTTGCAATGTGAAGTTCATCATCGAAGGTGGAGAAGAAATAGGTTCGCCCGGAGTCGAAGAATTTTGCCATGCGCATACCGATATGTTGAAAGCCGACATCATCTTGGTGTCCGATACCAGTATGGTAGGAGCCGACATACCTTCTATTACGACGGGTTTACGCGGTTTGGCATATTGGCAGGTCGAGGTAACCGGACCCAATCACGATTTGCATTCGGGTATTTTCGGCGGAGCGGTAGCCAATCCCATCAATGTCCTTTGTCAGATGATTGCCGCCCTTACCGATGCCGATGGTCGTGTTACACTGCCCGGTTTTTATGATGATGTCGAGGAAGTTTCCCGTGAAGAACGCGATATGTTGGCAGCTGTTCCTTACGATGAAGACAAATATAAAGCTAATGTAGGTGTGAAAACGCTTTTCGGCGAGAAAGGTTATACGACACTCGAACGTACGGCCATACGTCCCACTTTCGATGTCTGCGGCATTTGGGGTGGTTATACAGGAGAAGGAGCCAAGACGGTACTGCCGTCGAAAGCTTACGCCAAATTGTCGAGCCGGCTTGTTCCGCATCAGAATCATCATAAAATAGAACAGTTGATGATCGACCATTTCAGACGGGTCGTTCCTGATACGGTACAAGTGAAAATAGAGGCGATACATGGCGGCGAGAGCTATGTGTGTCCGATAGATATTCCGGCGTATAAGGCGGCCGAGAAGGGCTATGAAGAGGCTTTCGGAAAACGTCCGTTGGCTGTACGTCGCGGAGGTAGCATTCCTATCATCGCCGTTTTCGAACAGGTGCTGGGCATCAAGTCCATACTTATGGGCTTCGGTCTCGAAAGCGATGCAACCCATTCTCCCAACGAAAATATCCCTGTCGATATTTTGCAAAAAGGGATTATTGCCGTTGTCGGATTTTATAAAAATTTCGGGCATTGATGGCAGATCATATTCGACCGCTTTATGCCGATATGGGAAATTATTTGGCTTCCCGTTTCCCGTATAAGGTACAGAAAATCTCGCTGAATGCGGGATTTTCTTGTCCCAATCGGGACGGCACGAAAGGGTGGGGCGGTTGTTCTTACTGCAATAACCAGACTTTCAGCCCCGATTACTGTCATACGGGGAGGAGTATTACGGAGCAACTCGATGAAGGTATTGCTTTTTTTGCTCGTAAATATCCCGAGATGAAATATTTGGCCTATTTTCAGGCCTATACCGGCACTTATGGAGAAATGTCCCGTCTTGTGACTTGTTACGAAGAAGCGTTGGCTCACGCCGGTGTCGTGGGGCTTATCATCGGTACGCGGCCCGATTGCATGCCGGGGGAGTTGCTCGAATATCTGGCGACTCTTTCCCGCCGGTGTTACATGATGGTGGAGTATGGTATCGAGAGTACGCTCGATGCTACGCTCCTGAAAATCAATCGGGGGCATGACTATGCTTGTGCCGTCGATGCGGAGAGGCGGGTATTCCCGTCGGAGCACACATGATATTGGGGCTTCCCGGAGAAAGCCGGGGTGAAATGCTGTCTCATGCCGCCCGTCTTTCGGAATTGCCGTTGACAATGGTAAAGTTACATCAGTTGCAGTTGATACGGGGCACACGCATGGCACGGGAGTATGAGCGTGAACCTGCCGATTTTCACTTTTATGCGGTTGATGAGTATATCGACTTAGCGATAGATTTTATCGAACGGTTACGTCCCGACATTGTTGTCGAACGGTTTGTGTCCCAGTCTCCCGATACATTGCTCATCGCACCCCGTTGGGGATTGAAAAACCATGAGTTTTCGGCACGTCTTTTGAGGCGCATGCGGGAGCGGGGAGCTTATCAAGGACGTCTCTATGAAAAACAGGAATAAAGAGGGTGGAAAAAACATTTTCTCCCTCTTTATATTTTGATTATGTCGGGGACGGAAATCTGTGAAAGATATTCATCGGGAGAAGCAAGACATTTTAAAGCGCATCATCTTGTGAGGGCTGGGTATAATTGCTGGCTCCGATGTCGGGACGGGTGCCGTCGGTAGGACGGGGTATGCCGTAGAGGTCCACGGCGGTGGTGTCATTGAGATAGGCTGTGCTTCCGGCTTCCCGGGCAGGGGAAGATTCGGTAATCCTGAAATCGAAAATGTAGTTGTCGCCCGTAGCAACAAAGGCAGGGTCTTTTTGCCAGATACAGGATAAAAAGTTTTCGTCATCTTCTCCGTTTACTTGGAAAAGGCAGTTGTCGAAAGAGATATTCAATCCTTCTATTTCGCTTGGTGCCATGAAAAGTCCACGGGTCGTTACGATACTGTTGGCTATAAGGAAACGGGGCTGAATTTCGGGAGCGACAGAGTCGGCAGGAGAATATTCCAGAAGAGTAAGAGCCGGTGTAGAGATAACGTCCCAATTATAAAGATTGGCTACGGTACAATGTATCCATTCCGAGCGGAAAGCCGTAAGGTGCAGCAACGCTCCGCCTGCATTGGTGAGTTGGCAGTTATACCCGTTGATTCGTGCATGAGAGGCCGAAATAAGGTGTGAAGCCGAGTTGTGGACGATACTGTGCTGCAAAGTCAGCTTATCGCGGGAAATATCGCTCGAATCGATGCGGATTCCCCATGATGAACCGTGCATATCGACGTATTCCCAAAGATTTTCGTAACTCTCCGGCCCGAACTGTACCCCCCCCCATTGTCCGGAGTAGAAGTCGTAAGGCAGATCGGGAAAAACATTGTCGGTACGGTCGCCTCTCAGAGTAACACGTTTTGAGGCAGTGCCTTGTGCCCGCATGCGTCCGTCGATGCGCACGAAAGCTTTGTCATGCAGATACAGGGTAGTCCCCGCGGTGAGAGATAGGGTTGCATTGGAAGCGACGACAAGGCTGTCGTAAATAAGGAACGGACGTTTGTCGGTAAATGTCGTATCGGTCGAAATGATTTTTCCACCTCGAAATACGACGGCATTTTGCCCGTAGGCTTCTATTTTCACATCTTGCTTTACTCCGTTTGTAAGGAAAACGATAGAGTCTTTGACAAGGAACGGGGTCGATACGTCAGTCGGGTCGATATTCGCCTCTACAAAGACGTAAAGGCTATCCTGTGCACTTAATTCGATAGGGCCGGCTTCGGGGCCTTTTTCTCCGTCGACGTTGATATGGAATCCCGAATGTTCGGCATCGGCCAGACGTACCGATTCGATTCGTACCGCCCGATTATTGCGATTGTAGACGCGAAACGAAAGGGTCGCTGTACCTTTGTCGGTAAAAATCGTGTCGAATTTTACGATATCGGTCGAGAACGATAGTACGTGCGACGGGTTGTCGGTAAACTTTTCGTCGAAACAGCTTGTCGCGAGGAATGCGATTACTACCGAGATGACGCTTATGAGTATGACCTTCTTTTTCATATCGATTAAATAACGCTTTTCTTTTTGCTTTATTGTATTTAGCCAGACTATTTCCGGCATCGAAAATCGTCTTAAAAATAGGATAACCCGGAAACTTCACCTATTTTTGTGTCAAACATTTTCCGATATGAAATATTATTTGATTGCCGGTGAAGCATCGGGCGACTTGCATGCAGCCAATCTTATGCGTGCCATTCGCGAGTGCGACCCGCAAGCCGAATTCCGCTTTTGGGGGGGAGATGCCATGCAACAGGTCGGCGGGACGCTTGTGCGCCATTATCGCGAAATGGCCTATATGGGTTTTGTGCAGGTGGCATTGCACCTTCGGCAAGTCTTGAAAAATATAACTTTGTGCAAGAACGATTTGGCAGCTTATCGTCCCGATGTCCTGATTTTGGTCGATTATCCCGGCTTCAACTTGAAAATAGCCCGTTATGCCAAAGAGCAGTTGCATCTGCCGGTGCATTACTACATATCGCCGAAGATTTGGGCATGGAAAGAGTATCGTATCAAGGAGATAAAACGTTATGTCGATCGCATGTATTCGATACTCCCTTTCGAGGTCGATTTCTATCGCAAGCACGGATATGCGATCGATTATGTCGGAAATCCTACGGTCGATGAATTACACGGGCGAGCCGATGCCGATGAGACTTTCGGCCATTTTACGACCGAAAACCGATTGTCGGATAAGCCTATCATAGCCCTTCTTCCCGGTAGTCGTCTGGCCGAGATAAAAGACAATCTGAGCATCATGATCAGTGCGGCTTCTTCTTTCCCCGATTACCAGATTGTGATTGCCGGGGCGCCCGGTGTCCCTCCTCGATTCTATGATCCTTATTTGAGGCAGGGAAAGATTTCTATTGTTTTCGGAAAGACCTATCGGTTGTTACAGCAATCGCATGCTGCTTTGGTAACTTCGGGCACGGCTACGCTCGAAACGGCCTTGTTACGTGTGCCGCAAGTGGTTGGTTATTTTATGAGGGGCGGACAGTTTACCTATTCGCTTTTCAGGCCGTTTATCAAAGTCGATTATATTTCTTTGGTCAATCTTATTGCCGACGCCCCAGTGGTGAAAGAGCTTCTCGTGCATCATTTCTCGGTCGAGAATGCCCGTAGGGCTCTCGAACCGTTATTGGGAGAGACACCCGAGCGTGCTGCCATGTTGAACGGTTACGACGAGGTGGCAGTCCGTCTCGGAAGCCCCGGAGCTCCACAGCGTGCCGCCCGTCTCATTGTCGAGAGTTTGTCAGCTTAGGTTTCATACTTCTGATTGTATCGGCCAGTGCTGAAAAAGAGGGGAGTGTGTAAGTCGTTCCGTTGTGCGAGAGAGAGATGCAATTTACTGCATTGATGGAAATATGAGGTATCTCTCCGTTTTTGTGGGTATGTCTGTTTTCGGTAGATACCGAAACGTTTTCATCGATGAGACAGGAAAATCCATTGCGATTCAGCAGGTTGATACCCCAATGCAATAAAGTGGGGTCGGCGGCAGAAAGCGCAATGGGAGTGTGGCTGTGTACGAGAGGGTAATAACTGCCGTGTTCGGTATCGAATCGGATATTATCCGACGGGAAGAGTTTATCGAGTCGGCCGGCGAGAATCATATCTTCGGTTGCTCCGCATTCGAGACCATTCCCGGGAGAGAGCAGCCACAACCGATCTGCCAAGACGAGTGCCTGCTCTACATCGTGTGTCGACATAAGAATTGTTTTCCCGTTTTCTTCGGCCAGGCGATGTAGTAGCGACATGGTTTCGATACGGCTGGGAAGGTCGAGAAACGCGGTAGGCTCGTCGAGTAGTATGACATCGCTTTCCTGTGCCAGCGCTTTGGCGATGAAGGCTTTTTGTCTTTCTCCGTCGGAAAGTTGCGAGAGATAAGAGTCCCGTTTGTGGTAGATGCCGACTTGCACCATGACTGCTTCTGTGATAAGGCGGTCGTTTTCGTCAAGGCGTCCGAAAAATCCCGTGTAGGGATAACGACCCAAAGCGACCAGTTCATGAACCCGCAGTCCTCCGGCCATGTAGCGTTCTGTAAAGACTACACCGATGTGGCGCGCCAATTCCCTCTCGTTGTAGGAAGATAATTCCCGACCGTTGAGTAAAATGTTGCCCCTGAGGTAGGGTTGGGTGGCCGACATGGTGCGTAACAAGGTCGATTTTCCTGTGCCGTTTGTGCCGAGCAGGGTGGTAAGTTCGCCTCGGTATAGAGTGAAATCCATATCGGTAAAAAGGTCGGTTTCCCGTTTCCCTTCCCGGTAACCGATGGTTACTTGGCGGCCTTCGATAACAGCAGAGGTGTGTATCATCAGTTGAAATATTGGATTTTTCTTTGATTTACGATAACATAGATAATGACCGGAGCTCCGAAAAGCGGGGTTACGGCATTAAGCGGAATGATGCCGAGGTCGCCCGGAAGCACGCACAGCAGATTGCACAACAATGCGACTGCACTGCCCGAAAGCATGGTTGCCGGTACGACCCGGGAATGATTTGAAGAGCGGAGCAACAATCGGGCGATATGCGGCACAGCCAATCCTATAAATGCGATAGGCCCGCAGTATGCGGTAACGACTGCGGTGAGCCAACCGGTACAAAGCAACAGACCGATGCGGGTGAGACGGACGTTTACGCCTAAGTTGGCGGCATACCGTTCGCCAAGCAACAACGCATTAAGTGGTTTTATGAGCAACAAAGCCCCGATGAGACCTACGAGTGTCGCCGCACAGAAAAACGGCATTTGTGTCGTAGATACTCCCGAGAAGTCGCCCAATCCCCAAATGGTATAAGAGAATACCCCTTCGGCTGTCGCAAAAAAATTGAGCAACGATATGGCCGAAGATGTGATATATCCCACCATAATACCGATGATGAGCAGCATAATGTTGCTTTTCACAACCGAAGCAAATGCGATGATCGTTCCCAGTACGACAAGGGCTCCGACCATAGCGCCGGCGAGTACGGCCAATGTCCCGGATAGAAAGAATCCGCCCCCTCCGATACTTCCGCCGAGAAGAAGCATGACGATGGCCACGCCCAGTCCCGCTCCCGAGTTCACACCTAAAATTGAAGGCCCTGCCAGCGGATTGTTAAAAGCCGTTTGCAACATGAGACCGGCCGTGGCCAAAGAAGCGCCAGCCAATAATGCCGTAACGGCTTGCGGTAAGCGCGATTGCAGGACGATAAAGCTCCAACTGCTCTTTTCGGCATCTTTTCCCAGACAAATGTCGATAACAGCATCGAGCGGAATTTTCACCGATCCCCAAGCCAGATTGGCGAGGACGAGTATAAAGGTAAGGGCTGTGGCAAAGAGGAGAAAGGTGCGGGGCTTCATGGTTGTAAATGATGGTAATAGCGGCATCTTTCACCCGGGAAAAGATCTGGGTGGAAAATGAGAATAAAATCTTTCAACAAAAGGTCGGGGTGTAGAGGTACTTCCTCGAAGAAACGATTACTTGTGAGATTACAGCCGAAAACCAGACCTTTCTCGAAGGCGATGAATCGGGAGTAAGGAGAGTATTCCGAGGCCAAGGTCCGAAGAGTTATATCGGTCGGTGCGGAGTATTTGAACAGCCAGAAGTCGGCCGATTGCGCTTTATCGAAAACGCTTTCGAAAGATAGGGCGAGTGAGCCGGCATGTTCGTCGTCTTTCCAGAAATAATCGGCTCCTGCATCGGCAAAGAGACGTGCCATATAACTGTTCCCTCCCGGGACGAACCATGTCGATCCCGTTTTTTTCTCGGCGATGACGGTCGGACGATTTTTTATTCCGGATACCCGTTGGCAAAGCTCGGTATATTGCCTTTCGATTGCTGCAAAAAGCGAATCGGCTTGTGATTCCCGACCGGTGAATAAACCGATGAGCCGTATCCATTCTGCTCGTCCCAGAGGAGTGTTTTCCATATAGTCGGCACATTCGATGATAGGAATGTTTAGTTTCTCGACACGTCCGTAACTGCAATTCTCGAAGGGCGAAACCAAGATGGCTTCGGGTGATAGGTCGATGATTTTTTCCACATCGGGAGAGAAAGAGTTACCTACGTCGGTTATTAGTCCCGAGTCTATTCCGTCGCGTATCGATGGAACGGAGATATATTCCGATTCGCAAACGCCGACGATACGTTCTGCAATGCCCAACTCATCGAGCATACTGCCGTGCACCGAAGAGTAGACGACCATACGATCGACCGGGGTTCGTATCAGTGTCCCGTCGGGAAGACTTTGCGATAAATCCTTTTTTTTATCGACAAGCAGGTAGCGGTGCAATAATCGGGTCGTATCCCAGGGATCGCGTAAGTCGACCCTGATATAGTCGGGATAACGGGTTATATCGAATCCCTCGGCATATTTGATATTTACCTTTTCCCCAACCTGTTTGGTTGCGGACGTATTCCGGCAAGAGTATCCGGTAAATAGCAGAAGTATGACACAGCAGGACGAAAGTATTCGAGGAAAGTGCATGATTGTATATGTGTTTAATATTTCAAATATACATGAAAGCAAGAGCTGAGACAAATGAAAACAACGTTTTCAAACGTTGACTCTGCTGAATCGCATTTTATCAATGACAAATGTAGTGAAAAAAATATAGTTTGCCGTATTTGTATTCTTTTTCCAGAGGATACGAACAGCGGGTCGGAAAATTTCCGACCCGCTGTCAAGAACGATTTTACGGTTTCGTTATAAATTCAACGCATTGATTTCTGCAATAACTTTGTGCAGGTCGCGTTCTATGGCGATACGCTGGCTTTTTACTTCATAGAGAGCGTTGACTTCGCTCAGGAAATCGGTTTCGTTAAGTATACCTGTGCGATAAGCCTCTGTAATATATCGCATTGCCGGTTCTTGTTGCAGGTCTATACGAATGAATTGTTCGAGAGTAGTTTTCAGTGTTGTATATTTGCCGTATAATTCTTTCAACGTCGATTCCCGGTTGATGCGTTCATCTTCGAGACGGGCGTCGGCATACTCGATTTGAGCTTTGGCTCTTTTTATCTCTCTACGGCTTTTCCACAATGGGAGAGAGATGCCCACGATGACACCGTTGAGTTTCTCTCCGGTCCCGATTTCATGGTGATAACCCACCGTAATACCGGGAAGGGCTCCGGCCCTGCTTACTTTCAAGTCGGCCTCAGCCCCTTTCTTTTCGCTGAGTAGCGAGAGCAGTTGCGGAGCTCTTGTCTCGTATTCTTTCTTCATCGATTCAAAAGGTATGACTTCTTCGGGTAAAGCAAAAAGCGAGTCGTTGAATTCTATCGGGTTGCCTCCGTTGAGATTTTGAAGTTGTTCGAGAGCGCTTTCAAGTTCTATTTTTTTCAGCCCGCATTGATTCTGCATGTTGGCCAGTTCTATATCCGCACGATTTTTTTCGAGGCTGGTAACTTCTCCTTCTTTCAATGCCCTATCCATCGATGTAGCCATACGACGGGTATTTTCGGTTCGTATTTTCAGTAGAGCGTATTCTTGCCGCAGGGCGATGATGTCGATACACAGCAACTTGGCTTTGAGTAGAAGGTCTTGACGGAAGGTATTTAGTTCGTGACCCAATTGTTCTTCTTTGGTAATAGCTGCTTTGCGTCGGGCGAAGTAGGCTGTCGGAAAGTCGAATCCTTGCGTTACATTTATTTCCGAAACCGTTTCGGAACTGTTTTTTTGCCACGAGTGCATATACTCTACTTCCGGTCCTTCGGGCATGTTGCCCGCCCGTATTTCGAGGCGTTGCGCTTTGCCGAGACTTTTTTGGGCGCGCAAGGAGACATTGTTTTGTTCGATGTTATACAAGACACCGTCGATGTTTTGAGCCGGTGTATGGTGTAACGATCCGAATAAAATGATGCTTATTATAAATAGTTTACGCATGAGATTTTTTCTTTGAGTTTAAGAATAAGTAGACCGTTGGGATAACAAAGATATTGAGCAGGGTAGAACTGATGAGTCCGCCGAGAATTACTTTGGCCATAGGGCTTTGTATTTCATTCCCGCTTATGTCGCCCCCTAACGCCAGTGGAATGAGTGCGAGAGCCGAAGATAGCGAAGTCATAAGAATCGGGTTCAGTCGGTCGAGTGATCCTTGTATAATGCTTTCTTTCAGAGTAATACCTTCATTTCGTAATTGTCCGTAATGCGATACCAACAGAATTCCGTTCCGCACGGCAATACCTAGAAGCGAAATGAACCCGATAACGGCAGGAATGCTGACAATACCCGAGGTCATGGCTATGGCTGCCACGCCGCCGATGAGGGCAAGAGGCAGATTGATCATGATCATGCCCGACAGGGAGAGGCTTTTGAATTCTTGGAAGAGCAACAGGAATATAATCAGCAAGGCGATGGCCGATGTGAACGATAAGGTGCGGGCGGCCGACTGCTGACTCTCGAATTGTCCGCCGTATTCGATGTAATACCCTTGCGGAAGATCGATATTTGCATCGATGGCCGATTTTATCGCTTCTACGGCTCCGCCTAAGTCTCCGCCGGTGATATTGGCCGAGACGACTATTTTACGCTTTACATTTTCACGGTTTACCGCATTAGGCCCCGATGTCGATACGATGTCGGCGATATGGCTTAACGGAACTTTACCTCCGTTTCCCGTGTCGACGAGCAGGTCGCCGGTCTCCTCTATCGTACGGCTATGTCCGTCGCCGACTTTCACCGTAAGGTCGAATGTGGCGTTGCCGTCATAGATTTGAGAAACGGTTTCACCTTCGAGTGCGACACTTATCCATTGGGAAAAATCAGCGAGAGTAATCCCATAACGGGCCAACATTTCACGTCGGGGAATGATTTGCAGTTGGGCGCGTTCGACTTGCTGCTCGACCATCACGTCGGTAATTCCGTCGACGTTGGCGATAGCCTGTTTGATTTCTTGACCGAGAGAATACATTTTGTTGAGGTCTTCACCGAAGAACTTGATGGCGATATTGGCTTGCGTTCCCGAGAGCATGGCATCGATACGGTGTGAAATAGGCTGGCCTATTTCCAAATCGATGCCTTTGATCGTTCCGAGGCGGCTGCGTATGTCGGCGAGAAATTCGTCCCGGCTGCGCTCGTCGAGAACGAAAGGCGCTTCTATTTCCGACGCATTTACGCCGAGAGCATGTTCATCGAGCTCGGCGCGGCCGGTTTTGCGGGCAACCGTTTGTATTTCGGGAATTTCGAGAAGCATTTCTTCGACCATGCGACCTATTTTGTCCGACTCTTCGAGCGAGACACCCGGCAGCGTACTTACATTGATGGTAAGCGAACCTTCATTGAAAGGTGGGAGAAAACTGCTGCCCAGTGTCGTGTAGAGGGCGACAGCCCCGATGAAAAGCGCGATAGCCCCACCTATGACTATACGACCGTGTCGCAACGAGCCTTGCAGAACCCGCCCGTAAATCTTTTTGAGGAATCGGGATACTGGAGCTTCTTTTGTGTGTTTACGCAAGGTTTTGTCGGAGGTAAGCATATAACTGCACATGACCGGTGTGAGTGTTACGGCAACGATCGAAGCGAAAAGAGAAACGATGAACGAAATGCCCAGCGGTTGTAGCATGCGGCCCTCCATTCCGCCGAGGAAAAAGAGGGGAATGAAAGCTACGATGGTGATGATAGTGGCATGTACGATCGAGGTTCGTATCTCGCGGGAGGCATCGTAAACGACTTGTAAGGCAGGGCGTCGCTCATTCTTTGGTAAAGCATAGTTTTCCCGCAGCCGCTTGTAGACGTTTTCCACATCAATAATAGCATCGTCGACCAGAGAACCGATGGCGATGGCCATACCTCCGAGGCTCATCGTGTTGATGGTGAATCCCAATCCTTTCAGTGTGAGAATGGCCGTGAGCAGGGAGAGCGGCAGGGCGACGAGCGAGATGATGGTAACGCGTCCGTTCATGAGGAAAAAGAACAGTACGATTACGACGAAGATCGCACCTTCCCATAGCGACTTGGAAATGTTGTCGATAGAGCTTTCGATAAAACGGGACTGTCTGAAAATATCGGTAGAGATATGTACATCGGGCAATGTTTTTTGCAACTCTTCGAGAGTTTGGTCGAGCTGTTCGGTCAGTTCCATCGTATTGGTGGACGGTTGTTTCGTTACGGTAATAAGAACGGCCGGGCAACCTCGTTCTGAGGCGACTCCGAGCTTAGGCGATTTGCCGCCGATGACGACATCGGCGACATCGCTCAGGACAATGGGCTTTCCGGTTTCCGAGAGTTTGATAAATCCTTTGGCGATTTCGTCAACGTCTCGGTCGGCTACCATGCCGCGAACGACATATTCGTTGCCGTATTCGTAAATGACTCCGCCCGAGGCGTTGAGATTCATATCCCGCGCAGCGTTCAGAATCTCGGGAAGAGATACACCGTAACGGCGCATACGTTCAGTCGAGAGTTGTATCTGATATTCTTTGAGGTCTCCACCGATGACCGATACTTGGGCTACACCTCCGGTCGAGAGTAGTCGGGGACGGATCGTCCAGTCGGCGATGGTGCGCAAGTCTTGCATCGATAGCGAGTCGGAAGTCAATCCCACGATGAGGATTTCTCCGAGTATCGACGATTGCGGGCCGAGAATCGGTTGGCCTGCGGTTTTGGGTAGTTGCTCGCCTACGGTGGCCAGTTTTTCCGATACGATTTGACGGGCGACGTAGATGTCTGTATCCCAGTCGAATTCTACCCATACGACCGAAAATCCGTTGGTCGACGACGACCGCACCCGGCGCACATCGGTAGCCCCGTTGAGTGCGGTTTCGATAACGAAAGTAACGGTACGTTCCACTTCTTCGGTTGCCATTCCCGGGGCTTCGGTCATGACGACGACGGTAGGGGCGTTCAGGTCGGGAAACACATCGACCTCCATGCGGGAGGCAGTGTATATGCCGGTTGCCGAGAGCAGTACCGCAATGACGATAATCAGCAGCCGGTTATGAAGCGAAAAATTGATGATTTTGTTGAGCATGGCGGTAACGGATTAATGGTTGTGGGAATGTCCGTGCGGAATCGTTCCCGATGCCGCAGCCATTTTTACTTGTACGGCGCCACGTGTAACAACCCGTTCGCCGGCTTGTAAACCTTTGATAATCGCAACTTCGCGACCGTTGCTGTCGCCTATTTTTACCTCCCGGCGTTGATAACCTTCTTCGTCGAGTTGCACATACACGTAATATACGCCTTGTGCTTCTGTCAATGCCGATAGCGGGAGTACGATTGTTTTTTCATTGTCTTTGCCGATCAGTGCGATTTCGGTGTAGAGGCCCGCTACCAGTTCTCCGGGATTATCGAATTCGAATATTACCGGTATGAGGCTCGTCCCCGTAGACGTGGAGCGGCCGATGGAGAGTCGTTTGCCGTGTAGCTCCGATATGGAATATGTCGTATCTGTTCCTCCGGTCGAGAAATAGGCGTTTGTTATATCGTTCAAGTCGGAGAAATGTCGTTGCGGGACTTCTGCCGTAAGGCGCAGTCTCCGATTTTCCGATACAGCGGCCAAAGGTGCTCCGGCATCGACGTACTGTCCTGCGGTGACCGTCAGTCCCGTAAGAAATCCCGTTTGCGGGGCTTTTACCGGAACTCCGTTTTCATTTTCA
>ENA-ORTW01003484-ORTW01003484.1-human-gut-metagenome-genome-assembly--contig:-NODE-3484-length-13266-cov-2.569980_pt1 | contig 13266 bp, 7 predicted proteins | sample MGYA00242072_ERZ509193 | MGnify/ENA primary metagenome ERZ509193 (study PRJEB26280, sample SAMEA2338813) | human gut metagenome | biome: human gut; feature: human-associated habitat; material: faeces... | reverse complement strand
GGATCAATTGGAGAAAGCGAACCTTTTCTTACAGGGCATCATCGATACTCGTCTGAAACCAATGGACGACAAGATGGTGGAATGGTTATTCAAGAACCCGATCGGAGACGGAGGGCAGTTCACGGGTGTCTCCGATATCTTGACCAAATATGGCGTGGTTCCCGCCGAAGTCATGGTAGAGACCAACAGCAGCAACAGTACCGGACGCATGAGCAACCTGATCGGATTAAAGCTGAAAGAATACGGCTTGCAACTTCGTGACCTGTCTACGACCAAAGGCACGACCGTAGCGGATATGGAGAAAAAGAAGACCGAGATGCTAGGTACGATTTACCGTATGCTCGTATTGAACTTGGGAGAGCCGCCTACGAAATTCACGTGGACTCGCAAAGACGCTAAAGGGAATCCGGTAGAGACGAAGGAATATACGCCTCAGTCCTTCTTCCAAGAATATATCGGGGACGATTTGAAAAACAACTATGTCATGTTGATGAACGATCCGAGCCGCGATTATTATAAGTTGTATGAGATCGATTACGACCGCCACGCTTACGATGGAAAGAACTGGACTTACGTAAACCTTCCGATCGAGGATATCAAACAAATGGCTATCGCTTCCATCAAGGACAGTACCATGATGTATTTCTCTTGCGACGTGGGCAAGTTCTTCGATCGTGACAGAGGCATTCTGGATGTAAACTTCTACGATTACGGTTCACTGATGGGTACGACTTTCGGCATGGATAAGAAACAACGTATCCAGACATTCGCCAGCGGTTCCTCACACGCCATGACCTTGATGGCTGTTGATCTCGACGCGAATGGAAAGCCGAAGAAATGGATGGTTGAGAATAGTTGGGGTCCCGGAGCGAACGCCGGCCACCTCATCATGACAGACCAATGGTTTAATGAGTATATGTTCCGTCTGGTAGTCAACAAGAAGTACATCACGGATCAAGTAAAAGAGATCTTGAAACAAACACCGACTCGCCTTCCCGCTTGGGACCCGATGTTCGCTGAAGAGGATTAAAATAAAACACGGATGAGATAGACAACGCGAATTGTTCAATTACCAATCCGTACATCTATCTCATCCGTATTCCATTGCTATATCAAAAGAGTCTGGGCATACAATCACTCGAATAGCAAACCCGGCTTTATCTATTAACGGATATGGATTTGTCGCAAGATTTGATCCGTCGCTCCTACACTGTTTTTCACAAAATCACCGGCAGCTTGCCCGGAGGTTTCCAAGGCTGTCGGGTCGGTCAATAACTCGTCCATCTTCGTTCGGAAAGAGGAATCGTCTGTGATGGAGAAACCACCACCTACGGCGATCAGATCCTTCGCCTCCTTAAACTTATGGTATCTCGGGCCGAATAAGACCGGCATCCCATAAACGGCGGCTTCCAACGTGTTGTGGATACCCGCTCCGAAACCACCCCCGATATAAGCGATCTGTCCATAGCGATAAATGGAAGATAAGAGTCCGAAACTGTCGATGATCAAGCAATCCTTATCGGCCAGATCATCCTCATGCGCCTCCGATAGACGGACGGACGGACGTTTTAGCATCGCCTCGATAGAAAGGAGATGTTCCCGGTGAATCTCATGCGGGGCGATAATCAACTTCATCTCCGGATGCTCATGGAAATAAGGGATAAAGATCGCCTCGTCTTGAGGCCATGAACTGCCGGCCACCATCACGATCGGCCTCTTACCTTCCTTGCTTTCCAAGAAACGTTCGATAAACGGAAGCTCACGAGCTTGCTTCCGGACATCCAACACCCGATCAAAACGGGTATCGCCGGTCACCGTCACATTCGTGATGCCGAACTCGTTCAAGAGTTTCATCGAACGCTCGTCCTGAACAAAAAGATGATTAAAATAAGATAGCATCTTCCGGTACGGCTTTCCGAACCATTGGAAAAATAGCTGGTCGGGGCGAAATATAGCGGAAATGATATAAACCGGTATTCCCCGCTTCCGCAACTCACGCAAATAGTTCCCCCAAAACTCGTACTTGATAAATATGGCGATCGCCGGATTCGCCAGATTCAGGAACTTCTTCACCCGGAAAGGCGTATCAAAAGGAAGGTAGCAGATCACGTCCGCTCCCTTGTAATTCTTCCGTACCTCATAGCCAGATGGAGAAAAGAAAGTCAGCAGCACCTTATACTCCGGATGTTCCGCCTTGATCTTCTCGATCATAGGACGCCCTTGCTCGAACTCGCCCAGCGAGGAGGCATGGAACCAGATGTATTTAGCGTTCCGGTCGATCTTCTCACGAAGTATGGAATTTGTTTTCCATTGCCCGAATCGCATCAGTCTCGCCTTTTTATGGAAAGGCGAGATCAAAGCGACTACAAAAGCGTAGAGATGTATTGCTAAACTGTACATGATTATTTTAATATCTCGATAGCCCGTTGGATACGGCGGATAGACTCCTCTTTACCTAAAGCCTCTGTGATATCAAAGATGCCGGGGCCCTTGCCCTCGCCAACCAAGGCCAGACGGGCGGCGTTCATGATATTCCCCAAATGATATCCCTTGCTCTCGATCCAAGCCTTGCACTCGTTCTCAGTACCTTCTACGTCGAACGGCTCACGGGCACGCAATTGCTCGATAAACTCACCCAATTGAACAGCCGAATCTTCCTTCCAGCGTTTCTTGCGAGTCTTCTCATCGTACTCCGTCGGGGCGATAAAGAAGAAAGAGCAAAGATCCCATAACTCACTCACGAAATTGACACGGCCTTTCATCATGCCGACCACTTTCTCTACATAAGCATGGGTAGTCTGGATACCATGGCTTTCCACGATCGGCAAGAATAGGTCAGCGATCTCCGTATTACTCTTCTCCAGCAAATAGTGGTGGTTAAACCATCTGCCTTTCTCATAATCAAACTTAGCGCCGCTCTTGCTGCAACGAGACAGGTCGAACAAACGGATCAAATCATCCATGCTCATCACCTCTTGGTCATTACCCGGGTTCCAGCCCAGCAAAGCGAGGAAGTTTACGACAGCCTCGGGGAAGTAGCCACTCTCACGATAGCCCGATGAAACATCACCCGTCTTCGGATCGTGCCATTCCAAGGGGAATACAGGGAAGCCCAGACGATCGCCGTCACGCTTGCTCAACTTACCGTTACCTTCCGGTTTCAACAGCAACGACAGATGGGCGAAACTAGGCATCGTATCTTCCCAACCGAAGAAACGATATAATAATACGTGAAGCGGCGCGCTCGGCAACCACTCCTCACCACGGATCACATGGGTAACCTCCATCAAATGGTCGTCAACGATATTCGCCAAGTGGTAAGTAGGCAATTGGTCGGCCGATTTATATAATACCTTATCATCCAAGATAGAGGAGTTGATAACGACCTCGCCACGGATCAAGTCGTTCACGTGGATATCCTCATTCGGCTCGATCTTGGCACGAACTACGTACTGATGACCTGACTCGATCAGGCTCTGAACCTCTTCCGGAGAAAGCGTCAACGAGTTGCGCATTTGCGAACGGGTAGAGGCGTCGTATTGGAAATTGGCGATCTCCTTCCGTTTCTCCTCCAACTCGGCAGGCGTATCGAACGCTATATAAGCATGGCCATCGTTCAGCAATTGATCGACATACTTCTTGTAGATCTCACGACGCTCGCTCTGGCGATACGGACCGTAGTTGCCGCCGAAGCTCACGCCCTCGTCGAACTTGATACCCAGCCAAGTCAAGGCCTCGATGATATAGTCTTCCGCCCCGGGAACGAAGCGTTGGGAATCCGTATCCTCGATACGGAGAATCATATCACCGCCATTCTGTTTAGCGAATAAATAGTTGTATAAAGCCGTGCGGACACCTCCGATATGCAGCGCCCCCGTAGGACTAGGTGCGAAGCGTACTCTTACTTTTCTTTGAGTCATAATACTTACATTCTATAATAATGCGGCAAAAGTACGCCTTTTTTTCCGCTTAGTGAAGTTTTTTACGTATATTTCGGACGCAAAAAGGAATCTATATGAAACAGAAGAATTACAATATACCGACCGTGGTCTACTTCGTGGTGACCGCGTTACTTATCGCCTACTTCTTCCCTCGGGAGGGAAAATTCCGTTATCAGTTCTATGAGGGCAAGCCTTGGAGATATGGATTACTCACCGCCCCGAGCGATTTCCCGATCTACAAGACCGACGACGAGGTAAAAGCGGAGAAAGACAGCGTACTCCGTAAGTTCGAGCCTTATTACCGCATGAACCCCGACATCCAGAAGCAAGAGGTCGAGAAACTGCGTGCCAACTACAATAACGGCAATAACTTGCGAAGCAAAGTATCCCCCGCTTACATGCAGTATATAGAGAGCAGCCTGATCAACTTATACAAGAACGGTATCATCTCGTCGCAGGATCTGGACGAGCTACGGAAAGAGGAATACTCCCGTGTCAACCTCTTGGAGAACGCCGTCGCGCAGCCTCGCTACGTGAGCGACTTCTTCACCGTGCGCACCGCCTACGAGTTCATTATCAACAACTGCCCGCCGCGGCTGGACAAATCGATCCTGCAATCGTGTGACATCAATAACTACCTCACCGAGAACATATCCTATGCCGCCGACATGTCCGACAAGATCAAGGAGGATATGCTACAGAGCGTATCTATCGCTAACGGTATGGTACAAGCCGGAGAGCGTATCGTAGACCGGGGCGAGATCATCGACAACCATACCTACAACGTGCTCCGTTCCCTAAAGGCCATACACGAGGCCAAGACGGGGGGCACGCAGACACAAGGCATCATACTGGCCGGGCAATTCGTGCTCGTCTTCGGACTGATGTTCTGTTTCTGGCTCTACCTATGGTCTTTCCGCTTGAAGATATTCCATAACCGGAAGAACGTACTATTCTTGATCCTCTGCATATTCGTGAGCTGCATCCTTACGGAACTATGTGTTACCTACGCGTTATTCAACGTATATATATTGCCGTTCGCCATCGTACCGATCGTGGTACGTACCTTCTTCGACTCCCGGACGGCGCTTTTCACGCACCTTATCATCGTGCTGATCTGCTCGTTGATGGTACCTTTCCCGCATGAGTTCCTGTTGCTACAAACCATAGCGGGCATGGTCGTGACGTTCAGCCTGAGAAACCTGAGCGAACGTTCGCAACTGATCCGGTGCGCATTCTTCATCTTCCTCTCGTACGCCATCTGCTACATGAGCCTCACGTTGTTCCAAGAGGCGAACCTGAATAAGATCAACTGGATGATGATGCTCTATTTCGGCATCAACTTCATCCTCGTCATGTTCACCTACGTATTGGTATATATGCTGGAGAAGACGTTCGGCTACGTATCGGACATCACCTTGGTGGAACTGTCCAACATCAACAACCCGATCTTGAAGAAGCTTAGCGAGACTTGCCCGGGCACGTTCCAGCACTCCTTGCAGGTATCCATCCTCGCTTCCGAGGCGGCCGCCAAGATCGGCGCCAACGCCCAACTGGTACGTACCGGCGCCCTTTATCACGACATCGGGAAGATGAGCAACCCCGTCTTCTTCACCGAGAACCAATCGAGCGTGAACCCGCATAACCAGTTATCGTTCGACCAAAGCGCGCAGATCATCATCAGCCACGTCACCGAGGGCGTGAAGATCGCCGAGAAGGCCCTGTTACCCAAGGCGGTTATCAGCTTCATCCGTACGCACCACGGGCGTGGCAAGGCGAAGTATTTTTACAACTCTTTCAAGAACCAATACCCGGACAAGCCGATTAATGACGAGCTATTCACCTACCCCGGCCCGAATCCCTTCTCGAAGGAGACCGCCGTACTGATGATGGCCGATTCCGTGGAAGCCGCCTCCCGCAGCTTGAAGGAACATACCGAAGAGAGTATCAGCGCCTTGGTGAACAAGATCATCGACGGGCAGATCGCCGACGGCTTGCTAAAGAGCGCTCCGCTGACCTTCAAGGACGTGGAGACCATAAAGAGCGTATTCGTAGACAAACTGAAAACCATGTTCCATACCCGAATCAGCTATCCGGACTTGAAAAAACAATAGCGAACCAGCATGAACGACCACCTACTCTACTTAGCCTCGACAGGGATCGTAGCCTTTACCTGCCTTCTGGTCAGCGGACTGCTGTTGTCGCTGAAGACCTTGCGGGAAAGCACGATCCCCAAGTACCGGACGGCCTGCAAGTATCTCGCCTTGGCCTCAGCATTGGTAGGCATAGGGCATATCTTCATCTTGTCCTCCGGCACGGACGAGCGAACCATCATGGAGTTGTTCTACTTCCCCATCCTGCTGATCAGTGCCTCGCAAGCATTGCTGTTCACGTTCCTGCTCACCCTCTTATTCAGGGGAAAGAACGTGACCCGGAGGAATATCCTCCTCCACGCCATGCCTACGATCGCGCTTACCGTAGCCTACACGATCGCTTGTCTCTTCCGGGAGGATGTCCATACGTATCGTTTCGACGTATGGTGGGATAATCTTGGCAACCCGCCCCTGCTGATACGTACGCTCACGTGCCTCGTATACCTTGTCCAGCTAGGGGGCTATACGCATTTTTTCTTCCGGGAGCGGGCGATCTATCTAGGTAACCTGAAACAGATACCCCAATCACCCGAGCGACTGGAATTGCGCTGGGTAACCCGTGCCTTCCTATGGGCGCTGGGTATCGGCATCGCCGCCGTGAGCCTCTGTTTCTTCCCGAATAATTACTATAACACGGCGGTCAACTTCGTGTTCGCCCTCTTCTACGCCTCGGTATCGATCCACTACGCCAACTACCATTACACGTACGACCAACTATACCTACGGCTCAACCTCGCCCCGCAAGCCGACGCCGATACCGATCCCAACCGGATGGACCTAGAGGATCTTATCGGCGGGTTGCTGGAAATCGAGGAGGACGAGTTGTTCCAGCAAGCGCAAAACTATATGGCCAGCTCCTCACCCTTCCTCAACCCGAATTTCAGCCGGCAAGACCTAGTACGTGCCCTCGGTACCAACGAGAAGTATCTCTCCACCTCCATCAAGGACAAGCTGAACATCACGCTCAAGGAATACATCGACCGCTACCGGGTGAACCACGCCCGTACCGAGCTGTTGATGCCGGGCGACAGCCGGAGCATGGAAGAGATCGCTGTCGGCGCGGGCTTCACCAGCTCCCGCACCTTCTCGCGTATCTTCCAGAAAATACTGGGAGTCACCCCCGCCCAATACCGGCGGCAGGCGCAATAATGAGCATTTTTCCGAGATCTGTCCTCTTTTTTCCCGGATTTGTCCTCTCATTCTTACCCCGAACCCCGTTCTTTGCTGGCAGTAATCACTTAATAAAGGAATACCATGGCAGAACAAATCATTCTCAACACAGACTTGTACGATAACCTGCTCACCGAGCGCAAGGGCGACTACACCGCCAAGCCGCGCATCACCGGGACATTGTATAACACGGACATCGCCGCCCGCATCGTGGCCGCGCGTACCGAGTACCAACACGGCACGATCCTCAACATCCTCGACATGGCCGACAGCCATAAGGTGCAGGCCATCGCCGAGGGCAAGAGCGTGGTGGACGGCGTGGGCCAATACCTCGTCAACGTGCAGGGGGCCTTCGAGGGCGAGAAGGCGCAGTTCGAACCCGGGAAGCACGCCCTCGGCATCACCTACACCATGGGCAAGCTCTTGCGCGAGACCCTCAAGCTGGTGAAGGTGGTGGTGAACGGCGTGGCGGCCGTAGGTCCGGTGATCAATACCGTGACCGACTCCACCTCCAAGGCCATCAACGGGCAGCTCAGCTCCGGCGGAGCCCTCGTGCTGGGTGGCGTGAACCTGAAGATACAGGGTGATGATCCCTCCATCGGTGTCTACCTCACCCCCACCACCGAAGGGGCCGCGCCGATGAAGGCACCCGTGGTGATCGCCAACTCGCCCTCGCAGGTGATCGTGCAGATGCCGACGCTGGCCGACGGGCAGTACACCGTGAGCCTCACCACGCAATACAGCGGAAGCCGTAACGTAAAAGAGCCCCGCACCTACACCTTCCCCATCATCCTTATCGTAGGAGAAGGCGGTGGGGGCGACAGCGAGAGTCCGGACGAGATCTGAGGACAACGTTGTCCGGCATGTCCGGACAACGGCTGCCAAGCATCGAGGACAACGGCTGCCAAGCCTGCCGGACAGGGGCTACCGGACCTGCCGGAAAAAACAACCGATTTATAAACCCTATTATACACATAGAACATGAGAACATCATTACATGACATCCACCTACCGGCAAGGCGAATATTCGCCTTGCTGATCAGTGTCGCGACACTGATCGCCACCCTCCCGACAGCGGCCCGCGCGCAAGCGGAACCTCCCGGGGCACTCGACCTTGCCACCCTGCCGGGCACCCTGAACAATAACTGGTACATCAACCTCGCGTACCTAAACGGCACGTGGGTGTACAAAGTAGGGGCATCCGACACGCAGGCCCCGACCACCGGCACCCCCTTCAACGGTACCATCACCGGCACGATGCCCGAGGTAGGCCGGCAGTTCGTCATACACCCCTCCACCGATTCCGACAGCGTACTCACCTCCGCCGATCCCGACAGCGGCAACCCACCGGCGCTGACGCTGAAAGACGCCGTCATAACCTCAAGTTTCAACCAGCTCTTCTATATCAAGGCCGGCGCGGAACCGACCCTCCGGATCGAGGGGGAGAACCGGATCGAGATCATGAGCGACCTCATCTATAACTTAGGCACGCTCACCCTGACCGTAGCCGATGCGCAGGAGATAAGCCAAGGTATCCTAAACGGATCTCCCGCGGGCACGGGTACGCTCACGGTCTATGCCCAAGCGCCGCTCAGCATCGGCGCCATCTCCAACTTCCAGAATGCCCGGATGCATCTGGACGGAGAGATACATGTCATCAGTAAAACAGGTGGCTCAGCCTTTAAAAACGACAATACCTCGCCGGACGCGATCACGTTCGGGGATAACGCACGGATCCACCTGCAAGCGAACGCGCTCTGCACCTATGTAAGCGGCTTTATCGAACTGGATTTCGATACCGCCCCGACCGATGGCCGGACGCTGTCCGTCACCCCGGCAGGCGACGACGAGCCGGCGGCCACCTTCGCGACCGACGGGACCTGCTGGGGTTACGCCTTCCTCGCCGCGGCCGATACGCGGTATACCGCCTCCCTCGACGGCGAGCGGCTATATGCCGGCAGGCGTTACAGCGGGTCTTCCTATAAAGACGGAGACTACCCCTTCTTCCGGACAGACGGGGCATACTGCCGATACTCCGGCGCCACCGCCACCCGCCCCACCCCGCAGCCGCTCGACCTTTCCAAGGACTACGGCTACGGCAGCACCCGCACCGGCATCGACCTCTTCTTCGACCCCGCGGACGGATGGTACTGCGACGAGAAGATGTTCGACGGGACGGTGACGACAAACGGCAGCTCATCCTACATCAACATCCCCGCCACCATCCATGCCGAGGGCGAGGCTACGCTTACGCTGGACAAGGTAAATTTCCAGCTCCCGACGGGCACGGCCCTCACGGTAGCGAGCGGGACGGTGACGCTCCAAAACAACACCTACAACGCCCTCCTGTCCGGAACCCACGCGCTCCGGGTAGAGACGGGAGCCACCTGCCTCATCTCGCCGCCCGCCGACCCAGATAACACCTTGGCGCTGACAGCCGCCGAGCAGGCCATCCACCCCGAAGGCGGCGGCACCGTGAAGGGCCTTGTCCAACTCACATGGCCGGAATCTCCGTCTGGCTACATCTACCTCAAACCGGCGGAACCGGCGGAGAATCCGAATGGTCTGACCTTCAATATTACAGGCATGAAGAGCATAGCCACGAACTACCCGCTCTCCTTCTACCTAGAGAATCAGTCGACGGGCTTGAAACAGGAAGGCTACCGCTCCGACGACCCGGAGCAAACCTACCTCAGCACCTTCCCCGCCGCCCATCCCGACGGGCTGACAAGCTACACGGGATTGCGCGAAATCACGCCCGCATGGATCGTGATCGACAAGGAGACGGCCTTCGACGCGAGCATGCCGGGCCAATGGCTGCGCGTCACCGAGAAGGGTGTCCTTACGGTAGGGAAGATAGGAGAAAATGGAGTATTTCCACTGGTGAATGATCTCGAGCTGCAGGACGGCGGGCAGATCCGGTTCGCCGATGACGGCGTGCTAGGACTCGTAGCGGCCCGCTTCACCCACCTCTTCCCCAACCGCAACCAATGGCGGGCTACCACGCTAGCGGCCGATAATGCCGACAAATTAGCCGGCGATGCGGGAACCCCTTGCTACGTACGTACCGGATATCCCGACGCCACCGACCAGACTTGGCAGCCGGCGGATCCCGACAACCTGTATATGCAGTTCGCCGCGGGTGACCCCGTGCTGATCGCCGGCGAAGGCCCGGAGACAGACACGCTGCGCCTCAATTACGGCAATACCTACCTCTTCAAGGACAGCCCCGACTCCCCCGTCGAGCCCACCAGCCCCGCCGAGCCGCTCAACACGGGCGTGTTCCTCTTCAAGGGCAATCGGGCCTCGTACAATGTGGAGATGCGAAACATATACGTCCTCAGCGACGACGGCAGCCGCTTCGAGCTGAAGGACCGGGTTACCCTGCGACCCTTTGAGAGCTATGTCGTGGCCAATGCCGCCACCCAAGCCCTGCTGAAGAGCCTCCGCTTGGACGGTATCGTCACGGGTACGGAGCTGGCCGAGATCCCGGCGGACAACAGCTTCCGCGCTTGGACCGCCGACGGACGTTTGCACCTTAGCGCCGACCATGCCGAGAAGGTGGCCGTATACCACGTCAGCGGGACCTTGAAGTGCTATCTGCCGCTCTTGCGCGGCGAGACGACGATCGCCCTTCCTTCCGGCATCTATCTCGTCCGCCAAGGCGGTACAACGATCAAGGTCGTCCTGTAGAGCATACATTATATTATATACACTAAAACAGATACAAATATGAGAACATTCAGATATATCCTATCCTTGCTAGCCGCTACGCTCGTCCTGCTGGCGCAGCCGGCGATGGCGCAAGCCCCGGAGACGAGCACGAAGGCGCAACCTTCCGACCCAGTCTTCCCATACCTCCTCACCATCCAGCAACCCGCCGAGGGAGCGACGCTGGACGTAATGATCATGAACGCTGCCGGCACGTACACCGTCGTATCCTCCGGCCAGACCGTCTACAACGGGACCAAGGTAGACCTCTTCTTCGCCCCGCAGGAAGGCTACCGGCTGACGGAAGGCTCCATCACCTACAACGGCAACGCTACGACTGCGGAGACCCTAGCACCGAACGACAAGGGCTACACCGCACAGCGCAGCTTCACGATGCCCGCCCAGCCGACGACGGTTACCGCCGAGGCCGAGCTTATCCGCTACACGATCACCTACGATCCGGCCGGCGGCACCCTCCCGCAGGGCAGCCCCACCCAATATACCATAGTATCGGACGATCTCACCCTCCCTACGCCGACGCACGCCAATACCTACCTCTCCTTCGAGGGCTGGAAAGACGCCGACGGGAATACGGTAGCGACCGTGGCGAAAGGCTCCACCGGCGATCTCTCCCTCACCGCCCAATGGAAAGAGAGCGAGCTGGCAGAAGCGGTAGGACAGCCGACCGAGACCCGGATCATCACCACCACCATGACCGCCGATGAGATACTGGCCGATCTTGCCGCCACATGGCCCAAGCTCACCTTCACCACCGACAGAGGCGACGTGATAGAGAGCCCGATCTCGTGGAAACTGAAAGACGGCGCTACCCTCGACCTCACGCCCGGCAAGAAGAACCCCTTCGAATGGACAGCCACACCGCTGCCTGATGGCGTGAAAGGCAATGGGTACGTGATGAACGGCACCACGCAGGTCTACCTCGAAGCCTCCCCTATCATACCGGAAGACAACGGCGAGATCACGATAACGGACGAGAACAAGTTCCAACAAGATGATGGTACCGACAACTACTTCAACGGAGAGATCAACGGAGAGGAGGGCAAGATCATAAACAAACTCACCCTCACCCCTCCCGCCGATACCGATATGACAATAAAGCTCAACGAGGTAACCTCCGCGACCACCCTCATCAACGGGACCGGGAAGACCAACCTCACCTTGAGCGGCACGAACAGCTTGGGCGCAGTCACGATCGAGTCCGGCAACGAATTGACGCTCACCCCCGGCGAGAATGTCGGCGACCTTGTCAACACCGCGGTCACCAACAAGGGCCATTTCACGGATCTTACCGCACGAGTGCCCACCGTGACACTCCCCGGCAACATCACCCTCGAACGGATAGACCCGGCGGCAAGTACCCCGATACCATCCACTGACAGCTACGCGGAGCTTAAGGCCGGCATAACCGCCCCCGAAGGCACCGCCATGGATTTGACGTATCTATGGCAGATTTTCAACGCACAGGCCGGCACATGGTCTACCGCCCCGGATGACTCGCAGCTGCGCAACGCCTCGAATACCTACAGGACGAGAACCGTAGGCCAGTATCGTTGCCTAGTTACCGCAGAGGTAACCGTAAACGTAAACGGCACGCCCACGACCACGACGCTCGCCACGCCCCCGGCTGCCGTAACTCCCGTAACTCCCATAACGCCTCCTACGCCACAGCCCGCTACCTATACCGTAACCCTCCCTGCCTTGGTAGGAGCCTCCACCACCCCTGCAGCCGGAGCGCATATGGTAACCGAAGGCGACGGCTTCTCCTTCACCCTCACCTTGGACGCAGACTATGACCAGTCCGTCCCCGTAGTGACCGTGAACGGAAACGCCCTCACCCCCGATGCAAGCGGCAAGTACACGATCGTCGATATTTCCGCCAACCTGACCGTAGCGATCACCGGTATCGTGAGAAATACCACGACCGGTATCGAGCAAGTGGAAAACGCTACCTTGATCCGTGCCGAGAGCGGAGCCTTGCTGATCCGTACGCCAGTCTCCGTGACAGCGCAGGTGATCGCCCTCACCGGAAACGTAGTCCACACGGTACGGCTTCCCGCCGGAGACAGTCGTGTAGATGGCTTGGCTAGCGGTATCTATATCGTCCGCCTATCCAATGAGATAACGAAGAAAGTGATAATCCGATAGGCAAGGTTTCACGAGTGAGAGCGGCTGTCATCGCCGCTCTCACAAAAAGAGGTTGTTAGAATGCCCATTGTTAGGTTCTTATAGTCGCAGTTATAAGCATCTTACAATGGGCATTCTAACATCCT
>ENA-ORTW01003481-ORTW01003481.1-human-gut-metagenome-genome-assembly--contig:-NODE-3481-length-13279-cov-3.382335_pt1 | contig 13279 bp, 10 predicted proteins | sample MGYA00242072_ERZ509193 | MGnify/ENA primary metagenome ERZ509193 (study PRJEB26280, sample SAMEA2338813) | human gut metagenome | biome: human gut; feature: human-associated habitat; material: faeces... | reverse complement strand
TCCTGATGGAACAGGAAACCGTCAATACGGAAGGTGAAGACACGATCCTGAAAGCCCGCGGACGCCATGATCCGTGTGTTTTACCTCGAGCTGTCCCTATCGTCGAATCAATGGCAGCAATGACACTGTTGGATTTTCTGCTTATGCAGAAAATCCGAAATTGAGAATTGACAATTGACAATTAAATGTATCAGACAATTATCAGATTGTATTTTTAATTGTCAATTGCCAATTATTCATGGTGATAGGGTTCATTATTCAGAATTGTCATCGCCCTATAGAGCTGCTCGATAAAGACCAGGCGGATCATCTGGTGGGAGAAAGTCATTTTGCTTAAGGATATTTTCTCGGCGGCGGCTTTATAAACAGCATCGCTGAAACCATACGGGCCACCGACAACAAAAACCAGGCGCTTCGGGACTGTATGCGTCTTTCTTTCTATATAGGTGGAAAACTGCACCGATGTAAATTCTTTTCCTTTTTCATCCAACAAAACCAAATAGTCACCCGGCTGTAATGCTTTCAGAATCAAATCTCCTTCCCTCTCTTTTTGTTGGGATTCGGAAAGATTTTTGACGTTCTTAATATCAGGGATCACTTCCATTTCAAAAGGGATATAATGAACCAGACGGTTCTTATACTCATTGATCGCTTCCACAAAATAGCCGGCATCCGTCTTGCCGATCACAATCAGTGCAATTTTCATTCGTTTACATTTTAGAGATTGAGGACGCTAAATTACAGGAAAAAATACATACCTTTGCACGATAATACTCACAAAAAGAGGAAAAAGCTTATGAAACGATTATTTCTGACGTTGGCATTGGTTCTCTCGGTTCTGAGCGTAATGGCTGCCGATATACTTCCTATATCAAATGCTTTTAAAGGAGGCAACGCCTCGTCGCTCAGCGGATCAATGGACAAGGAAGTCGATATGGCCCTACCGGGTTCATCCAAAAAGTGCAACGCAAACGACGCTGTTTCAATGCTGAACACCTTCTTCGGAGGGAACAAGCCGACAGGATTTACAGTCGTCCACCATGCTGATAAAAAAGAAAATGGCTTCTTTGTTGCCAAACTGCCTACTTCATCCGGTGAATATCGCGTAAACGTGACATACCGTGCAGAAGGAAACAAAGCGATAATACAGTCTATCAGAATTGAATAAAAAGATCTTACAAACAATAACATGAACGTACAAGAAACAAAAGAACAACTGATTGCAGAACTGATCCGCCTGGCATTCGCAGAAGATATAGGAGATGGCGACCATACGACTTTATGTTGCATTCCGGCTACGGAAATGGGGAAGAGCCAGCTGATCGTGAAAGAAGACGGCGTATTGGCCGGTGTCGAAATGGCTGAACGTATTTTCCACACATTCGATCCGGAGCTGAAAATGACGACATTCATCCATGACGGAGCCGAAGTGAAGAAAGGCGATATCGCTTTCGTTGTCGAAGGGAAGGTACAGTCTTTGTTGCAAACGGAACGCTTGATGCTCAACGTCATGCAACGCATGAGCGGTATTGCCACCACAACACGCAAATATGTCAAGGCTCTGGAAGGAACGAAAACACGCGTGCTAGATACGCGTAAGACGACTCCAGGTCTGCGTATGGTCGAGAAAGAAGCGGTTAAAATCGGTGGCGGTGTCAACCATCGTATCGGGTTGTTCGATATGATTTTGCTGAAGGACAACCATGTGGACTTTGCCGGCGGTATCGAAGCGGCCATCACACGCTGCCATCAGTATCTGAAAGAGAAAAACAAGGATTTGAAGATTGAAATCGAGGTTCGTAACTTCGACGAGTTACAGGAAGCAATGCGTGTCGGCGGTATCGACCGTATCATGCTGGACAACTTCAATATCGAGAATACAAAAAAAGCTGTCGAAATGGTTGCCGGACGTTATGAACTGGAATCTTCCGGTGGTATCACATTCACCACGCTTCGCGATTATGCCGAATGTGGTGTGGATTACATCTCGGTCGGAGCACTGACACACTCTGTCAAGGGGCTGGATATGAGCTTTAAGGCTTGCTAAAGACATTAAGGCGGGCGGATCTCGTCTCTACGAAATACGCGTCACGACGCCCCCCTCTAACAGGTATTGCTGATTGCTTTCCGGGCATGTGGCGATACCTTTTTCATTGAAGGAGAGGCGATGCCCGTATTCGCTCACCCAACCGATCTGACGGGAAGGATTGCCGACAACCAAAGCGTATGGCGGAATATCTTTAGTGACCACGGCCCCTGCGCCGATCATAGCATATTCGCCGATCGTATGACCGCAAACGATCGTTGCGTTCGCACCGATAGAAGCACCTTTGCCGACATACGTTTTCAAATATTGGTCTTTACGGGAAACGGCACTGCGGGGATTGACCACATTTGTAAAAACGCAGCTGGGTCCTAAAAAAACGTCATCCCCGCAAGTCACGCCGGTATAAACGGAAACATTGTTCTGCACCTTCACATTATTCCCTAAAACCACCAGAGGAGAGATCACGACATTCTGCCCGATATTACAATTCCGACCGATTGTGCACCCCGGCATAATATGGGAAAAATGCCAGATGTGTGTGCCGTCTCCAATTGTGCATCCGGGATCGATAACGGCTGTTTCATGTGCCTTATAAGTTTCCATTTACTTATATATTAAGAAGATTGTCGGTTTCTTGCTCAGATCAGGAACTTTTCCGGCCCATTCTTTAACAGGACGCGTATGGATATATTCATCTTCGCAAGTGATATTCGAAGCAATACACAATTTGGTCGAAGGGCGGCACGTACGGATCAACTCCTCCGCCAATTTATTATTGCGGTAAGGCGTTTCGATGAACAACTGCGTCTGGTTCTCCGAATAAATGCGCCCTTCCAGCTTCTTGATCGCATTCGTACGCTGTGAAGCATCGATCGGCAGATAGCCATGAAAAGCAAAGCTCTGCCCGTTAAAACCGGAACCCATCACCGACATCAGGATCGAAGAAGGGCCGACCAGCGGAACCACCTTGTAACCTTTACGCTGTGCAATAGCCACCACATCTGCCCCCGGATCGGCAACCGCCGGGCAGCCGGCCTCCGAGATCACACCGACCGACTCGCCTTCCGCCAAAGGAGCCAGATAAGCGGCAACGGCTTCGGCCGACGTATGCTTGTTCAATTCATAAAAGACAAGATCGTCAATCACGATCGAAGGCTCTGTCTTTTTCAGGAAACGGCGTGCCGTACGTACATTTTCGACAATGAAATGACGGATGGAAAGGATAACCTCCCGGTTGTATTCGGGAAGGACCCGGCGATGTTCGACGTCGCCAAGCGTGACAGGGATGAGATAGAGAGCGGACATGAATTTATGATTTATGATTTATGATTTATGATTTATGACCATGATAAAAAAGGCGACATGGCCATAAATCATAAATCATAAATCTTAAATCTTACGCAAAAGTAGTATTTTTGCCGAAAACAAGCGAAAAGAGATGGCACTTCCGATAGATTTTATCACACGTACCCGCGCATTGCTGGGAAATGAGTTCGACAGTTTCGAAGCGGCGTTGCAGGCCGATGTCCCCGTCAGCATCCGTATCAACGAAAAGAAAGGCACTCCTGCTCCGTCGACGGCCGGTGCGCCGTGCGAACGGGTGGCCTGGTGCGAGACAGGCTATTACCTGCCCGAAAGGCTTTCGTTCACCTTCGATCCGCTCTTCCATGCCGGCGCCTACTACGTACAGGAAGCGTCGTCCATGTTTCTCGAACAGGCGATCCGCAGTCATGTGAAAACGCCTGTCCGATGTCTCGACCTATGTGCAGCTCCGGGTGGTAAATCAACTCATCTGGCGGCGTGCCTGCCGGAAGGGAGCCTGCTGGTCAGCAATGAAGTGATCCGTAGCCGGAGTCATATACTTGCGGAAAATATCGCCAAGTGGGGAAATCCGAATTGCATCGTGACAAACAATGATCCGAAAGAGATCGGCTGCCTTACGCATTTCTTTGATGTGATCGTCGCCGACGTACCCTGTTCCGGCGAAGGCATGTTCCGCAAAGATACCGACAGCACAGGCGAATGGAGTGTCGCGAACGTCGAACTCTGTGCCGGACGCGGACGCCGCATCATCCACGATGTCTGGAACGCACTGAAGCCCGGTGGTCTGTTGATCTACAGTACCTGCACCTACAACATGGAGGAGGATGAAGAGAATATCCATTATATAACGGAAGAATTGGGAGCCGAAACACTGCCCATCCCCATAAAGGACGAATGGCAAATCACCGGCCCATTGAAATATAACCATCCGGTCTACCGTTTCTTCCCGCACAAGACCAAGGGCGAAGGTTTCTTCCTCGCCGCCCTGCGCAAAGCGGATGGCGAGACGGAGGAGATCCGGTTCAAAAACAAGAATAAAAAAGAAAAGGGAAAAACAGTTCCTGCCGTCCCGGAAGCAGCCAGAGCCTATCTGTTGGACACCACCTCCTTCACACCCGAATGGAGCGGAAGTACCCTCTGGATGCTCCCCGAACCCGTCCGAGACGTGTATCCCCTGCTCCGCGAGCACCTGCGCATTCTTTCGGCCGGCATCTGTATCGGCGAGACGAAAGGAAAAGATTTCATCCCTGCCGAAGAACTGGCACTCAGCACGGCTCTGTGCCCAGATGCTTTCCCCGTGGCTGATTTAGATTGGGACGATGCGATCCGGTATCTGAAAAAAGAAGCTCTCCTCCTGCCTGCCGGCACAGAGAAAGGCTACGTATTGGTCCGTTACAAAAAGTTTCCGCTCGGTTTCACCAAACATCTCGGCAACCGTGCCAACAACCTTTATCCACAGGAATGGCGCATCCGCACGGGGTATGTACCGGAACAGGTAAAGACGTTCGGATAATGAATGTTGCACAACATAATAAAAACATTGTCATTCAAGCGGTTCATCCCTATAATAAACAGTAATTTTATACCGAACAAAATATAAACAGTATGGCAACAAAAAGCCACAAATGCACAGACAAATTCATGACACCAGGTAACACAATGGAGGTCGTTCAGGCGAGACAGTACTTTTTTTAGTTTTCCAAATAAGAGTTCTCTTTTATTCACATAAATTCTAAATCTTATGAAAACAACTATTTTACAATCATTATTCAAAATTGCCTTGCTACTATTCGGCATGGTGGTCGGGTTCGGATGCGACGATTCGGACAATCCAGGTGAACGAGAACAAGAAGGGATGGATATTTCCTGTCAATTAGTCAAAACCGTGGAAAACGGAGTCGAAATCGAGTACCCGATGGAGATTGCCCCCAGTTTAACATTGAAAAAGGATCTGACTTTCGAAGGGAACGCTGTATGCAACAAATTCCAAGGATGTTACAAGTATGAAGACAATGGCAAATTCATAATCGAGGACTTCATGATGACAGAACTTGCCTGCATTTCCCCCTATGCCGAAGCTGATTCGATGTACATAGGTTATTTTGGAAAAATCTCTTCTTTCAAGCAAGACGGAGAGAGCATCAGGTTTTATTTCGGGGAAGACAGCTATTTGGAATATAAAGTTCACTTATAAATGAAAAGTACCTCGTTCCCGCGCTTGACACGAGAACATATCAAAACTGAGCATATCGCCGATTGATAAGGCTGAATTAATGTAAAATGCCATTCAAGGGATTTATTCACTTTTCACCACCTCTGCCGGATTACTGTTAGCCGCCCTCAACACCTGTCCCAGTACGGTAAGTAGCACCACTGCGATCACCCCCGTGAGTACTCCTGCAAGTAGCCATCCAGGGATATCCGTGCGATAGGCATATCCTTGTAGCCAGTTGTTCATGGTAAAGTAAGCCAGCGGAAGTGCAAAGACACCGGCGATGACCACTTGCAGCGTATATTCGCGGAAGAACATACGAACGATCGTTTCGGCTTCAGCACCAACTACCTTACGGATGGCAATCTCTTTTCGACGACGGCGAGAAGCGGCAGAGGCCACAGCATAGATACCAAACAATGAAATCAACAGGCAAACAACCGCCAAAACGGAAAACATTTTCAGACCGACCTGTTCCGAACGGTTAAGGCGGTCATACAAATCACCTATCGGTGTCAAATGGGCATCAGCCAACGTAACGTCGACTTCGGGAAGAATCTCCATAATCCGACGGATCGCCTCCATCTCCTTTCCGGGAACAATGCGTAAATACAAAATATTGAACAACTGTGGTGAAGGAAAGAAAAGCGCAGGCTGGATACGGTTGCGAAGTGACAACAAATGGAAATCTTTCACCACACCCGCCACTTCATAATCGGCTACAGAATCCTCTTCGAACACCGGCATACGGATAACTGTCCCCACCGGGTCACGAAGCCCCATTACACGGACCGCCTCCTCGTTGAGGACCACCTTTTGCATCTCTCCTTCCTCCCACCACTTCCCATGAAGCAGTTTCAAACGGAACGTCGAGGCAAAACACTCGTCTACAGGAAGCAGAAAAAAAGAGCTGTTCGCAGAAAATTGCTCTCCCGGCCATTCCACCCGATTCGACAGACAATAAGGCAGTACTTCATGGCGAGGTTCGAAATAAGCATCGGTCAGAATTTCGATTTGGGGAACAGTTTTCAACCTGTCTATCAAAGCAGCTTCCACTTTTCCCGAATAATCCTGAAATCCGGACAACTGTACGATTCCGTTACGGTCAAACCCCAAATCTTTGTGATTGACAAAACGCATCTGCATCATTACGACGGATGCGGCAAGAATAAACACGACACTGACAGCAAGTTGTAAGGTCACAGCCATCCGCCTCAGCACCGGCTGCCTCCTACTCTCCCTTTCCGACAGAGACAGCATAGCCAAACGGCTTAAGCGCCAAAAAGCAACAACACCGACAAGCAGTATTGAGCTCCATAATACGGCACTGCAAGCCAGAAAGAACAGAATCAATTGCGACACCCCTATTTTAATACCCAACAAGCCAGAAAAAGCAGGACGGACAAGTATTATCAGGAAATAGGACAGCAGAAAGGCAATCAGAGTCGAACAAGCCAGTTCAAAAAGCATCTGCCGGATCAACTGGCCTCCCGTCGCCCCGTTCACTATGCGCAAATGCAACTCTCGGAGGCGCTGGCGGAAAAAGTCGAGATGCAAGTTTAAGAAATTGAATACCGTTGACAACAGCAACAATATCCCGGAGGCGACAAACAGACCTATGAAATTCAGTGTAAAGGGAGCATCCGAGTTCAGATGGTGACGGATATCGCCAACAGGTAATATCCGCAACTCAACATTGGGGTTACTCCCAGAACGGGAAGCCAAATCACGCACTTGCTCTGCCAGTGCCCCAGCATCCGCATGAGGATTCAGCTTCACATACAAATCAAAGATAAAAAAACCCCATTGTTGTTTTTCATCTATTCCGGCAAAGTGTTTGACCATATCGCTGTAAATAATCGCATCGAATGAGAAATTCGAGTTGGCCGGCGGGTCTTTCACCACAGCCGTGACGATGTAGGGAGGTAAGGAGGCTCTCATCAAGGTGTGTATCGGTTGCCCGATCGCCTTTTCCGCGTCGCCAAATAGACGGACCGCCGTACGTTCGCTCAAGATCATGTTGTTTACGATTTGTAGCGGATGATTCATTTCTCCACAAACGAAAGATTGCGGGAATACCTCTAGGAACGTGCTGTCTGTATAAAGCATATTCATTTGGATATAAGGAGTCGCTTGGGTTCGGCAGTTTTCGGTTGAAAGCATAAGCGTGGTGGAGGCTTCGATAGCTGGGACTTGCTCTCGTAAGCTATTCTCGATACCTTTCGAGGCTCCTTTGTTCACTTTCCCGGATTGTTTCTCGGCGCTATAGACACGGTAGATGGATTCGGAATCCTTGTAGAAAGAATCGTAAGTGGTCTCATGATCCATCCAATAGAGTATGGGCACGAAACAGACGAGGGCGAAAGCCAGCCCTAGGATACTGATGGAGGCGCTGACTTTATACTTCCAGATGTTTTTGAAGGCAATGACACAGTAATGTATTAACATGGCAATTCCGTTTTTTGATGATATCGCTGATGACTCAATTTCGCTGAATCCGATTCAAATATCATGCCATAAATGTAACGTATTAGAAAATAGAATCATAGAAAAATCTGTATTTCTTCATGTAGTGCGATAGCGTACATTTTTTGTGCGATAATGCACGTACAAGCTGTCTTTATTCCCTTTATCTTTGTCCGTATGGAAGAAAAAGGAAAGATATTGATCATCGACGATAATAAGGATGTGTTGTTCGCATTGAACTTACTGTTGGAGCCGTACATGCAAAAGGTGAAGGTAACGACACAACCGGCACGCATCGAGTATTTCATGCGGACGTTCCAACCGGACGTGGTCTTGCTGGATATGAATTTCCATCGGGATGCCGTGAGCGGGCAGGAGGGTTTTGAGTATTTGGGACAAATCTTGGAGATCGATCCGCAGGCGGTCGTGATCTTCATGACGGCCTATTCGGATATAGAGAAAGCGGTCAAAGCCATTAAGGTTGGTGCTACCGATTTCATCTCCAAGCCGTGGGAAACGGAGAAGTTGCTGGCTACCCTCTCGTCGGGCATTCGATTGAGCCATTCCCGTAAGGAGGTCGGACGTTTGCGGGAGCAGATGAAAGCCATGAAGGAGGACGACACATTGCCGGAATTGATCGGTGAGTCGCCGGCTATGCTGAAGGTAAAAGACACGATCTACAAACTTGTGGAGACCGACGCGAATATATTGATTACCGGTGAGAGCGGTACCGGAAAAGATCTGGTTGCCCGTTTGTTGAGGCATTACTCGCCCCGGCGTGACGATGCTTTCGTGACGATCGACTTGGGAAGTATCCCGGAACAATTATTTGAGAGTGAGTTGTTCGGCTATGAGAAAGGTGCCTTCACGGATGCCCGAAGATCCAAGCCGGGACGTATGGAGATGGCTTCCGGCGGTACGCTCTTTCTGGACGAGATCGGTAACCTGTCCTTGCCGATGCAGTCTAAATTGTTGACGGCTATAGAGAAACGTCATATCACCCGTTTGGGAGCGGTGGAACCGATCTCGATCGATGTCCGTTTGATCTGCGCCACCAACGCCAATCTGCGTCAGCTGGTGGGCGAGGGGAGTTTCCGGCAAGACTTGCTCTATCGGATCAATACCATAGAGATAGCCATACCACCGCTGCGTGAGCGGGGAGAGGATATCTTGATGCTGGCCGATCATTTCCAGAGGCTGTATAGCCGGAAATACAAGAAAACGATCAAAGGGTTGAGCCGGGAGGCGGGGAGTAAGTTGATGAAATACCCTTGGCCCGGTAATGTCCGGGAGTTGCAGCATGTTTTGGAGCGAGCCGTGATCTTGAACGAGGGCACGGTGCTGAGACCGGATGATTTCCCTCTCTATACAGCCTCTTACGAGCGGAAGAAGGAGCTGGACCCTGATTTGAATCTAGAGCAAGCCGAGCGGAAAATCATCGGGCGAGCCTTGCGGCAAAGCAATGGTAATATGAGCTATGCCGCCGAGCTATTGGGTATCACCCGTTTTTCCTTGTATCGTAAAATAGAGAAGTTCGGCTTATGAGATCGTATGCGTTCACGGTCATCTCGCACATCGTAGGCATCGTCTTGTCTACGGGACTCCTGTTCTATTGCGTGCATGAGGAGATTATCTTTTGTCCTACTTTTTGCGGGATCGCGATCTTGTATTTCTCGATTCATCTTTATTTCATACAGATGCGGCAGGTGAAGTATTGGCGTTATGTGGTGGATTGCTTGCGGCAGCAAGACTTGATCCAGATCGTTCGTTCACCTTACGAGGATAAGGTGATGCGGGAGTTGGCGGACGATTTGTCCGCAGCCCTGCGATCCTTGCGTGGCCGATTGATGGACGAGGAGGTGAGGCGGCAGTATTTTGAGAGCCTGTTGAATAAGGTGGATACAGCCGTACTTGTTACCGACAAGGAAGGGGCTATTGAATGGAAGAACCGGACCGCCGACGCGTTGCTGGATACGAGGTGTCGGTTACCCAATGAGTTTTTGGAGGCTATCAAGGCGGGGAAGACGGTGGTGCGTTACGGAAAACCATCCGTTCCGCAAGATTGGGCGATCGATGCCACTCGTATCGACTTGCGAGGTTGCGAGCGTTGGATCGTCAGCTTGAAGAACATCCATTCTACCTTGGAGCGGAATGAGATGGAGGCTTGGCAGAAATTGATCCGTGTCTTGACGCACGAGATCATGAACTCCATCACACCCGTTATCTCGTTGTCCGAGACCTTGAGCAAGCGTTGCAAAGCAGATCCGGATGATGTCCGGAATCGTTCGTATATCCAGCATGGGGTAAATGTCATCCATCGCCGGAGTAAAGGGTTGCTGGATTTCGTTGAGAATTACCGGAGATTGACCCGGATCGCCTCTCCGGTAAAGACCCGTATCTTAGTGAAAGATTTCTTTTCGGATTTAGGGCGTTTGTGCCCTGAGCCTTCTATCCGTTTCCGCTTGCCGGACGAGCCTCTGGAATGGTTCGCGGATCGGGCGCAGATGGAGCAGGTCTTCTTGAACTTAGTGAAGAATGCTTGTGAGGCTTGTGCGGAAAAGTCAAACCCTGAGATTATCGTGGCGGCTCAGCGGGAGGGAAACGAACTTGTCTTTACCGTGCGAGACAACGGTATCGGTGTCTTACCCGAGGTTATCGACCGGGTTTTTGTACCTTTCTTTACCACCAAGCCCTCCGGCTCGGGTATCGGTTTAAGCATCTGTAAGCAAATAATCACCTTGCATGGCGGCCATATCTCGGTAGAATCCGAGAATGGAAAGGGTAGCTGTTTCTTTTTGTACTTTAATTGATTATCAGCCTATTGCAGTTTTTCTAAATTTCTTATACGGAAAACTTTAGTTTCTTCAAGGAAAAACTTTCGTTTCTATATAGGGAAACAAAAGTTTCTTACTGAGGAAACTTTTGTTTTATTAGGAGAAAACTCAGGCTGCTATTATAGGAGATTCGTGATAGGATTCATGAGACGGAAAGTTATTGTCTGTTTTTAGTGCGCTTACCCTGTAAAATACATACCTTCGCGGATATATTTAATTGATTTTCTATGAAATGGTATCTATGGGGGGCAGTTGTCCTGCTTTATTCCCTGTTTGGAAGCGCTTGTTCTACGGAACGGAGGTATGATTTGTCGGCTTATGGTTTATCCCCGGTCGAGAATGTGGATAATGCGCCCGCTATGGCGAGGGCATTGGAGCAGATACGGGAGAAATGCGAGGAAAACCAGACCATTGTGGTGACCTTGCCTAAGGGCCGCTATGAGTTTTATCCCGATAGCGCGGCGGAGCGTGTCTATTTCATCTCGAATCATGATCAAATGAATCCGAAGAAAGTAGGTTTGCCTTTCGAGGGGATGAAGAATATGGTGTTCGACGGGCAAGGCTCGGAGTTAATCTTCCACGGCAGGATGTTGCCGGTCTCTTTGCTGGATTCGAGGAATTGTGTCTTGAAGAATTTCAGTATAGACTTCAAGCATCCTCAGATTTCACAGGTAAAAGTGGTGGAGAACGATACGGTGAATGGTGGGATCACTTTCGAGGTGGCTCCGTGGGTACACTATGAGATACGGGATAGCGTGTTTGTAGCGAAGGGAGAAGGCTGGGAGTTGACTCCCGGTTCCGGTATCGCCTTCGAGGGAGATACACGTCATTTGGTGTATAATACAAGCGATATCCCGGTAGGCGTGCGGGGCTTGATCGAGGTTTCTCCAAGGCTGATAAAGTCTCCCCGTTGGAAAGACAGCCGTTTGGTGCCCGGTACGGTGATCGCCATGCGTTCTTGGGAACGCCCGGCTCCCGGTGTCTTCCTGTATCATGACGTGAATACGACTCTGGAGAATATCAAGGTTCATTATGCCGAGGGAATGGGCCTCTTGGCGCAAGTGAGCGAGAATATCACGCTGGATGGTTTCTCCGTTTGCTTGAAAGGGGCGGACGATCCGCGGTATTTCACGACACAGGCGGACGCTACCCATTTCTCGGCCTGCAAGGGAGCGATCATCTCCAAGAATGGTTTGTACGAAGGGATGATGGACGACGCTATCAATGTGCATGGAACTTACCTGAAAGTGGTGAGACGAGTGAATGACTCTACCTTGGTAGGCCGGTATATGCACCCGCAATCGTATGGTTTCGAATGGGGAAGGGTAGGGGATTCCGTGCAGTTCATCCATTCGAGCACCATGGAATTGATAGGGGCGAGAAACCGGATTACCGCTATCAAGGCGGTAGATCAACCGGATTACCGAGGGGCGAAGGAGTTCGAGATCCGGTTTGAGAATACGGTGAATCCTTCGATCCATGAGGGAAGCGGTTTCGGCATAGAGAATCTGGAGTGGACACCGACGGTCCTATTCTCGGATAACTTAATCCGTAATAACCGTGCCCGCGGTTCCTTGTTCAGCACGCCTCGGCAAACGGTCGTAGAGAATAATGTTTTCGATCATACCTCAGGGACGGCGATCCTGCTGTGCGGTGATTGCAACGGCTGGTTCGAGACCGGCGCTTGCCGGAACGTGTTGATCCGTAAGAATAAGTTCATCAACTCCTTGACGAATATGTTCCAATTTACGAACGCTATTATCTCTATTTATCCCGAAATCCCGGATTTAGCGTCGCAAAGGAAATATTTCCATAGTGATATCATGATCGATGCGAATGAGTTTATCACGTTCGACAGACCTTTGGTATACGCCAAGTCCGTGGACGGGTTGGTGTTCACGAATAATATTGTCAAACAAAATAAGGAATATCCGGCTTTCCATTGGAATAACTATCGTTTCTATTTCCAGCGGGTGATCCACTCGAAAATAGAGAACAACTATTTTGATGAAGGGTTTATCCGGGAGAGGGATGTCTTAGAGGAAAATAACGGATATGATATATAGGAAATTAATCGTCTTGGTAAGCCTTTTGATAGGCTTCGTAAACATTGCGTTCGCCGGCGTTGGTGATCTCGATACGTTAAACGTACGTTCTCAAGCCCCTGTCAAGGAGAGAATGCCTGTCGTTGCCTATAAGTTTAACCCGAAAAGCTTGATTCTTCCGGCCTCATTGATAACGGTGGGAGCCGTAGGCACGGCGATTGACGGGATGAATGACTTTCACCTGTTTTCCCGGAAAGATTCCGTGAAGCAAATCCATATCGACAATTACTTGGAGTGGGGAATGCTCGGTTGGGTATTTGTCTGCGACCTTATGGGAAAAGAGAAGCATAAC